>Ga0307515_10005757_pt1 | contig 25046 bp, 27 predicted proteins | sample 17_EM_MG_FD_194513 | JGI IMG/M metagenome (GOLD analysis project Ga0307515, IMG submission 194513) | Populus trichocarpa ectomycorrhiza microbial communities from riparian zone in the Pacific Northwest, United States - 17_EM | ecosystem: Host-associated > Plants > Roots > Unclassified | place... | reverse complement strand
TGGTGAGTATCATATACAACCGGAAAGCACAATTCAATAACTGGAATACAGCCCCCCGTTATGAAAGTCAGAGTGGGTGGAGGTGTGCAACGTGACCGGTGGTATGTCTAGAGCATTTAGTGGATCGCCATCTGACTTCATCCGACCAAAGGCCCGGTATCCCTAGAGACTTGAGGTCGTGGGCGTGGCAGAGGTTGTCCCGACGACCTCATCCAAGAACTTGTTGGAGTATCGCAAACACTGTTGGTAGCATTTCTCAAATCCGCTCTGCAACCCAACAGCGGTAAGACGCAGGGCGACTCTGGCTGCCTTAAGAACTCACTATTCCTCCATAATACGGGTCCTAAGGTTCACCAAACACAAATCAGTCCTCGCCATTTCGGAAGACAAAGGGGGAGGTTGTTCACCGCAATCGGTTTGTTATCATCGTACGACCCAAACAGACGGACTTCTGCCTTGGAATCTTTTGGCTGGATCCTCTTCAGGTTGGCCAGATTCGATTCATCCGCTGCGAGGATATGAGTGAACCGGTTGAAGTCTTCCCGGGAGACCTGTCGGGCGACGCTGTTGATCGGGACGCCATGCTAGGGGATAGTACATCCGAGCATCAGGTTTTTGGTGACATATTGTGTCGGGATACCGAGCTGCCACTAACTTTCTTACAAGTATCAACAGTTCTACGAGGCGTCTGTGAACAGAGCTTCGCGTCTGCAGAGGCGTGGCCCGTACCTTGAGTCAGGCTCCTCCTCAACATGATAACCCGCAGTCCCAGCACTATCAACGAAGATGTCTAACCCCCGCTGCTTCGCGACGTGCTGAAGAACAGCCTCTCCCAACGGAGATCGACATATATTTCCTGGTTAAAATCATTCACGTCAGTTATTCTCCTTATCCCGCATTGCGCACGATTCGCAAAGGCGGTACGCACCTAGACAGACGATAAGGACCGAAGGAGTTGTGGAAGTCATGACCCGTCTATCGTCGATCTGAGATCGATGGAACCGGTTACCTTGGGATTCGGAAAGCAAACCGGTGTGCTGGCACGTGATTCGAGACGAGGTCTTTCAGAAACGAAATGGATGAAATATTCTCTTTCAACGATTTTTAGGTCACCTCCATGCTGGTCGAAACTAACCCTTGCGGGGTTTATTTACCTGGCCACACCAGCATCTCAACCCCGTGTCAGCATGCTACAAGTGACTCTTGCGCACGACAGTCATGTTTGGATGTTCAAATTTACTTCATAATGTGCTACGATGCGGTTTGATACGCACGCGTCACCAGTTACAAAAGAGGGACGGGTTAAGACGAGACAACGTGGACCCTTTCAACCAAGGGCTCTTTTCACTTGATGCACCTTGGTCTTGCGCCGTTTGTTGGGTGACTGCAGGGGCGGTTCAGCGGTTGTGGGGGACTCGGTAGAACCCTCTTTGAATGCGTCATCTCCGAAGATCTCTCCAAGGGAGCAGCAAGGTCTCCGGTATGCGCATCGGTATTGATGCAATGGTGAACCGAAATGAGTTGTCCGCATCCACAAGCGACACCGTAAGGAACCCAAGGTGGCCACCATCGTCGATGGGAGAGGACGGCATCACCGGGTAGGGTTCGTCAGCGTCATTTGGAAAAGCTTGATAGGTGGGGAGCTCGTAGTGAGTTCGAGAGTAAGATCCAAAGCAAGCTCAACAGGGCTTGAACTAGGCCAAGAATCCAGAGCCACATGTACTAGATCAACGAACAAAATCCTCGGGATGGCATGTGATCTCGGAGGATTGGAGAGAATCATCGCTATGTCCGCGCTATGTCCGCGTCATGAGGACAGGCATGCAGGAAATGGCGCAAAAAGGGCGCACCGAAGCTCTCTCTGCCATGCCATCGACAATGGAGATGAGTTCGTAGTGACAAGCAACATCCACGGCTGGTAACTTGGGTTCGAACGGTCCGTGGAAGTGGACGTAGGAGTATCGCTGATTCGCCAGGGGGAAAGTTCGGTGCATTGAACACTGCAGTGGTGGTAGGAGGTAAAAAAAGGAAGTGCGGCAAGTGATCGAATCTTTCTTCCTCTCCCTTTCCCTCCACTTCCCATTCCTCCTTGCGCCTAGACGAGGCATATACCCGCCTACAGCTAACCAGGACCTCAACACTGCGTTCACTTGCCCTGTGGCGGGGTATCCCAAAAACGTGATCGTGTGCGTCTGCGTATGACGCGTCCGGGACCAGAGCTTGCGCTGGAAAAGAAACAGGAGAGCGCCGGAAATATTCGAATCCGACCTTTTGGAATGCTCCCGTCACGACTGCCCGATCTTCCGCCCGAGATCTGGGAGTACATCCTGCATTTCGTACCAGAGCCGGCCATCTACGATATCAAACTCGTAAGTCATCACCTTCACATCGGAGGGCGGAAGCAAGGTGGAGTTGAACGAAAGGCTAAAAATCCTGATCTTTTTCAAGGTTAACCGACAACTCCGGGAGCTGATAGCGGGTTCCACGTCAATCCAGTACCGTTTGGAACTTTACCGGGCCGGATACGAAGATAACGCCCGAGCGTACCAACCCCCAATAGCCACCCGCCGCGAACAGCTAAGAGAATACCAAACTGGATGGCTGGACGGGGGACACGCCGTTCTAGTGCGGGAGGTATTCAAGGGGACTTCGGGTCCTGAGCTCACCGGAGACACTCTCGTCACTATGGGCCGGGCGAGGATGTGCTTCGTCAAGTTACCTTCAAAGGCAAAGAGGTTGCCTACCCGGGGTTGGACCGTGGACCTTGCTTTTGATGGCTGGTCGGTGGCCATGCATCCACCTACGAACGTTGTGGCGGTGTCCGAGTACACTGGGTCCATTTCGTGCGTGCCTTTCCTGTGATTCCTCAACCCTGTGCGTGCGACGCTGACGAACTCGACACATGTGTAGGAGTATCCCGATTCACATTCTCAGAATGGACAATGGGCGACCGCACCCCCTCGCCTCCATTCCAGCCTTGCAACACGACGTCCGAGACAACTTCACAGAAATTTATCCTCCGTATATGTCCATCAGTCAAAGCATTGTGGCGGTTTTATTCCGTGAATCCGGCCAAGCAGAACAGGTGATCGACGAAGACTGGTTGTTTGTGTGGAATTGGAGGACGGGATCCAAAATCCTTGTGAGCCTCCCCCCTCCCTTACACCCTCCTCCGCTGTTAGTCGTTGACACCTTCGTGCTCCGTTCATTAGAGCTTAACCAACACATACTATGAAACCCTAACCCTCTTCAGTGATACTTGGCTGGTGGCCGGGTACGCCTTCCGGCCCGCAGATGATCACCTCCCCGACCACTACGCCCTCCATCTCATAAACATGTCCACCAAACCCGTCCAAGAAACCAGATTCGAACTCTCCGTGCCTTCATACGGAGATCACGGCCACTTTGCGGGATTACACTCGGGCGAATCGGCGTTCTACGAGCCCCCTCCTTCCGAGATCGGCCCGCAACCTCCTTTCTTGCCCGCCCCGTCGGAAGCTATCATCACGGCTCGAATCCAGATGTGCGACACTACGGCGAATGAGCATGCCGCGTACTGTGTTACCCTACGCCTTTGCGAGCTGTTGGAGCTCGCGAAGCGAGGTGAAACCCATGTTCCGTGGGAGGATTGGGCAGCTTACACCTCCATATGGGAGAAGAAAGGGCTCATCCAGCATATTTTTAGCGATTTTTGCGTGTCGGGTTGGAGGCTCGCATGCCCGTTGAAGGAAGTCGAACCGGATAAATTGACCTTCGAAATCCATGAGTTTAATTCCCGTCGTGGACCGACTGTCTCCCTCTCGAACGGAAACCCATCCACAGATACCGACTCGGCTTCTCCCGCGGGCGCGAACGTGAAGGAGGGAAACAAGAGCGTGGAGAAGGTCGCGAGTAACCTTCGGCCATCGAAGCGGGTCAAGGAATTGGTGTTCAAGTGGAAGGAGGGGATGGAGGATCTGACGGATTTGTCGACGAATGTAATGATTACGGAGGATAATCTCATCTTGGTCACTGTGAGTCCGTTACATTTGGTTTTGGGGTGAGGAAGTTGACCCTGGCTTTTCTAGTGGACGCCTGGAATCATGGCCTGGTCCATGACGATCATAACGTTCTGAATTTCCCATGCGCACTACAATGCACGATATGCCTGCTTTTTCTTTCCCGCGGTTTCGTTTCGTTTCTTTTTCCTCCGTCTCGCTGGTTGCCTGATCCCTCGAAGGATACTCCCACTCATGCCCACGTACCCATAACCTCACTAGTCACGACATTGTAGCCAACTTCTTGTACTTCGTGCATTGATTCTCGTTCTCCACCAAGTTTTCTCAGCGAACGCAGCACATGGACCATGAATGCATTGAATTGTATGATACATCAGCGATTTCAAGATTATTTATACAATCACAGCTGTCCAAGGGGGGTCCCATTGTTCAGTCTGTTCGAGATACTCCCATCGACAGAACTTAGCGGTGGGTAGGCATGGTAACGGTAGCGTGACTCTCGAGAGCGTCCTCGCTCCTCCAAAGAACGGTGGTGGTCTATGAACGAGGTATCAGTTCCTCTTCAAGGCATGGGGGCGGAATATCCCTACCTTATTCTGAGTGTAAAAGTCGATGCCACCCCTTCCGTAGAACGGAACATCCCCAAGCGCACTGGCCTTGTTCCCACTCCACGAGAACATGGGCAAGGGCACGGGAATAGGAACGTTAACTCCAATCTGTCCCACGTTGACCTCCCTCTCGAATTTCCTAGCGGTAGCACCAGATTGAGTGAAGATGGCGGTTCCGTTACCATATTTGTTCTCGTTGACGATCTTGAGAGCCTCGTCGAGAGTCTCGGCGTGGAGTACGATGAGGACGGGTCCAAAGATCTCCTCGTGGTAACATTTCATGGTGGTGTTGGCTTGGATTATGGTAGGTCCGACGAAGTTTCCGTCTGGATAAGCTTCCACCTGGATGTCACGCCCGTCCAGGAGGATCTTCCCACCCTCCGGCTCAGCGGAGCCAATTAGCCCGAGGATACGGTCTTTGGCAACAGGGGAGATGACGGGTCCTCTGTGCACACTTAGATAAGTAACACAAGTGCGGAAGGAGGGAAGGAAGACGCACAGGTCAGTGTTAGGCTCAAAGCCTCCGTTGACGTGGAGCTTCGAGGCACGCTCGACGAGGCCAGGAAGGAACTCTTTGGCGTCTCCAACGAGAACAGCGACGGAAATTGCCATGCATCGCTGACCAGCAGCGCCAAAGGCGGCACCAGTGATCGCGTTCAGCGTGTGGTTGACGTTAGCTAGAATCGTGGGTAAGTTAGGAAGACAACCACATCCGCAGAGAACCTACCATCCGGCATGATGACTGCATGATTCTTCGCACCCATGTTACATTGCACTCTCTTGCCGGTTAGGCGAGCCCTAGTAATCTGGTCAACTAACGAATGAAAGAACGGTTCGGGAGACACAGACCTGTGGTAAATGTGCTTTCCAGCCTTGTCACCTCCAACGAAACTAACAGCCTTGATATCGGGGTGGTCGCAGATGGCGTTGACAGTGGGAACACTTCCGTGAACGATGTTGAGGACACCAGGGGGCAAACCTATGAAGTGAATTAGCCAAGTCGATGCATAACAACCACTTGAGTCGCTACCGGCTCGTTCGCAAAGCTCAGCGATGATCATTGCAGCACCCGGGTCTCGTTCGGAAGGTTTCAGAATGAGGGTGTTGCCGGTGACGGTGGCCAAAGGAATCGTCCACAGAGGAATCATCCTAAAAGAGCACAATCAGAAACGACAGTGAAAGGGTGTATGCGAGACTTACGCAGGAAAGTTGAATGGAGCAATGCTGCAGATTCTTTAGCCTCGATCCGCGATGAACAGGATCGAGCGAACTGACCTGGCGCATACACCCAAAGGAAGACGTCGAGTCTCTGTATCCATATCCTTGGATACCTCGATCTTTTCGCCCATCAAGGCTGTTGGAATGTTGCACGCAGTCTCGACCACCTGAAGACCTCGAAGGATGTCACCATGCGCATCTGTGGGAACAGGGTAAATGAACTGAAATGCAGTCACGTGTATGGAGGTGACACACCAGCGAAGGTCTTTCCTTGCTCAAGAACGATGCTATTAGCGAGGGCATCTGCGTTTTGACGTATTTGGGCCTGAAGTCTAGAAACGTAATAACGGGGTCAGTAGCCCGGACTCCAAGGGGATAAGCGGAAAGCCCCACTGAAGAGCGAATCGTTGTCGTGTGAGAACGGAAGTGCGACTCCAGGTCTTGAATGCCTCCTTAGCAGCTTCGACAGCCTGTTCGAACTCTGAGGAGGTCGTTTCTGGGACGCGGGAAAGCAGGGTCTGTGTCGACTGTAGTGACAACCATTAGCCTTCCGCCAACATGAGGGTCGATGCGGTCGCACCGGATCAACCAAATCTATCCACTGGTCAGCCTTGCTATCGAGGAATTTCCCTCCGATGTAGTTCTTGACGTTCTCTCCGGAAGCATTCGTTCCCTTCCACTGAGCGGTGATTTGCTCCGCCTTTGCACGAGCAACAGCGTTGAGGCTAGACAACGGGGCGCGAGAAACGGCGGTCGCGAGGCCACGGACATGAACTGGGACGACGTTTGGGAGTCTCTGCATGGCTGGCTACTCGAGATGGAGGTGGATAGAAGGGGGGTGGGCTGAGATTCCCGACGGTTTTGTGGGGAAAGGCTAGATCCGATCGTCACGTGAGGGATAGCGCCTACAGATTGAACTTCGTGACGGGACTCCGTGTCTGAATGAGGACGGCGACGAGAGGGGATCTCTCAGGAGGAAGGATCAAGGAAGCTAACCTGGTTGTGTGTCTCAAAACGTCGAGAATGCGCTTCGCTTGGTCCAAACAGCTTCCTTCGGTAGTTATTGTGATGCTCGGCGAGCGGGATGATGCCCTGAATGCGTAAGTGCAACTGGCAAGGGTGCCACGACCAAACCCACTGACTGAGGATGTCGATAAGGCTGGGGTTCCATGGTTGCAAACCTGCCGTAAGCCGCTGAGCGCTCCCCCCGCTAGATAAGACGGGCAACAGCCGCCAAGACGCCCGACAAGAGCGCAGGAAACCCATAAATTCTCTCCAAAACTCACCGTATCCCATCGCGTGGTTTTCGATGTTCTTGGGAATAAAAGGCTGATTTTTCTCGTGATTTTGTACGTCTCAATCAGCGGTGCTGATCACACGTGGGAGAGTGAAATCGAACGGCGATTAACTGAACGGGGATTCTCTGTCTCATCCAATCCGCGACCTGTGTGTGATCACCCTCGCTCATCCCCCCTTGCCAACCAACAACCACCATGGATGAAGAATACGACGTACTGATCCTCTCCTCACTCACACACCCTCTCTCCTGTTTGAGCTGATCACCATCGCACCAGGTCGTTGTCCTTGGAACTGGCTTGACAGAATGTATCCTCTCGGGTTTGTTATCCGTCGAAGGCAAAAAGGTCCTCCACATGGATAGGAATGACTACTACGGTGGTGACAGCGCATCCCTCAACCTCACCCAGGTACGACCGGAATCCCCTTCCACCAGCCTAATCTCATCGATCAAATAACCGTTGCCCTTCGTCATCCCCGCCTCTCCTAGCTCTATCGCAAATTCCGCCCAGACGAGCCCGTTCCCACCAAGCTCGGTAGGGACAGGGACTACAACATTGATCTGATACCAAAGTTCATCTTCGCTTCGGGTGAACTCACAAAGATCTTGGTCCACACGGAGGTCACCAGATACCTCGAATTCAAGCAGATCGCTGGAAGCTTCGTCTACAGAGATGGCAGGATCTCAAAGGTTCCCTCCACAGAAATGGAAGCCGTCAAATCTCCTTTGATGGGCATCTTCGAGAAGAGGAGAGCCAAGAAGTTCTTCGAGTTCTTGCAAAACTGGAAGGACGAGGATCCCGCTACTCATCAGGGTACATCGTAGCTCCCAGCCCATCATCTCTTAACCATAATCACACTATACAACCTAGGTATCGATCTCGATGTGGACAGCATGAAAGTTGTCTATGAAAAGTTCGGTCTCGAGCCCGGCACTCAGGATTTCATTGGCCATGCCATGGCTCTCTACCTCGATGACGAGTAAGCTCACCATAACCGGTCCCTATTTCCTTTCTAACGCTTCTCGTAGCTATATTACCAAACCCGCCCGACCTACCTACGATCGTATCATCATGTACACATCTTCAATGACCCGTTACGGCAAATCTCCCTACATTTATCCTCTCTACGGACTCGGAGAGCTTCCTCAATCCTTCGCTCGTCTCTCCGCCATCTATGGCGGTACCTACATGCTTGACAAACCAATCGACGAGATTGTCACCGACGAGGATGGCAAGTTCGTCGGTGTCCGTTCGGGACAGGAAACTGTCAAGGCCAAGCAGGTCATCGGTGATCCTTCTTACTTTGGTGCCGGAAAGGAATTAGAGGGGAAGGTTCGAGTCCTTGAGGAGGGCAAGGTCATCCGTGCGATTTGTTTCCTCAACCATCCCATCCCCGGGACGGACGACTCGGACAGTTGTCAGATCATCATCCCTCAGAACCAGGTCGGGAGACGAAACGGTACGGGTCCTACCCTGATAGTTTTTCCGATGGTGCTTACCTCGTCTGTCCTTCAGATATCTACGTTGCCATGGTTTCGTCCACGCACAACGTTTGCGCCAAGGACGTGTACGTCGCGATCGTCAGCACGATCGTCGAGACCAAAAACCCGCAGGCTGAGATCGAGCCCGGTCTTAAGCTCCTTGGACCCATCTTTGACAAGTAGGTGCCATTCAAACCCAATGGAAGCGCATATACCCAACCTTTATCAAATCATTTAGGTTCGTTTCTGTCTCTCCGTTGTACACCCCCACATCCACGGGCGGGGCAGACAACATCTTCATCACCCGGTCATACGACGCCACTTCCCACTTCGAGACCGTCGTCGACGAGGTCAATGATGTCTGGAAGAGGGTCACTGGACAAGAATTGGTGTTGAAGGCTAGAGATGCGCCTGCTAATATCGAAGAGTGAAAAGGTAAAGTCCTTAACCCAACTGACGGCGGCAACACAGATGGAAGATTAAGACGATGCTCCCTTCATTTTTGTGTACTTAGTACCGGCATTTGCGGATTTCCACACATCGTGTTCTTTTTATATACCGAAGTGCTGTTAACAACTGAGATAGACTGACGGCTCGAAAGTCACGAACTACTCTATGTGAGGCTCTACGAAAGAAGTGAAAGGACAAGTCGACATCGCCGAAGCGGAACCAAGAAAAGTTCCGAGGGGGCGACTCAATACATACACCCAAGAGATACGTCTAGAAACCGAAACTACTCATATCGAAATCTGGGACTTGAACGTTCTGCTTCGCGCTCTTGATCAAGTTTCCCAAGCCAGCCTTGCGTGACAACAGATCCCCTTCGGTCTTCAAATGCTCCAACTCATCCAGCCCACTCTCGCCCTCCATCCTAGGTAAGGGCAGATTCGTCAACCCTGACGTCCTAGCACCGGTCCCGGATTCCAATTCACTGAGGTCTTTGAGCTCTGGGGAGGCTCGGCGGGTTGGAGGTTCAGTCAGCATATCCATGTCGATCAGGATCCTGCTTTGCCTCCTCGCCATCGCGGCCAATGGGAAAGGAACTGCAAGGGTGGTTGCTGATGCCGGACTCGGGGGAAGGAACATGTTCGTCATGCTCGTTGAAGCTGCGCCGGCAGGCCTGGCGAAAGACCACGATTTCACGAGGTCCAACGCGAGGATATGACAGCCTAACGACGAAGGTAGTGCGCTTCAACCATTAGCTCCGAGGCGTGAAGGGGGAGATGAAAGCCGTACCCATTCGACAAAACACACGAGCGATTTGAAGTACGAAATTGAATTCCGTCCTACCCGAGATCTCGCTCGTTCCTTTGGCGGTTTGAAGGGTCTTCATCTTTAGCTGAGAGAAAAGAAGGGCGAGGGATGTATCGTCGTAGTGCGGGTCCCCGATCGAAGGGATCGGGACGTCGAGCACTTTGGCGATATCCTGCAGCGGGGTCTACCAAGAGTTCTCCCCAAGTCAGATTCAAGGGTTTTATGACAACGAGAAGGACATACCACGAGTATCCGCACAGCCAGATCCCTCCTATGCAATAGCCAAAACGCCCAACTCGCCAACCATCTATTCCCATCCTTGAACGCAAGGGGGATTACCGTCTCTCTAAGTATCTCTTGCAACACCGGGCCATCATCATTCCCTTCGACGACCCTAGCCAAGGCGATCGCCAACTGCACATCTCCGATATGCTTCAAGCAGATCCTAACCGCGTCCTTCAACGCCCCCCCAAGCAAGAAAAAAGCGGCGGCGTATTCTAAGTGACCGATCTCAGTCAGCGAAACAGAGGATGCCATGCTGAGTTGCCCACGAACCCCATCTTTGTTTGCTCAAAAGAGCGTAGGCATTCTTCAGGGCGGCAGTCTTCCACCTAGGCTGAGAGAAATCGTTCGAGAGGAACTTCAACATGATCTGCTGTTCCTTGTGCCACGCAGCTTGCCTCCACAACCCATGTACAAGTTTCACCTTGCCCAATGCGAAGTAAAACAAACTACAATCCGTTGGATCCCGCTTATCGTCGTTCATGTACTCGTTCCGGGCGATGACTTCCAAATGGATTTTCTGTGGGCAGCGGGTTAACCGAGTATTACAACGGATGCGTTGGTTCCCAGTCGCCATACCATTGTTTCCGTGGAACAAAGCCAGACGAACACCCCCAACGCCCTAGCATCCCTCCATCTCGTTTTACCTCCATTCGCGGCCACAGAAGCGGACAACAGAAGGTCCTGACTTTCGCTATGGAAAGCCCAAATCATGTCCCTGTACCGTAACCTCTCTCTCCGACCTCGGGAAGCTCCCGAAGTCTTCGAAGTAGCAGCTGACTTGACAGAAACGGAATCCGCATCCACTGATGGGCGCAGACGTTCATTGAGGATGTAAAACGAGCGCATTGAGATGAGGTATCGGAGCCCATTAGGATCTAACGCCCGTCTTTGCTCTTCAACCTAACCGTCACCGCGATTAGCGAGAGAATCAGTGTCGGTGGTTTAGTTCCCACCTCTAGTGTGGTTTCTATCAGGACAGACAAATGAGCCTGCTCGTTTGGCGTCAGATTCGGAAGTGGGTTCGAATCCAGTCTATCGAGCAACTTTTGCACGAGCGCACGTGAGAAGGTGTCCTCTTCATTCGAGTTTCTGGTGTGCCGCTGTCAGTTTCGAACTCTGCGGGTCTCCTACCGACAGGACATACCTCGAGTCAAACTCTCGTTCAGTGAAGAGAGAGTCATAATGAGCTCTCCTTTGTTTCCCACCGCCGCCTTGAGGATTCCAAGATACCTTTTCATGGCTCAAGAAGCGGTCGGGGTTAAGCCCAACCCATTCTTCTATCTTAGCGCCAGACCCGAGGAGCCGGGCCAGCGCAACGATGATGTCCTTCACCAACTCGAGTTTGCCTAAATGACCACCCGGGTAGAATGTCAGCGTGGAGCCGGAAAGTTGGTAGAGAGGAACGCGCGTCCGCACCCCATAGCAGACACTGTAACAGCATCTGTGGATGGAACTGTTCCAGTGGCCCGTTCTCCCTGGCGACGTATCCAAATAAGCCCCCTTGTTCTGTCGGTTCGGGATCGGCGTTCTTGATTGAGGGAACTCCGGAATGTACTTTGGGTCGGCCGTGGAGGAATATGTGAGGGCCCGCTCCAACCAGAAGGGAACCGTAAGCAGTCCAGATTGAATCGGATATACGGTGAGGAGTTAAACTGCGCCAAACGGCATCAGGGTTTAGGTTTGACAAAATACTTTGTAGATCAGTCTTACCTCCCTATCTCGAGTTTCCAGCACGTATCCCACCCTTGATCTTCATCGAAATATGTCTTCCTCTTCTGGCATATCACCTCTACGTGATGACTAAATCCGACTGCAAGAATCGATTGGTCGTCTGGTGTCGCGGACCAATCGAGGTCGTTGATGGGTTCAGATATGCTGTCATCGCCTCGCAGTCAGGAGATCTGGGGGGTGATTTAAGGAGACATGGCTTACTCGAACACTCTCTTAAACTCCAACCCACTCGCAAACTCGCTCTCCTTCGAATCCCATATCGTCAATTCCTCACCCTCCTCGAGGGGTACCACTGGCCATGCGTGTTAGTCCCGTCGGGATAAGTAGCCAATGAACGTAAGTACCAAGGACAGATTTCTTTGTGGAACTGCATGCCACAATCCGTAAACCCTTACGGCCTGTCCGGACGGTGCCCGTACGTTTCCAAAAAGGTTGGTTCGGCTTCGGCATGGGATCAATCTCCTCCCTGACTTTCGAACGGGAATCCGATCTAGAGCTTGAAGGCGAGAGCTGGTCTTCAGGAGCCCAAAACACCAATTCCCCATCCTCGTTCACGCTCAACAGTGCGTCCGCCTGACCTTGGTTTGGTGTGTCGGCCCCAGTATGGTACAAGTCGGTCCACCCCATTGGATCGACGGGCACAATGAACTTCAAGTTCGGGTATTCATGATCGCCGAGGGGAAGCCTCGTAACAGAGGTCAATTCCAAACTGGCTTGCGTCGGATGAGAGGAGAGAAGAGGATTAGGAGAAGGTCGGGAGGTCGGGGAGGTGTCTGGAATATTAACAAGGATTTGAATGATCATATAGTCCGGTGTAATTCCCAAGATGTAAGTCTGCCCATTTATTACTACCGTGAACAATGATTCAACGGTCGGGATTTTCAGCGTCGAAGGAGAATCCGAGTGTAATATCAGAAGGCCCGAGGTCTTGTCGTACGTGGCAAAGGATCTACCTATCAGTGGTCACATATCAGCCAAAGCTCGTTTCCCAGGCCGGTCAGAGCCATGCACCTTTATCGAGGACAACCAAGTTGTCTGCGGCAGCAGATCCCTCCTTCCAAACGAGCTGAGTTCCACGGTCGCTGACGAGCTGTAGTTCAATCCCCTCTTCTCGTACAACCCCTATACACTGACCCTCCGGTGTTCGAACGAATCTCGATATCGGGGAAGACGAAGGTGCCAACGGTGCCGATTCCCATACCCCTGTGTCCCTCAGAGTCCCTCCAATTCGTGAGATCAACTTGATCCCTTCCGATCGGCCATCGAAGAAGGACACAGGGGATATTTCGTAGCTCTCAGGCGGCGAGCTCGTTATCAGCGTCAGCTTGCTTGGATCTGCATGCGGGAGGATGTATAGGTGGGCCGGGTAGGAGTCGAGGGCACCAGGAGGGGTTTGTAAAAGCGTGAAGTTCCTCAGCAGTGTTGGAGGTCTTCGGTCGATATTCTGTAAGAAGGGTGTTGATTCAGTCTGAGAGCTTGGATCGAAAGAAAGGACGTACGTACTGCAACAGCTCCTACAAACAGCGATCTGTCCTCATGAACATGTAGGAATAGATCCCAACCCTCTTTCTCAATCTCTCGTAATCGATGTAGACCTGAGTCATCGTTGTTCTTGTCGCAGTCCTTGAGAATTCCGGCTAAAGCCGCGCACACAACCTCGCGGTCAAGTACGAAACCCGTCGGTGGTGTTGAGTTTTTCGATGAGGAGGGGTGGAGTGAGAGGGGCAATGAAGAATATGCATCCAGTGCGCCATGAAGTTGGAGATAATTCGGTTGATCGAGGACTGGAAGAAAAACTCGGACAGTACCATCGGTTGTTATGGTGTAGAGCATGAGATCATCCCTACCACAAGGATGGGCATTGGTTATGGGACGTTGGAGGATGTGCTTACCGACTAGAAGTTCGGGGCAAACGCCACAACATATCCCTCACCGGTCGTGGGTGAGGGATTGACTGAGTCAATCGACCAGAGGTGGTATTGTACGTGCGCACCGAGTTGTCACGCTAGGGAGAAAGATCAAAAGCATGAAGCTTTGGGAAAGGGTGAAACCGCACCAGTGCTGTTGTAGCGATGAACATCAATGACGGCGCAAACCGCACACGAGAAAGAGGGACTACACTGACACGACTATCAGCAAATGGTCGAGGAGAAGGGCGAAGAAATGATATACCGGCTCCTCCATTTCTGAGTCCATGAGAGAACATCATCCTCGAGATCGAGAGTATGCACAGACAGGGCGTCTCTGGTTCCAATGGCGAGCAATCCTGATGTTTTGATCTCCGCATAAGGGAACTACGATCACCGTGAATAGAATCGAGTTACCGGACTTGCAATCTAGCGCCGTTACCATCGCATCCTTGGGGAGTACGAGTGTAGAATGGATCCTCCAAACTGTCGTCCGTCCTCCGGAGAGTGACCAACAGGCGATCCGAGACCCGACGGCGGCAACCACCTCCAGGAAAACATCAGCTCGAACCACAAGATCATGGATGTTGCCTTACTATTTTCATTCCGGAGTCCACCGCTAATGAGTCAATCTCATCTCCCCCGTGTCTGAGACCCGGAAACGCCTCCCAAAACGCGAGAACGCGTGATAGTGCCAAAGTGCGAGCATCCAGAATGACAACGGAATCTCCTGAGGCGTATATCTGGGAATATCCAGGCTCCAACCCACTAGCAGGACAAAAGTTGGGAGCGTACCAGTAAGGTCTGCCGGGGAAGCACGAGATGGTGCAGCCCCTGTCGGGGAAGTCCGGTGTATGTCCTAAGGAGATCCAACATTTGCTAGGAGCCTGCTTCGTACAAGATTGGTGTTTCCTGGGGAGAAGATCCTAGAAAAAGGCAATCATCCCTGAAGGCGGACTACTTCCGATAAAGCCTGGGTGAGGCGCGGAAGGACATTCGGAATGGCACGTGACGGACACGTGATTTCGGAGGATGACGACCACGAGCGTTATCCGAAAACATCAAGACGGCGCAGCAGCCATTCTTGGTTTGGGTTAACACGCTCTCTAACCATCTTCCATCTCCTTCCACCATCGACCTCACTGTTCGTGGGTTTTGCTGGTCATAGCCAATGCGGCTGCTTGGTCTACTTTCGGTTCTCGCGCCACTTGTCGCATCAGCACAGATACCCATACACTCAAGCGCACCCTCTACATCTTCAACGACTTTCGTCGATGCTCTCTCCGCAGATCCGGACTACACCCATCTCATCCGTCTGCTACAACGGTCGCGATTGATTCCGACTCTCGCGAGGCTCAATGGGACGACGCTTTTCGCTCCAACCAACGACGCCATCGAACGCCACGCCGCATACAACTCTCTTTGGGACACCGTACTATACGAGGACGGTGATTACCTGGAGCCACGCGATAATATCCAGGAGAAATTGCGGCAGGAACTCTTTTACCACATGCTTAACGGCACGCTGCCGCCCTTCCCCCAACCGGAGGAATCAACCGTGAAAGTTCACGAGACCCTCCACTACCCTCGGAAACCTATAGATCCGCCAACGGGAGATCCTCCCCCTTCACCCCCGTGGATTCCGGAACCTGGCGGGACGTTGGGTGGCCGGCCACAACGGTTACGGCTCGCAAGTAGGGGCAAGGGCATATGGGTTGGGGTGGATGCATTCGGGAAGGGGGGAGCCAAAGTGACTAAGGGGAGGGTTGATGTGGCTAATGGTGTACTCGTTGGTATAGACGGAGTTTTGGAGCCTCCACCGTCTCTGGGTACGTTCCACACTATTGTTAACCCCGCATAAGAAATTAATTGGCTGTCCATCGCTCAGCAACGATCATTCCGGAGTACTCTTCCCTATCCTACTTCAACCGCATCAAGAACCCCGAGATTGACCTGGAATTGGAGACGCTCTCTGAACTCACAGTTTTTCTCCCCATCGACTCAGCATGGGATTCACTGCACCCGATCGAACGGCTCTACCTCGAAAGTGAATTCGCCACGGACGACCTACTTAGGATCCTCAACTGGCACGCGGTCGAACAGAGAAACGTTATTTGGTCAGAGTCATTTGATCCCGGTGTAAACCGTAAGTTTTCCACCCTTTTTCGGCGATAATCCGATGTTCACCGTGCATGTAGTCACAACCATCAAAGGGAACCAACTTGAAATCGTCACAGCTCCCGAGAAAGTCATCGTCAATGATGCGGAGTTGGTGCAACCAGACATCTACGCCTCGAACGGTGTCCTACACACGGTTTCCTCCCTGCTGGTTCCAGAATCTTCGCTTAAACTCACCCCGGAAAAGTTCCTTCTTGCACTCAACTGCACGCGCTTTGTCTCCCTTCTACATTCTGTAAATCTTACCTCCTTGATCGACGACCCTCACGCGCACTACACCGTCCTTGCACCCGCAGATGACGTCATGTCTCTGTTCGGCGACTCAGATTTGCCCGGGAGGGGATCTGACGAACTGAAGCGCGCACTACAGTATCACTTCATCCCGGGGAGATGGACACCGAACAAGATGAAACACAAAATGTTGCTCGAAACGGAGTTAAAGGAACCCGGCCTGGACGGCGGACGCCAAGTGATTGATATCGAGGTTACGCACGACCGCACGCTGTCCAAGGAGACGAAGGTCCGGTTTGGTGGCATTGGGACTGTTCAGGACCCCGGTTAGTCAAACCTTCCAATTTTTATTATTCGGATCTGACTCGGTGTGTGATATGCTCAGTTGAGGTCAATAACACCGTCATCTACTTCATATCACGTCCAGTCCCCCCACCCACCGATGCGTTGACCTCTGTCCTCCCCAAACTCAACCTATCCGCATTCCTCGCCGCCATATTCTCTACCTCCCTCGCCGATGTCATAAAGACTACACCCCGCTCCACAATTCTCATACCACACAACAAGGGTTTCGAGCGCCTCGGAATGCTCATCAGCGACCATCTCCTCTCATCTACCGGGAGATCGGACTTGACTCACGTCATTATGCACCACGTCATTGATGGTGTTTACTACTCTACTTCCTTGGCCAACGTTTCCGGGAAGTCCATTCCAACGGACGATGGTTCCGACGTCCGTCTGGTCAACGGTAGTTTGACGGCAAGCGGTGGCTGGCCGGGCATGACCTCAGACCTGCATCTCAAGAACGTCATCACAGAAACCGGAGCCGTACACGAACTCTCCGATGTTCTGATCCCCCGAACTGTCGAACTGAATGTTGGGAAGCTCGCTCGGGCCGCAAAAGGATCTTTAATGACCTCTATGTTGGTTAAAGCTGGCTTCGACTGGGTGCTGAATGCGACCGCCCCACCTGAAGGTTCACCCTGGGCGGAGATGGGACTGGATGGGAAAGGATGGACATTGCTGTGCCCACCTGACGATGCATTCAAACACGTAAACACAACTGAGCTGTTGAAGGATACGGAGAAGCTAAAGGAGATCGTCGGCCAACATCTCATCCCAACTCCTTCGTCTCCATCGTCGATATTCACGAGCGCGGAACGGGCAAGGGACGTTGATTCGAATCGGCCGATCTCTCTGCACAATGACGCTACGTATTCCACTCTCCTTTCCCCAAACAATGCCTACGGAGATATTGTCGTCCGGTCGTCGGCGAGTCCTGAGGAACCTCTTCTCTTGGGTATCAAGGGTGCACGAGGGACCTCAGCTCAAGAAGACTGGGCTAAGGTTCTTTCCTGGGGTCGGGCTACCACGGGAGATGGTGTTGGAGGTGTAATCGCGATCGACAGGATGTTGACTCCGTACCGTCCTCCATGGTTGGTCGAATATGGACAACCGATTGGTGGTGGGGTTTTCGGTTTATTGTTGATCGGCGCGTTCTTCTGGGGCGTACGGTGGTTATGGAATAAGGAGGTAGACGCGACGTATGAGCCCCTTGACCAAGCTGAACCGGAGGAGGATCAATGATAGTGTGTACTAGACGGGTTGGAAATTCAAGTCCAAACGGCGTATTTATCCCATTCTCCTTCTAATTTTGTATAGACCGATTCGTATTTCTAACGAGTCGCAAGAATCTGGGTTTGTTGCTACCTTACACACGACTTTGTAACGCCCTTAGGAAGCGCGTTGTATCCACCACAATTACATTACATCCGATCGGAGAGGGTCGATACGTTTGGATGGCGGTCGCCGAGACTTCGGAACAGTTGGCTGTTTCGTTTTTGATCTTCCTTGTATCTCCATCCCAATTCTTCAAGTCTCTCCTTCAGTGGGGATTAGACCGAACATCGTAGTCGCCAAGTTGCAATCAGTGGTAGCACGTGAATAAGATAAGTGCCTTAGGAATACACGGAGCAAGCGTAAGCCGTGAGGGTTGTATATGACTACAGTGGCTATGATACATGTGTAAAAGGAGGCAGGCCCAAGCACTGGAAAGTCTGACCAATGAGAACAACTAAAAACCGATGGGAGATGCGTAAATGCGACAGATTGATGTTGGTATATGAGGAAATGATCAAAACTCTTCAATGGCCTTTTGAACGACCTTCAGGAACTGGTACTTGTCGATATCGCCCCCTCGATCGGCCTTCCACAATTCGTAGATTCCTTTAATGGCCTCTGTCAAGGCGTGGTCGGACATCTGGTCCGTCTCGACTTTCTGAACGCGACGTTCGAGGGTGGGTATCTTGACCCCGGGGGACTTTCTAGAGGACCTCGAAGAGGTGGAACTAGCACCAGAGCGGGTCCTGGATCGGCCGGGATGTGGGGAAATGCTGATGAGATCGCTAACGACGGAGATGGTGGATTCCTCAAGCTCAGGATCTGCACTGAAAGGTGTGTCAAGGGTTAGGGGTGTGGACCTTTTCCGCTCAACGAGACCGGACAAGAGATGAGCGAGTTGTTCGGGGGACGGTTCTCGGCCTGGATAGATCGTGGTCTGGGGGATGGTCAGGAGATCGATATCTTGATGGTAGGGGTCGCTTGGATTCGGATCGTCTTCCAAAGGGAGTTGCGGGCGTGTCCTGACACCGTCCTGAGGGAGCGGAGACGGGACTGTGGAATCAGCAGTTCCTGTCGGATCAAGTGTGTGATAAGGCTTCGATATCATAGAAGCGCGGCATGTTGCGAGGAGTTACGAACCTTGAATCGCCGAATATTGTGCCCAATAAGCATCCTCACTCCCAGGATCTTTGATGGATGCGGAGGCGGGCCCCCCATACGACCAGTCGTCAGTCCCATATGCATTCCAGTACGCGTCGTCATCGTTTCCCTCAGATACAGGAGAACCTCCCCCAACGACCAGGACCGGCGTCGACATCACCTGAGTCGAAAAAGGAGATACCGCCTGGGGATTCGACTTAGCCCCTTCTGGAAAAGGCATCGTTTTGAGATCATGGAACTTCCACGACCCGGAGGAAGGGTCCCATTGGAAAACGAGTCGAATGTCTTTGCTAAGCCCGGAGCAAGAGAGAGCGATGTGACCGTAGGTGTAGTCGCCATCGGAGGTATAGACGGTCCTGTAGGGTTGATGCTGTGCGTAAGTGTGGTACCGCTCGAGGAGATCGATGGCCTCTCTTCCGGCTTTCCCGTCGTCGTTGGAGGGCCAGGAGAGATACTCGTGGGGAACGTCTGGAGAGATACCGAGGAAGTGGTGTCTCTGCATCAAGGCGCTAGAGAGGGCGTGGAGGGGAATGGCCTGGAGATTAGACGGAGGGGAGATGAACTGGAGGATGTAATCGACATTGTGTTGCTCGACGTTGGAGGGACTTATTTTCGGTGAAGGGTCGACCGAGTCGTGTTCCATTTTCGTGAAAGAGAGCTTATATGGAGCGAGACAACCAGGATATCGCTACCGTAAATACGGATAGTTGGGAGGGGAGGAGGGGGTGAACCATTGAACCCAGCGTTCTTTTCCCGCATCTTTGGGCGCACGTGATATCGCCACAACCTGCCATGAAACTCTCACCGTCAAAACAGTCAGACGCCTCGACAGCGGCGAGGCTATTTGTTTTGGCACTCCTTCCAGTTGCAACTTTGGCCCAGGCATGCTTTCTTTCCGGCCCTCTTTGTTGGGTCCAAGGCTGACCCAACACGTCTAACCCAGGTGTCAAGCAGCCCTTCCAGTAGCGGGAGTCCGATCTCCTCCTCGGCAAGTGGTGGGGGAAGCTCACGTCCAGTGGTCGTCATTTCCACCATCTTGTCCACCAGTACTGGCGTTGGGCCTGACCGCCAACCGACGACAGTCGTCTCGTCGATCCTTACCACCTTCACTCAAAACCCCCAACCGTCTGGCAACAACACAAACCCAACCAACAACTCCTCTGTCTCCACCAGATCCTCTTCCACCCGCCCACTTTCAACTGCTCCCAATGAAGCGACCGCCGGAGGGGGAGGTCCGAACGGTGCACCGATGCCCGGCCAGTCTGGCGGCGGAGGTGTCTATGGTCCAGACGATGGTTACATCTCGTCGGTGGTGGGACTCACTGCGAATATGTTTTTGGGCTCCATATTAGCCCTTGTGGCAGGTGGCTTACTGGTACTGCATTAGTACCATAACGCTCGTTCACGGATTTTTATGTCAACTTTTTGCATTTGTCTCTTCGCATACCACGGACTTTTTTTTATCGTTTTCTCGCATATCTTACTTACGGACAACACGTATCAATACTTTCTTTCAAAACCGACATCGCTGTCCAGCTTGTTGAGCGCTGAGCGCTGAGCTTTTATAACCGGCTCTCGATGAGCCTCAGACCAATTGGGAGAGCCGCATTCGTGCAGTTAGGAAAGTGTGGCTGGAGGTCCTCGCAATCTCGACAGTTCCGCACGACATCTATGTCTACCCCACAGGACACACATCCAGCCAAAAAACTCAAGACGACCGAGGCCAAACAGGTGACACAACGTTCGTCCTATCCCGTCGTTACAGATCTGACGGATTTTTGCGCATCCTTCAGGTCATCGGTACCCACAACGGTACATTCCATTGCGATGAAGCCCTAGCAGTGCACATGCTCAGGCAAACGTCGACCTACGCCGATGCAGGTTTGCCACGTCGACCCGTTGCTACCCTCTCGCATCACTGAAACTCCTATTCGGTAGAGTTGATCCGAACGAGAGACCCGGCAACGTTGGATACCTGCGATATAGTGGTGGATGTCGGGGCCGTGTACGATGAAAATCTGAAGAGGTTCGACCACCACCAGCGCGGTTTCGAGGGGGTCTTTGGCCATGGGTTCCAAACGAAGCTTTCATCTGCTGGACTGATCTACAAGTGCGCGTTATTCCCGCTTAGCTCTCGGAAAAAAACTGATTACGGGGCAGACACTTCGGTCAAGAAATCATCGCGAATCGGTTCCAGCTACGACTTGAAGATCCTACGGTTAAGACGCTCTGGCTCAAACTGTACAAGGTTTCTCCTCTCTATCCTTGGGTTATAGGACCTTCGCTGACACCGGAAATGCAGGAGTTTGTTGAAGCAATTGACGGATTGGATAATGGTGTTTCCCAATACCCTCGGGATATCACCCCCAAGTACCGTAGTCGAACAGATCTTTCCGCCAGAGTGAGCTGGTTGAATCCTGCATGGAACGAACCCTTCGATTCAAAGACTGTGGATGTGAGATGTATTCCATACCGTGTGTTCAACTCGACGATCCTCACCCTTGAGATTCTTTGATGTCACCTTAGGCACAATTCGTGAAAGCGTCCACGTTGGCAGGTGGGGAGTTCCTAGGACGCCTGGACTACTATGCAAAAGCCTGGTTGCCGGCCCGAACCTTGGTCGCTGATGGCCTCGCACAGCGGGCTCAAGTGGATCCAAGCGGAAGAATAATTCTCTTCGAACAATTCGCTCCCTGGAAAGTGAGTCTTTGGTGCCTCTCTGGATTAACCTTCCCCCCCCACCCCCCTCCTTCCCGGTTGTCTGGTCCCCAATCTTCGTCCCCGTTTCCTCGCGAATATAACAAATAACTGACTCGACGGGTTGGTCGCATCCTTGATCGTTCCGATCGGTTTATAGGAACACCTGTTTGAACTGGAGGCGGAACTAAATGTGACCGATGAGGTGAAGCCGCTCTATGTCGTTTACCCCGACGAGACGGCCGGCACCTGGCGCGTTCAAGCTGTTCCGGTTTCTCCAGATAGCTTCGAGAGCAGGAAAGCCCTACCGGAGGCTTGGATAGGGCTCAGGGACGAAAAGCTTTCAGAGGTGTCCGGAATTGACGGCGGGATCTTCGTTCATGCGTCGGGATTCACTGGTGGTACGTCGCGCCGTTTTCGTTCCAACCTCGTTGGTTAAACGTTTAACTCTCACTCTGCAGGCAACAAAACAAAAGGTGGAGCGTTAACACTCGCACGTAAAGCACTGGAGTTGTAGAGGCCGAACTGTACTGAGGGTATAACATCAATCTACTGGTTCCGAGCGGGAACGTTACTGTAGTGTGATCCAGCTGACGGACGCGACCCCGATGTATGATAGTCGAACAGACCGTTGAAAGTGATTATTCTGTTGGCATCATCAGCGAATTCTTGACGTACCTTGAGGTCCCTGCTTAGGCGGTGAAATACTCAACAACTCAAAATGGCATCATTTCTCAGCTGGTTCATTAGTGTAGTGGTTATCACTCTGGATTTTGACTACATGATCACCTTCCAGCAACCCCGGTTCGAACCCGGGATGGACCTCTTTTTGCACTCATGAGCTCCCCGGTCTGTGGGCATGGTGGGCATTACATTGACAGAACACTACGGACAATACAAACGGGAGCTTCGATAGATACAAGTTGGCTGCACGGGAACAGTTGTATCACTAGACGGTGACCTTATAAAGACAAGACACACCTTGAATGCGGAACAAAATTTGAGGTGAGGGGATTCTCCGAAGGAGAGCGAGGAAAAAATTAGGTCCGTCCATGGTGACGCCACAGTCCAAGAGTAGTCTGAATCGAGTTACACGTCGAGAGTCGAAACCCACGAACGCGCACCGCGAAGTGCACTAAAGGGCGAACCCGCTTGTAAACCGCGCCGGAACCAAACCATGACCCCCCTCGTCCACCAGCGGGTGCCACCAATCAATGAGAAAGGTGGAAATGGCGCTGCCCGACCCAGAGCAGGTGCGATAGAGGATCTGGACGATCTGGCCAACATCGGAACCGGCGGACTCACCCAAGGTCCACGACGATATTTCAAGGCTCCTCCGCCTCCCTCCTTATCCAATGCCACGGTAAACCCGAGCACGAAGAGTTTCTTCGGGATAGTGAACGGCTTCTGGAGTCGCCGATTTTCGTGTACGCCGTTAGGTACGTTGGTACCTGAGTCATCTCGACTCGAGCGAAGGGACCTTCCCTCAGACCTTCCCACTCATGAATGACGAAACGGCCAGACCGTTCGTGTGCGTGATGAGTATCGCGGTTTTTGAACTGTGGCGGACACCGAGGACGATGTGAAGAGAAAAAAAACGCGACCTCGAATTGATTCCCTGTTTTGTTGGCTTATTTGTTCCCACAGTCGCTCGTTATACCGGATTACAATCACGCTCATGCGCATACAGGCTAACGACTATGTAGCTATGGCCAATCAAAGAGTCCCCGAAGGAGATAAAGGGAAAAAATTTGGGTCGGAAACGACAGGACGAGAGTATGCTGAATCGAGTTCCACGGATTGCCCCCGAAAGAGCAAAAAAGCCGTGTGCCACGAACTTGCGCTAAAGGGTGAACGTGCGGAAAACGAACTAGCCAGTATCTTAGTCCCCAAACACGAGGAGGGCGTCGACACCCATCGCCGTAAAGATCCCAGTGTCGCCACTTAGGCGCCAACCTGGGGAATCGGTTCCGTCGGCAATCCCTCGGAGCAACCCTCGCGGTAAGACAAAGTGATAACTGGACTTTAAGTCCAAAAAGAAACATATCCACCCAACTCCCGACGGAATTCCATGACACGAAGGCCGAGCCCCTCACCAATCCTTCCTGTCCTGACATAGAGAGCAGGAGAGAATTGGATCTTTGGGAAATTCGGCAGTAGACCTGGTCCGTCCCGCGGCGACGAGACCCAGTCTCTTCGGGTCGAATTTCTTGTTTCCATCCCACCATGCCTTGACACGGTGGCGGTCGTGTTCTGTTAAGAACGGAGCAGTTTCCTGCCGGAGACCTTGAAGGGAGAGAGATTCAAGCCTTCCCACTCGTAAAAAAGAGAACCGCGGAGAGGTCTCTGTGTGTAACGAGCTACGTGGCCTTCATCCTGTCGTCTGCACCAGGACACTCGATCGAACGAGTCCGAGAGCAACCTGGAATGGTGGCGTCACGTGCATACCGGACTCACCAATGTACCCCATGCACCTGACTGGCAGCTCGCTCATCTATGTCCTACCATATCTTCGAATTCCACTAGAAAGCTTCGGGTGGGTTTGGCTGTAAGTATCTCTCATCTCAGGAAGCGGTAGACCCGCTCCCACCTCTCAATCCCGATTTGTTCGTCCTTTGAAAATAATGACGATGGTCCACCTGGTCCGGAATCTCCATACGTCTTTGGGTGATATCGGCATCTGACCGAGGATCTTGGTAAGAGCAGTCCCGCGAACAACGCAATTGCGGCGGAGCGTATCCCCAAAGTTTGCCCCGCAGGGTGGGATGTCAAAGTTGTCATTCCTAGCACTAAAAAGTCTTGGATCGGTGCGTATAACGATCGGTGCGTATAACTCCCCCGTGCAAACGCTGGAACAGAAGGGTGATTAATGTTGACTTTGCCAGGCAAGGCCTAACAGATCAATGAGATCATAATGGGCCGATATTATTATCCCGAGGGCGAAGATGCGGGCTTTGTCACGATCCTACGCGCGATTGCTTACATCCAGATCTAGACGGGCAAGGAGAAATCTCCTCGTCATCACGGAGTTTGAAAGAAGGTGAAATCTGAGAACGGATCTTGCTAGATGCGGTCGGTTCTTACGGATACACAGATGACAATCTCATTCTTGATTCCGACCCCCAGACACCTGCCTCACGTTCCAATATCGTTTTGCATAACCTCTTTCCCGGAGAGGTCGAGTTCGTTGTAAGTGTACTGCGTGCATAACCGAGCCCCGTACGAGCCTCTTGACCAACCTTTTTTGCTTTGTCAAGATTTCTGGGCCGAATCATGGGCGGAACACATCTTGTAAGGGCGCTCCTTTCGTGAGATACGTCACGAGGGTTATAATGACCGCCCTTCAGCTGCATTCTCCCTATTATCGGGTACAATAGGG
>Ga0307515_10005756_pt1 | contig 25046 bp, 31 predicted proteins | sample 17_EM_MG_FD_194513 | JGI IMG/M metagenome (GOLD analysis project Ga0307515, IMG submission 194513) | Populus trichocarpa ectomycorrhiza microbial communities from riparian zone in the Pacific Northwest, United States - 17_EM | ecosystem: Host-associated > Plants > Roots > Unclassified | place... | reverse complement strand
CGCCATTAAGATATCGCAAAGGACTAGATTTAGTTAAGGAGTATTGTGCGAGAATTGGAACAGGCACACCGACTATCATCACGCCCTAAAACGGTTCTGTGATCCAATCTCAACGCGCTCCTTCCGCGCGTTATCCCTGGCGTTATTCAAGGGCTCCAACTTCCTCTTGATATGTTCCGAGCTATCTTTCCCCTTTTGTAGCTGATCCGAACCTACGCCTTCGCTCTTCAAGACCAGGCAGCCCCGTTCCAGAAGCCTGACTGTGTTAGAGATCGAGGCGAGTGGCTAAAATCATATGCATCGTTACCGCTTGCTTGTGGTGAGTAGGCACTTTGTGGGCCACCAGCGGTTGAGAGCAAATAATTGCAAACCCAGGTGTGCCGAGCGTCGAGGATGCGAACCTTGGGAGGAGGCTATGCATACTCAGGATACCAGTACTTACCACTATGCCATTTTCGCTCATTGGTTTGTAAAAGCGGGAAGAGGTAGTCTGACTCTGGTTGCCTAAACCACTTTGTCCGTTGCTGCGGTCGAGAATTTGCGATCAACACTGTTGCTGGTAAGGACATTAGCGATGAAATCCAAGAATGCAGACTCGCCGACGCCAGTCTCCCCAATAAGGAGGATGGTGCTGTGATGTCTTGGTGACCCCCTTCTTGAGAGACTTACACCACTAGAGAATACAATCAGAACCGACGTATCAAGGAGTCATTGTCACCTACTTGATAGTCGGGCTGTCATCCTCGTCACTTGGAGGACCGTCAGAGTCTGTTAGATGACCACGTTGCCCAGACTTAGGTGGAAAGACTGACAGCCTGGGCTTGACTTCACGGACCACCGACATGTTGAGTTCAAACGCGCAGAGCGATACGATCACTGAGGAGGCACAATCTGTGTATCTTTGGTCAATTGAGCGAGGGAGGTTGATCAAGGACTGAGCTGGGACATCGAACTCACTTGTCAACGAGGCGAGGCACCAGAGAACCGTGGGCACGATCAATAGATTGATTAGTTTGTCTAACTTTAATAGCCCCCCAACCCCAGTGAATCAGAACTGGGGCTAATGACGAATCTCTCAGAAGCGAAAGTGGCCAATTACCTGCTGACAATAGGCTGCACTAGGTTAGCTTCGACGGTTTTCAAAGGCCACGAAATGGCAAGGTGGAGGGCAAGTCGTGTGCTGCAAGTCTGCCGTCCTCTCTGTGGTGACGACCTCATTCTTGCGCGAATGATTCACCTCCCAACCATTCAAATTTGCAGAAAGGTGCGGGTTGAGGCCGTAAGAGATCCTCGAACGCGAGTGACCTCGCATAAGCCTCCAGAATGGATCATTCGGTTTACTTTGCTTCGAAATGTCTGATTCTGGGTAAGGACATCATAGATCGCGTGTCCTGGATATTCGGAGTTATTCAAAGGCAATGAATCTACCTCCTTGGTTCGGCTCTTCGACACTTCTCCCGTTTTCTCGGAAACAGCCGACCCTTCTAGGGTTACGAGAGCTAAACTCGATCATAATCCAGCATTGAACGTTGGTCCCTATCGCCTTGCTACGAGGTCTTTAGCACGATGGAAAAGGACCGTGGTGTCAGGGTGTAAGGTACGACCACGATTTGGTCCCCATCGCCACCATGGCACGCGCTCAACTGACAACCTTGGACCCAGCAATCGAGGGGCAGCTCACTCTTGAGTCGTTTGAGGTAATTATGACCCTGAAAGTGCAATCCCACAAACACTCAGCTGTGGTACACAGGACAAGTTCGATCTCCGTGAATTTATTGGCGCAGTCTCTGAGAAACTTATAACACAGTCCCAAGAGGATCCTGGCCGTAAGCATCATTGGGCGGTCGTCCTATCATCCTCATTCTGGTCGTAACTACCTCTGGCGCTCCTTCCAGCTTTTGACCCCAAACCATTCATATGGACATTCGAAGCAACAGTAGACAAACTTATCAATGTAAGAAAGGATCTACAGAAGAAGACGGAGAATATGGAGCAGAGTGTGCGATCTGCCGAGAAAGAGTTCTCCCGCAAGATGGTTCAGCTCAATTCCAATTTCGAAGTATATTATCAGGTATCACTAATGGCTTTCTTTTTGACTACTGGTACACACGTAGGAAGTCAGCAAGCAGTTCTCTGGCATGGAGAGCAAGATCAGCGAGGTGGGCAGGACGGCAATACGGATCGGTACGTGTTTCTTTGAAGTAGAGTATAATGTCTAGACCTCTTGTAGGTGAACAGCTCGAGGCCGTTCATTCGTCGAGACAGAGGGCACAAACCGCCCACGATCTGCTGGATTACTATATCCAGTTCTCGCGGGAAGACACCACAAGGCTCGATGCCTTGAAAAAGGACGGAGGTAAAGAGGGGAGAGAAAGGGTCGCGGTCATCCTACGTCGGTTGTCTGCTATGGCGAAAGAGGTTGACATCCCTGTCGCTGAGAAGGTGAGAACTCAAAGTCAGCACCTATAGAAGTAACTCTTCATAATGCCTGAACAGACACGAGAAAGCATCGACAAATACTGCGAGAAGTTCGAAAAGGAGATGCTCGGCCTCTTCGACAGGAGTTACCGAAAAGGCAACCCCGCCATGATGACTGTGCGCGTTCTATTTCGTAATTCACCCTTTATCCTGACCTTCGTTGATGCAGCACTGTGCTAAGGCATTGATGGACTTCAATGGAGGCAATTCGTGTGTTCAAATATACGTGAACCAACACACATTTTTCATATCTAAATCAACCCTCTTCAATGTGGATACGGATGGGTATTCACAACTGTGTGTTGGTTCTTATTATTTCTCCCTGCACCCCTCTTGATGCAACGCCCCACAGCTGGGAAACATTACCGGATCCCGATTCCCTGCCACCCGTTCGAGAATCCGTTTTAGCCTCTCTTTGTTCTGCAGTACGAAAAACAGTGGGGGAGGAAATCAAGATCGTCGGCGCTGTATTCCCCAACCCCTCAGTCGTCATTCAAATATTCCTTCAACGCATATTTGCACAATCGGTATGCATACAGGTCCTGTTACGACTCACACTGAGCATTATCTCTTTGCAGATACAGCAATATCTCGAGCAGCTACTGAACAAGGCCGCCCAGCTATCCCCACTTGCGTTCCTCCGAATGCTCAAAGTCTCCCACGCGCAAGCGGCAGCATTGGTCGATGTCTTGAAATCCTATGATCTCTCACAAATGACTACAAGGGGTACGGATGTCAATAGGGGAGCTGGACAGAGTTCCTCAGTAGCGATAAGCACCATGCTGGATGCATCTATGGACGAGCTATTTGTCCCATATATTGAGGGATCGAGATATTTGGAGAAAGAAACGAAATGCCTAACGGAGCTCTATATGCTCAATCTCTACCCATTCTCTCGATGGCATGTCAGTATCGTCTCTGACACTTGCTACCCTTGTTCCTCACAAATCGCCTCTAGGAGTTGATACCGCGTGGAAAGAGCTCTGGAGGGCTCCTTGATCGAATGGTGAACCAACTGACGACCACTGCCGCTGCAACTTCATCCATCACAGGCGAGGCGACTGCTACTGCTCAAGCTGCTCAAGCACTCATGAAATTCAGTGGCATCAGCGGAGAAAAGCCAAAAGAGAAGGACGGAGAATACCACCCAACCGAGGAGGATGGTCGACTCACAGTTGAGATGGCAGAGAAGATGTTGAAGTGGCACGCAGAGAGTATTGGACGATGCGTAGAACTTAGCGCAAGTGGAGATCTACCGAAGAACGTCTTTGCATTGATGAAGGTGCTGGCTGAGGCACTTGGTCGGCGGTATATAGAAATCGCTCTCGAGACGTGGGTTCCCCTCTCACCAGCTTAGAGTGTGTCTAACCCCACATTGGACAGAGTGCAAGTGAAGTTGGAGAACAGAGAAGCGAAGCAAGAGCCGGATTACGCTGCTTTGGCCATTGTCCGCCAAGTGGAAATGATTTGCCATCTATGGCAGCAATACATATCTATCGCCCTTCTTCCGTTGGCGTCTTCTTCAATTGTCGTTCGAAGGGAGATGTCGGTCTTCAACAGCCAGATGATCAGCCGCATCGAAGCCTTAACAAATACGGTTCTTCAGAGGGTTTCAGATAGTGAGAGCCGCGCGATCCTTCACATTTCGACGTTCTAATGGCCCTCCAGGTATCATCAGTTGGTTGTCGACCCAGCTCCTGAAGCAAAAGAGGTTGGACTACAAGCCAAGAAATGACGATATCGGCACATTAGGGCTGAACACGGAGCCATGTCAAGCGTGTTGTCATTCCATTACCAAGACTCTGGAAGCCGCGAAAGAGAGTCTAAGTGGGATGAATCAAGAGGTATTTCTCACAGAGATTGGTGTTGCGTTCCAAAGGTGAGTACCCGAGTAAGCAGGGGAAACGATGAGCTCAGCCGATTGGTTAGCCTCCTACTTGAGCACCTGAAGAAGTTCCCAGTCAGCGAGACCGGTGGGATCACCCTCGTAAAGTCAGTAACCATTTCTGCTATCCCTTCTGAGCAATCGCATTAAAATGTCACAGGGATCTCAAGGCGTACCAGGATGTGATGAACAAGTTTGGTATACCTGCGATCGACGAACGGTTCGATTTTGTGCGGCTGCTCGGCAATCTCTTCTTCTTGCCCCCCGACGCAATCAGGGCATATATTGAGGACAATGCCTTAGCTCGTGTGGACCTTCCACTCCTCAGGCCATACTTGATGCAACGAAGTGATTGGGGGACGTTCACGCTACCCGGGCTAGATGGTGTTGCAGGACAATCTGCAGCTATGGAAGGGGAAAATGAGGCTGCGGATGGCATTATCAGTAGCGGGGGTAGAGTGCTAAAGGAGCGATTGGGTACTGGTCGGCTAGGCGCGATGATGCGCGAGTTCGAATCGTTGAAGATTGGAACGGACGACTTCAAGGGATTCTCTCTACCGACAATGCCAAGTATACCGAGTATGCAGAGCATGCAGACGATGAGTGGGAGAGTCCTGGGGTCGGGAGGGACGTGACACACCTCGATGATTATTCAGGATATATTTATTATGTCCCGTACTAGTATCTATCTTGGTATGGTTTTGAGAATAGTCGATCGAGAGAAATAGACAAAGGCAATGCACAAACTCGATCGAGGAATCGGGCACACCTACCCCTTGTTTGGTTCGAATTTCTAAGAGTCCTTCACCCCTATTTATTTTATCAGGCTATCCTAAACGTTGGAGAATACGACTAATAGGGGAGCCAGAGTAGATTCGAGCCACTTGACAGGATAATCTGCTGGCTATCCCTAATACTATATATGGTTTGCACAGGTGAAGAAAGCGAACGGATCGGGGGCTGCCGAGAGGGCCAAACGAAGAAGACAGAGAAGCAGGCTTTGGAAGATGATGATGACGCGCTGGGAAGATGACAACGCCACTGCGAGGAAGCCGAAGGACGACCGGAGGACAAGGCCCTGTGCAGGGACTCGAGGTTCTGATTGTCGGGTGGCCGTAGTCTTCTCTTACACTCGCGGAACTGCCTCTGGTATATCCGAGAAGCTTTTGCATACACACACAGCTCTGCTTAACCACATTTGGCACCACCTGGCTCAGAGTCGGGCCACAGAACCCATGTCAGTATCACACGGCTTGTAACAGTATCCCCTCCTCATGTATCAGAACATTTTGAAATTTGAGGCTAGAAATGGTCTTCTTGGTTTTTGGGAGGTATTCAACGTAAACAACCACGAGCTACCCGTACCTCCATACCATCCAGATCTCGGCCTGTTCAGTGGACTAACACAAGTATATTGAAAGGCACGCGGAAGGCATGCGGCGCCGGGCGTCAATGGGACTTACGGGCAGGGCCATTCGGTTTGATCTGACTGGCCGACCTTGCCTACATAGTTGCCAAACTCAGTATCCTTCCCCCTTCCCCCTTCCCCTTCCCACTGCCCCCTTCCCCCTTCCCACTTCCCACTTCCCGGAGGACTCGAAGAACCCATACGAAACCCCTTAATGTATGCGACTATATATACACACGGTACCGGAATTTCAGATGACCTGGGCGTGTGAAATTTAAGTTGTATTGCCGGGCCAGCCACCAGGATTGCGCCCTTCCAGCCTGTCGCCCCGCGGGTAGGACGATCCAGAGACGACCTCGCTCTCATGTGCGGCGTTCTATATACATGCCTAGTAAAATAGATCAATCAACAAGCAGAATACAGTTACATGCATCACCAACGAAACTGGGAATCAAAGGAGAAGGGGAGAAGGGTCACAACAAGGACAACAATGACAAATCGGCTACAAAGTACGAAGAGCGGAGGAAATACTCTCGCCTCTACGCACCGATAAAGATCCGCTTGATCTTTCGAACTCCTTTCCGCACCACCTTCGTTGCCTTTCCCAGGAGGTCCAGCTGCTTCCTCATTCGTCCCAAGCTACCCCGCATATTCTCCAGCTGCTCCTGACTAACCCCACTCTCCTTCATGTACATACGATTCTGTTCCAGCAAACGGGTTGCCTCCTCCACGTGCGCTGAGAGTCTGCCCGGGGGCGATCGGCCGGCACGGCCTTTTGCAGGCCGCGACGGCTTGCTTTTGCCATGGCCCGTTGCACTGTTGTTATTTTCTTCACTCGGAAGGGGTGATGCATGAACATGGAACAAGTGGGGGTGGGTGCACTTGGAACACCGCACGAGCTGGATCCAGGGAAGTAGAATCGCGACCAACACATAGACGCGAGACAGTCGCGTAGAGCAGGGGGAACTGCAGTTGGGTACAGTACAGGAATAATTGCAGTCGGACGTAGGCTCTTGCTTCGGGGATGGAGTACAGTTTATCTTTGAAAGGCGGAGAACGCGTCCACAACATTCAGCAAGGGTGGTTAAAACCAGAAAGTGTAGTCAAGGTGAAGACTCACAGGATTCTTTTCCTCCTTTGCTGCCACTTGGACCATCGGTTCGAGAGCGCCGGCGATTATTTCCTCGATGGCCTGTGGCTCACCACGAGGAGAGCGTATCATCACCGTTGGCTGTGGCTCAAGGCCGTCTAACCAGTCAAAGAGTTCAACCAGCGTACCCAAGGCGTTTTTCTCGCTGGATATCACAGCTTTGCACATATCTTCCTTAATTTCCTTCATACCTGGGTCATCCTTGAGTTGAAGATACTTTTTCTGGAGGGCGACGGGGTTGTTGAGGAAAAAATATGGAGCATCCTTGAGACCATCTGGGTTGGTATCCCTAGAAAAGTTGCAACTGAGAGGGCTCAAAACATTGGTGAACATGAAGGCGGTGTTACTGGCCAGAGATTTAGGGAAGATTGCGGATAGAGCGGAGAGTGCATAGTCAGTGCCAATAGTAGCCCGGATGGTACCATTGGCGAGGATTAGAACGGCAGTAACAGAGTCGATGTGATCCTGAATCTGAGTCGCAATGCTCTGCTTGTGGAGCTCGTCTTGCTGAAGGCCGCGGGTGTCGGCCAACCCAGGCGTCTCGAGAATGCGAACCTTGGAAGAGGTTATTCCAACTCATGAAACACATTGACGCTTACCACTATGCCGTTTTTGCTGCTGGGTTCATACATTCGGGCGGAGTTGGTCTGACTCTGATTCTCAGAACCACTTTGCTCGTTGGCGTGGTCGAGGATTTGGAAGTCGTAGTGATCAATGTCATTTCCGAGAAGAGTATTAGCGATAAATTCCAAGATAGAGGACTTTCCGACACCCGTCTCCCCGACGAGAAGGATGGTGTATGGCTTGTTCGCCTTGTTCTTTGATGTCTTGATGATCCCATCTCTGAGAGACTCCACGTCGCTAGAAAATACGATTAAGAACGCATACATCTAGAATGCTATGGGAGCTTACTTGATACTGGACATTCCTGGGTGGCCTATAGGATTGTTGGTGTATTGATTGGAGAGGTTTCGCCACTTGGTGGTTTTCCAGGGCTCAGATTTCCACGGAAAGCCTCAGACCTTGGGCCGGAGATGAACGACCCTCGACGGTTATGATACTGAGATGTCTGGAAAGGGCAGTTATCAGTTCCTAGCACAGGGTAGGTTCTTTGAGTGGTCGGCGTTGGGTTGCGGATTAGAGAAGGAAGGAGACACTTGGCGGAGCGTCAAGGCTGCAGGACGGCGGGAGTGAGTGGGTGGTAGTGGGTGGTGGATGGTTTAGGGCTCTGTAGTTCATTGGTGCTTACGTCCACACCCGAAAGCAGTGTGTTGATAGGCAAATTGGACGCAGAAGTGCAGCAGACAGATTACCGATTACGTAGCCCATAGGCTTGGGGCACTCTTGCTTGAACACATATTCAGAGTGTGCTCACAGGTAAACGCGAGGCAGCAACGTGATGCGCGTGTTCAGAGGACGGGGAGAACAGGGAGAACGAGAACGGTTGAGCTTTGGAGAGGCTGGGCCACAAAGAGGACGGTCAATCGCCGGATGAGCAGGCGGACCAGTGGAACCCGAGGAAGTCCACGGAGTGCCGGCTGTGAGATCTACACCTCTGTGTCATGGCACCTCTATGGACGGCTCTGCCACCCCCGAATCCACCACGCACCACAGCCCCCTGAAAGGGAATATTTCCTTTTCTTCGCCCTGGTTTGTCTTGCCGCGCATTCATCAAGTATTGGGTTTCAACTGAACGCGTATTCGGATATACATATGCTCGCCCCATTTATTCCCAATCCATCTCTATTACGCACGTCTTTGGCCTCCAAGAGCTTCAATCCATCATTTCTGTCTTCTTTAAACACCAAGAGAGGCACAAAACAAACCCACGCCACTGGTGCACAGTACAGGGGTACAAAGTGGAGCGGGAATTATATCCCTTGTGTGAGATGAGATGATGGCACTGCCAAGGGAGGCTTCTGTGACTGAAGGGAGTACCTTGGTAAGGATAATCCGGTGCCGAGGAGGATACATCGGGCGGCCGCGGGAGGACACTGCACTAATGGGGGCTGGTGATAATGAGATAAGCACAAGGCAAAACAGGCAATTCTCCGTACTATATGAGGGCGATATTTCACACTAGATAGTTACAACAGTCTGTCGAACGGACCTGAGCCACAGGACGGGTTAGGAGAATCATGTTTGCCTGCTAAGGTGTGATTGCCTCTGGCGTCGCAAATGACCGCGTTCAGTAGTGAAGGTAGAGAGCTTGGCGAGAACCGACAAGTTAACGACAAGTGTAGAATAGCGCCTTGGGATATTACTCCCCAACCCCGAAGGGTGGCAACTAAACCGATCTCCATGTAGAATACTAGTCTAAAGAGAGTAGGAGCGGATATGGCTTACTATGTACTGCAGGTTGGGATACTGAGATATTGGTTATGGTCTGGTAGCTGTATGCTGGAGCGGACAAGAGGAGGTCAAAGCTGGGGAGCTTTGGTCGATGCGTCCGATCCTCCTTATATACTAATCCGTATGTACATATGAGTCATCGTATTGAGTCACGATCGAGATCGGCACCCTCCCGGTCCCGATCGAGAATAGGTCTGAGATGTTCGGAGTTCGAACCGTGTCCTATTGTACAAAAAGCGAAAAATAATCTCCCATTCTTAACATTAATAGCTTTCGGTTTCGCCTAGCCCGGATTAGGGTCCCAGATGTTCTTCCGCCATCACTTCAGAGAAGCCAATGACACACCTAGGGCTTCACGGAAATCATGGCATATCTCAAGCTAGTCAAGAAGGAATATTGCGTGTTCCTTCAGGTCCCGACCAATTTTTCAGTAGCCCATTTACCGACTCAGGGGGAGTGTGCGCTCAGGGAGAGTGTGCGCAGCGGGTATGCTCCAAAAAAATTCTGTCTTAATATAGATATCATTATAGAGTTTCTCATGATGGTTTCAGAATTTTTTGAGCAATCTGTGATTTTACGGCCCATCGCTGCAAACTTTGGCTCAAGGTAAGTGCAACGCGTTGTAATGTATGTGACTATATATACACATGGTACCGGAATTTCAGATGACCCGGGCGTGTGAAATATTGCCGGGCGCCCTTCCACCCTGTCGGTAGGGGTAGGGAAGACGACCCAGAGACGACCTCGCTCTCATGCGCGGCGTTCTATACACATGCCTAGTAAAATAGATCAATCAACAAGCAGAATACAGTTACATGCATCACCAACGAAACTGGGAATCAAAGGAGAAGGGGAGAAGGGTTACAACAAGGACAGCAAGGACAAATCGGCTACAAAGTACGAAAAGAGCGGAGGAAATCCTCTCGCCTCTATCTACGCACCGATGAAGATCCGCTTGGTCTTTCGGACTCCTTTCCGCACCACCTTCGTTGCCTTTCCCAGGAGGTCCAGTTGCTTCTTCATTCGTCCCAAGCTACCCCGCATATTCTCCAGCTGCTTCTGACTAACTCCACTCTCCTCCATGTACGTATGGTTTTGTTCCAGCAGCCGGGTTGCCTCCTCCACGTGCGCTGAGAGTCTGCCCGAGGGCGATCGGCCTTCTTCAGGCCGCGGCGGCCTGGTTTTGGCATGTCCTATTGCACTGATGTCATTTTCTTGACTCGGCAGGGGTGATGCATGAACATGGAACAAGTAGGGGTGGGTGCATTTGGAACACCGCACGAGCTGAATCCAGGGAAGTGGAATTGCGACTAACACATAAACGCGAGACAGTCGCGTAGAGCAGGGGAAACTGCAGTTGGGTATAGTACAGGAATAATTGCAGTCGGACGCAGGTTTTTGCTTCGGGGATGGAGTACAGATTATCTTTGAAAGGTGGAGAAAGCGTTCACAACATTCAGCAAGGGTGGCTAAAAGCAGAAAGTGTAATCAAGGTGAAGACTCACAGGATTCTTGTCCTCATTTGCTGCCACTTGTACCATCGGCTCGAGAGGGCTCGGGATTATTCCCTCGATGGCCTGCGGCTCAAGGCCGTCCAACCAGTCAAATAGTTCAACCAGCGTACCCAAAGCTTTCTTCTCACTGGATATCACGGCGTTGCGCATATCTTCCTTAATTTCCTTCATACGTGGGTCATCCTTGAGTTGAAGGTATTTTTTCTGGAGGGCGACGGGGTTATTGAGGAAAAATAATGGAGCATTTTTGAAACCAGATGGAATGGTATCCCCAGAAAAGTTCCAACTGAGGGGGCTCAAAACATTGGTGAACACGAAGGCGGTGTTACTGGCCAGGGGTTTAGGGAAGATTGCGGATAGAATGGAGAGTGCATTGTCAGTGCCAACAGTGGCCCGGACGGTACCATTGGCGAGGATGAGAACGGCAGTAACAAAGTCGATGCGTGTCTGAATCTGAGTCGCAATGTTCTTCTTGTGGAGCTTGTCTTGCCGAGGACCGCGAGTATCGGCCAACCCAGGCGTATCGAGGATGCGAACCTTGGAAGAGGTTATGCCTACTCATGAAACACAATTACGCTTACCACTATGCCGTTTTTGCTGCTGAGCTCATACATTCGGGCGGAGTTGGTCTGACTCTGATTGTCAGAACCACCTTGCTCGTTGGCGTGGTCGAGGATTTGGAAGTCGTAGTGATCAATGTCATTTCCGATAAGAGTATTAGCGATAAATTCCAGGACTGAGGACTTTCCGACACCAGACTCTCCAACCAGAAGGATGGTGTATGGCGCATTTACTTTGTTCTTTGATGTCTTGACGATTCCCTTCTTGAGAGACTCAACGTCACTAGAAAATATCGTTAGAACTGATACACCAACAGCGGTATTGTGGCTACTTGATGTTATCTTCGTCATCGTCTTCCAACGGGTTCTCACGTGGGCCAGTAGAAACGTTTTTGGAAGAGAATTTGTCACTTGAGGGCCGTCCAGGTCAGACATGATCAGCGGATGTGGAGAGACTCACGGCTTGGGCGAGCCTTGAACAGTAGTCAACATGGACAGGGCTTAATGATGGTTTAAAGGGCGTCACAGACAGTCTGGGGATGGGAGGTGATGGGTATCCTCTGACCAGCACTATTTAAGGCGTTCTGACATGGCACCGTCGACTGTGGGCTATGGGAGCTTACTTGATACTGGACATTCCTGGCTGGCCTATAGGATTGTTGGTGTATTGAGGAGAGCTAGGCTCGCCACTTCGTGATTAAACAGGGCTCGGATTTCCACGGAAAGCCGAAATCAGCGCGTTGATATGCATATTGGATGCAGAAGTGGCAGCAGACAGATACCGATTAAGTTCCGCCTAGCCCATAGGCCTGGGGTACTCTTCTGTGCGGTTGTTTGTACACAGATTCAGAGTGGGTTGTGTCAGCCGAACCCTCAGCCGACTATTGACCCACAGGCAAACGCGAGGCAGCAACGTGGTGCGTGTGTTCAGAGGGCGGCGACAGAGGGTAGGTGGAGGTGGCAATCGGCCAGGGAGGCTGGTCCGTGGACTGGACAATTTATCGGCAGAGTATACTGTCGGCGTGTTCCGATAGTCGTACGATAAGGTAGGCTTTTGTCTGGGATTGGGTAGCAAAGTACCAACACACCTCGCTTTGGCCAGTCACCTGCCCGGCGCCCCCGCGGTCGCCACTTCAAGCGGATCAAGCTGCCAGATGACGAGATCTGGGTAAAGGGTGGAACCAGAAGTCCATGGACGACTCCGCCACTCCGACGACCTGAGTACGCGACGTGAACCACCACAGCCGTATCCACCACCGGCTCGGAGTAGATCCCATACGACCTTTTCTCCGAATGCTTTGTCTTACTTGCGTTCATCAAGGATTGGGCTCACTCCTTATACAGTATTGGATTTCAACTGAATGCGCATTCTGACACATGTGCTCGCCCCCATTGTTCTGTTGCATGCGCCTTTGGACAGTCTTTTGGACAGTCAACCCCTAAATCCATCTTTTCCGTCTTCTTCAAATACCAGGAGAGGCACAAAACAAACTCACACCACTGGTGCACAGTCCAGGGGTACAAAGTCGAGCTGGCATTATATCCCTTGTGCTAGATGGATGATGGAACTGTCAAGGACGCTTTCGGTGACTGAAGGGTGTACGGAAGAAGCTAAGGAATACAACGTTGGTAAGGATAATCCGGAGGATACATCGGGCGGTCATGGTTAGATGCTGTACTAATGGAGGCTGGTGAGAATGAGACAAGCCCAAGGCAAAACAGGCAATGAATGAGGGGGTATCTCACATTAGATAATTACAACAGTTTGTCGGGAAGTGTGGGAGCGGACCTGAACCACAGGACCGGTTAGGAAATGATATGACGTCTGCCTGCTAAGATGTGATTGCCTCTTGCGCCGCAAATGACCGCGTCCAGTGGTGGAGTGGAGAGCTTGGTGAGAACCGACAGAGTATCAACAAGGGTGTAGGGTTAGGTAGGCCGTGCTTCGTGCTAATGGGCCGCGTTGTAGAACGAGAATGCCTCATGCGCGGCGTTCTATATACACGCCTAGTAAAATCAGCAAGCGAAATACAGTTACACGCATCACCAAAGAACTGGGAATCAAAGGGAAATGTAATAGTGGGATCATTATCGTAATGGTGGAAGGGTCACAAAAGGACAGCAAGGGAAAATCGGCTACAAAGTACGAAGAGCAGAGGAAATCCTCTCGCCTCTATCTACGCACCGATAAAGACCCGTTTGGTCTTTCGAACTCCTTTCCGCACCACCTTCGTTGCCTTTTCCAGGAGGTCCAGCTGCTTCTTCATCCGTCCCAAGCTACCCCGCATATTCTCCAGCTGCTCCTGACTAACTCCACTCTCCTTCATGTACATACGATTCTGTTCCAGCAGCCGAGTTGCCTCCTCCACGTGCGCTGAGAGTCTGCCCGAGGGCGATCGGCCGGCATTGCCTTCTGCAGGCCGCGGCGGCTTGTTTCTGGCATGGCCTATTGCACTGTCGTTATTTCCTTGGCTTGACAGGGGTGGTGCATGAACATGGAACAAGTAGGGGTGGGTGCAGTTGGAACACCGCACGAGCTGGATCCAGGGAAGTGGAATTGCGACTAACCCATAGACGCGAGACAGTCGCGTAGAGCATGGGGAACTGCAGTTGGGTACAGTACAGGAATAAATGCAGTCGGAAGCAGGCTCTTGCTTCGGGGATGGAGTACAGTTTATCTTTGAAAGGTGAAGAAAGCGTCCACAACATTCAGCAAGGGTGGTTAAAAGGAGAAAGTGTAATCAAGGTGAAGACTCACAGGATTCTTGTCCTCATTTGCCGCCACTTGGACCATCGGTTCGAGAGCGCTTGGGATCATTCCCTCGATGGCCTGCGGCTCACCATGAGGAGAGCACATCGTCATCGTTGGCTGCGGTTCAAGGCCGTCTAACCAGTCAAAGAGTTCAACCAGCGTACCCAAAGCTTTTTTCTCGCTGGATATCACAGCGTTGCGCATATCTTCCTTAATTTCCTTCATACCTGGGTCATCTTTGAGTTGAAGATATTTCTTCTGGAGAGCGACGGGGTTGTTGAGGAAGAAATATGGAGCATCTTTGAAACCAGATGGGATGGTATCCCCAGAAAAGTTCCAACTGAGGGGGCTCAAAACATTGGTGAAAACGAAGGCGGTGTTACTAGCCAGGGATTTAGGGAAGAGTGCATAGTCAGGGCCAACAGTGGCCCGGACGGTACCATTGGCGAGGATGAGAACGGCAGTAACAGAGTCGATGTGATCCTGAATCTGAGTCGCAATACTCTGCTTGTGGAGCCCGTCTTGCTGAAGGCCGCGGGTGTCGGCCAACCCAGGCGTGTCGAGGATGCGAACCTTGGAAGAGGTTATTCCTACCCATGAAAACACATTGACGCTTACCACTATGCCGTTTTTGCTGCTGAGTTCATACATTCGCGCAGAGTTGGTCTGACTCTGATTATCAGAACCACTTTGCTCGCTGGTGTGGTCGAGGATTTGGAAGTCGTAGTGATCAATGTCATTTCCGATAAGAGTATTAGCGATAAACTCCAAGATAGAGGACTTTCCGACACCCGTCTCCCCGACGAGAAGGATGGTGTATGGCTTGTTCGCCTTGTTCCTCGAGATCTTGATAATCCCTTTTCTGAGAGACCCTAGGTCGCTAAAATTACGATTAATCACCCATACATCGAGCATGCTATGGGAGCTTACTTCATACTGGACATTCCTGGGTGGCCTATAGGATTGTTGGTGTATTGATTGGAGAGGTTTCGCCACTTGGTGGTTATCTAGGGCTCAGATTTCCACGGAATGCCGAAAGCAGTGCGTTGATATATAGGCATATTGGATGCAGAACTGGCAGCAGACAGATACCGATTACGTTCTGCCTAGTCCATAAGGCTTGGGGTACTCTTCTGCTCTGCGCGGCCGTTCAGTTTGAACACTCAAGTGTGTTGCGTCAGCGGAACCGACAGCCGACAATCGACCCACAGGCAAACGCGAGGCAGCAACGTGGTGCGTGTATTCAGAGGGCGGTCAGAAAGGTAGGTGGAGGTAGCTGTCAGCCAGAATTTGTTTTGGAGAGGCTGGTCCGCTTGGAATTCCGGAATGGCCAAACAAGGCCAAACAAGGCCTTTCGCGTCTCGTATTATGAGGAAATTGGTCTACGTCACAAATGTATATTAGGTTCCTACTGCTTATACATGTAATCTGCTATGACTTTTTTTGCCCCATGTGTTGTACGCGGTGCATGGATTAAGCGCCGAAAATGCTGGGATCGACACTTCAGATTAATTAAGCAACGTTTCACTCTGTGCCACCGATATGGCCGCGCGAACGGCCGTAGGTGAGGAAGACTGCACGCCTGGTTCCCCTGAAGGAAGAGATCAGGAACTAGGGACCAATTCAACGTGCAAACGTACCTTGCAGAAGCAAGAGCACTCTTCAATGTCCCAGCTTCGTCATCGAGCGACTCGAGCGTTGTATCATGGAAGGGATCAGCATAGATCGAGACATAAGTGGTCTCTGGGCCGTTGGCAGTCCTGTCGTCATTGCCTTGGGAGGGCGCGCTTGTCGATGGATGTGCGCCATTGGCGGATGTCAATGGCAAGATCGCCATAGAGGTCTACGAGGGCCTTCCAGTTCGCGTTCTCCGGCACAAGGATAGCGGCCAACATTCGGCATGGCTCATCTGACTTCCCAAGTAGTTCCACCGAGAATAGGGAGGCCATGCTGCTCTGCAGCAGCCAGTCGGTCCTGGTATCGTCTTCATTCGTCCTTGTCCTTCTCGTACTCCGCCATTGTGCTCGATTGTCAATCAACTCGCTGGGTAGTTCTGCAAATACCGGCACAGACCGTTTCTGGCATCATTTACCAACTTCGTGGTCTTGATGGTGCGACTACGAATGTCTCCGGTGAATGTCGGAAACATCCCGCTGTGTGCTTCGACGGCATCGAGGAGCCAAGCACGGCTATTCTCGAGTTTTAGTACGCCACCATGGAGGTCTATGATGTCGATCAAATCCGCTTTGGCAAGCTCGCGGAAGCTGGAGATTTTGTCCGCAAGTAGAGGTAAAGGGGTGAGGAAGCTCTCGCAGGGAACACCATCACCAACAAGCTCTGCACTCTTCACAACCTCGATCATTGAAACAGGGTCTGTAGGGGCTGAGGTCCTTTTAAAGGAAAGGCGGCGCAAAGGTTGATGTGAAGGTTGAAAGCTATTGATCTTCCTCCTCTCCTCCACAGTTATCGTACTGTTCGCACCTGCAGAGATCCACTGCCCCGTGCTCTTGAAGATCTCGATCGAGAAGTTGGTCTTGATCTTGGTGTTGTCGGCCTTGTTGGTGGACTTTTGGGTCAGAGTGCTGACAAGGTTACCACCATAGACGATACCAGTAACGACGTGTGTGGCACGAATTTTATTAAGCATCTCTTGCTCGATGTCCACCGTGGTACGGAGGGCATTGAGATCAAGAGATTTGCTGGTCGTGCGGTACTGGGCAATAACAGCAACTGTGGTGGACTCACTCGTGTCCTGCTTGTTGCTAAGGTAGGCTCCGCTGCCCCCGACATTGAAGGCGCCGCTTAGGATGGAGACCGACAGCTCCGCTGAGACGTTGAGACTACTCGCCCGATCGGAGAGGCTGTTGACCTCTGTGAACTCAAACTTTGTACTATTTACGTTATTAGTCCTTGACTGAATGTCGCTACGCTTGAAGGGAGAGAACCCTGGGAGCAAGGAGCTCGTTTTGGCATCGTAGAGTTGACCAAGAAAGCATGGTCTTCCAAGTGCTTTAATCTCAAGGACCTTGCCTTCCATTTCTAAGGGTATCATCAATTCTGGACAGCCATGCTGATCCCAGGCTGCTTACCTCGTCCTGCAACTGCGAGTAATCGGTGGGTATGTTTTTTTTTTTTTTTTTTTTTTTTTTTGTAATCCAATTTTACGTGCTAAGATCTACTCTATGTTACACGTTACGTCGGATGTGATGTAATCGCGCCCTAATAGACTCGTTGCTCCCTGTCGGAAGGAATTAGACGTAGCCTAGAAGAGCTCTCGTGGCGTATTTCAACGTGGATGGTTGTTTCAAAACAGTTGCCCGCAGGCAAAGCGCTGTGCGCTAATTTCCCCGTAACTATTTCCTCAATATTTTCGTGAACGTTGGAATCCTCCCGGTTGTCTCGTCCCATCCCTAGCTGTACAGTACACTTACCTGCAGCCCATGTCTCCGGCCTGTCATGACCATTGACCTCTTTCTTCAATTGCGTTGGCGGGATTTTCTTGTCGTAGTGTTGATTATCATCGTGGGTGGGCGAGATCGGAGTCACCAATTCCTATCTGCCCGTTTGGGGGGCGAGGCCCGGGTGACAAGTCCAGGCTGCCCGTTTACCCGTGCTGCGTTTTCCGAGGAGTTGGCATGGAGATACGGTGTTGGTAGTGTGTTGTGGGGCTATGTGGGGTAAGTAATGTCGAAGAGTAGTTGGCTGGTTGTAGCGTGAGTTCGTAGTTGGGGGAGGGAGGCTTGACACATCGACTTTGATGATTCACCCAAGAGGTGTCAGGTAGTATAGGTCGGTTGCTACCTGTTTTGACATGTAGACCGTTGTATGTTAGCGCAACGTCTGCCACGTCATCATACCTCTCGGGGGTGGCCACCTCACAGCAACGAGGTTTCCAACGACCATGAGCCCCTATGCTTCTCCAGGACACACTGCCATGGGCAGTGGCCTGGGGGGGCTAGGTCACGGAAAGGCTCGGGCGTGGTAGGGACTAAGTGGCCCCCGGTGGGTATGTTATGGTCGTCAAGTACCATAAGATTGATCCTTTGTATAAGATATGCTCGTCTAACTATGGGTCCATATTGACAGTTTGCAGCGGCCAAATGCTCCAACTCATGTGAGCCACCCGCTGTTGTCCCGGCTCAGTCTCTGATCCACCTCACCTCCACTCTGTGTGTGCAGAACTCCAATCAATTGATTCGGACGCTAGCCTATCGCCAATCCTGGATCAAGCGCCGAAAATGCATGGAACGAAACTTCTGAGATAGTATCGTTCTGGCCATCAGAGTCCAACAAGTCGATGATCCTTAAATGACACCTACCTAGATATCTTCTTTGCTATCTCACCCCCCATTTGTCTAGTGTGCCTCTCATTACCGCCATTCGAGCCATGGCGTGAGACTTCCACGAAACTCCGAGTTTGTGGATAACTATTGATTCAGATGATACTTCTAGTGATGAAGCTTTCTCCAGCTCCGATTTTGGAGCACCAAGCGAGCTAGGACGAAGTGGAAGACGATGATGAGACGCTAACACCGAGACTGTCAAGTAGGTTAAGTCACAACGTTTTTGGTGCATCTCTCCCAATCATATTCCTAGTGACGTCGATTCTCTCAAGAAGGGGGTCATCAAGACATTGAAGAACATATATGTTTCAACCATCCTTCTGGTTGGAGAGACTGGTGTCGGCAAATCCACGTTTGTGGAATTCCTTGCCAATGTCTTCATCGGCAACGATATTGATCACTACAGCTTTCAAATCCTCGAGCGCGATAATGAGCAAAATGGTTCCGAGAAGCAGAGTCAGACCAACTCTGCCCGCTTTTACGAACTTAAAAGCAACAACGGTATAGTGATAAGTTCTGACGCTCGCATAGTGAGTATGTGTAACCTCTTCCCAAGGTTCGCATCCTTGACATACCTGGGTTGGTCGACACTCGCGATATTGAGCAAGACGAACTCCACAAGAGGGTTATTAACGCCAAGATCCAAGAGTACCTTGACTCTGTCACTGCCGTTCTCATCCCCGCTAATGGCACCGTCCCGTGGCTTACTGTTGGGACCCAGTATGCACTCTCCATTCTGTCCGCTCGCTTCCCGAAATCCCTGGCTGAGAACATTGCTTTCTTTTTCACAGATGTCTCAAGTCGTATCAATTGGAACATCTTCCAAGGCACCATCCCGGAGGAGCTCAAAAAGCTGAGCAGTTCCTCTTTAACAACCCTGTCGCACTCCTACAAAGGTATCGCGTTCTGAAAAGAGACCTTACTCAAAAGAGATTGCTGCGGTCGATGCGCGAAGAGATGAAGACTGGCGAGCGGGTGGCTTTGGAAATATTGGTGAAACTCTTCGACTGGTTGGACGGCCTGGAGGCTCGGCCCACCACGGAGATTTTCTACATTTACAACATGTCCCAAAGAATTGAGACCATGATCGCGAACACCCTCGCTCAGATCGAGTAAGCGGCAAGAAAGAAGGCGGAAATCGACAAACTCATCGTCGCACACAAAAGTAACTCTAAAGTCAGTTCCTCATCTTTCTCCTGCTTGGGGTTCAACCTCATGCTCGTTTGACATAGCATACCGATGTCATCAGCAACTTCGAGAAAACCATCACTCAGGCCGTCTGGAAGCAGCAGCGGTCATCCACCATCAATACGATATGCGGCAAATACAACTGCTATTCCAACTGCCATATCGACTACACGCCCAATATTACCCATGATCTGGATGGTGTCCCTGAAAGTTCGTGCGACAGATGCAATCACAGCCTCTTGAACCACCACCGCCGCCACGCCATATGGAAGCAAGTAACGAACACACAAGTGTCGGTCGATCAGGATATGAAGGAGTGGGATTCAGCGAATGACGGGACGGAGAATACAGCGACACTCCTTGCAATGCGCGAAAAGGTACCGCAAGACCTCGACCAGATCATCGAAGGTGCTACAAGCGACCTAGCGCGGCAGGTGGAACGGAACACACACTTACCGCTGTTGGAAAGGCCTACGGTGCAAGTGGGCAGCGCAGTAATGCTTCTGGAACAGAACTACCTCGGCTTGGAGAAGAAGGACGTCAGCCAGCGCCACCTACAAAGGATAAAAGAGAGCATGGATAATATGAGGAAGCTGGAGTCGTATGGGCAGGTCGTCACCTGATGACTTTGGCAAGTACTAATAATTGCAGCGAGAACGGCAGGCGGGTCGGCCTACCAGGAGACGATCAAAGAAATAGAGAGTGAGTTGACGAGGGTCGTCGAAGACGTCGACCGTGCAGTGAATGTTGGAACTCTCCTCCGGACCAAGGAGACTGGTGAGTCCATCTTCCGATCGATCATTCTCAACAGTTTCGTGTAGAGCAGCACCTTTTGCTTAGTCGTCTCAAATATGTCAAGACCGGCTATGACCGAGATTTCTGCTGCCCGCAAATCCATCCTCAAACAATCATAGCTTGGGTGACCAGTGAGACGGAAGAAATACATACTGGATCTACGGCTTACCTGGCATCGGCAAAACTTCGTTAGCATATTCGATCTGCGCGAGCCTTCGCGATAGAGAGCAGCTCGCCGGAGCGTTTTTCTGCCGGAAGGATGACCAGGAATTGAAGAAGCCCAGAAATATCCTTCCGACTCTCATCCACAAACTCGCTATACTCTTCCCCCCTTTTCGTAGTATTGTCGCGGAGTGGCTTCGTAACAATCCAAACGTAGCACCCGAATCAATGCGGCCCACTCTCTTCCTTGACTTCATCCGAAAACTTCCTCGCGTCCCAAAAAAGACCCTCGTCTTTGTTATTGACGCTCTTGATGAGTGCAGCAGCCCTGAGAGCCGACCACGCGTCCTTCAGGCCCTGACAGACGCGTCCGCACGCGCTCCGTGGCTCAAGGTTATCATCACGAGTAGACAAGAAGTCGATACAGGACAGGATTCTATCAGTTTATCCGAACTTGGGCATTTGTCAATCAAATCCAAGAGTAATTCCCAACTGATGTAAAGCTGATCACGCTGAAAGTAACTCAATATAAGATTGATCGTGTATCAAGGTCGTGACATCAGATTCGAGTCGGCTTTGAAATAACGAGAGACAAGGAACAAGGAAACCCAGCAAACATACAGAGCTAACCAAGAGCGGCCAATATTGTCCATGGGTAGGTGAACAGGTAGCAATCGTAATGATTTCAAGCAAACGCAGACACCGGGACGAAGCCTATTAAACAGTATTAATACTTGCAGGGTCACGATCGATTTCGCATGTAAGGAAGATTGTATACGGGGGGAAATGGAAAGAGCGTCAAGTCGTTGGAATGATTAAATCCTTGTAGTCATGTCGTCAGCCACGTCTTGTCGTGGCGGAACTTGGCCGAATACTCGAGGAAGCCTCTTATAGAATGTTGGGCCATCTGACCCGTAATCCTTCTAACCAGCGCATATAAAGCAGCTCAGAGATGGGGCTCTTCTTCTCGTCCGGGGTGGATGAGACCTTGTCCCCACTCCCACCAGACCGAACCGAATCAGCGCGCTTCTTCAGCACGGCAGGTCGATCGGGTCGATCGGGCGAAGTGGGAGAGGAAGGCGAGGTATCGGGAATGGGGTCGGTGTCTTCTTGCTCAATAACGACGATGCCATTAGAGGTCACCTGTGTGTTTCGGCGTATTCTCCGATGTGGGAAGAGCCCACGAGTGGTCGAGATATGCTGTCGTACAGCTTGATTGCTATAAAACGGTCCATCAGTACCCATGGTCACAGAACCCGGAAACCAGAAACACGCACTCATTGATCCCAGTCAGGATATCCAACACCAAATTATACGCCAACTCGGGGTTCGCCTCCCTCAAATCCTCGAAGCCCTTGGAAAGCATCGAAAGCGCCTCGATCTCCCGCGCTTCCATATCATCCCCGATGGCCAGTTGGATGGTAGGTATGATGACCTCGCTGACCATTGCACTCCCAGCGCGCTGATACTCGGACGGACGCCGGCCGTGCGTCGTGCCATTGGGGCTACTCGACGACTTATTACCCACGAAATCCGAGGACAGCCGCAGAGAGCCCGCCGAATCGAGTTTCTTCACCGGACGCAGCGTGTCCATGCCGTTGCCCACATCTGCCTCGTTGATAATTGTCCCGTTCGGGTTGTTCCGCGCTGACCAGCTCGAGCGGCGTTGACTACGCGAAGTCAGGCCTGGGTAGGCTGGAGGGGGGTGGTTCGCGGGTGCATCCGTAGTTGTTGGTGTGTGAGGTTCGGCGGGGGCGGTTTCGGTCAAGGAGTCACCCGGTGAGGAGACGAGTTCTGGGAGAGTCTTCTCATCTGCTGGCGATGGAGGGAGAGACTACGAGAGTAATTTAAGTCAAACTGATCTGGCCACCGTAGATCGACTCACCTTGATAACAACAGTCGAGTGCGAAGCCTGAGGATTCATCCCAATCCCCGCAGCTCTTTGTTCGTACTGCTCGCTCCCATCACCCTTAACGCTGTTGTCACTCGCATACCTACTAGACAGATCTTTAATGTCTGATCCAAAGCGGCTGCCGCCAATAATATCCTGCTTAGTGCTGTGGTACGTGCCCATAGCCGCACTCCGTACAGTATCAAAGAGCCACTCGCTCCTCAGCGTCGAGTTAGCACCCCAGGTCTCCCTCCCAGCCTGCTGGACATCGAGCGGGCCTTGGCCAGGTCGAGGCGGCGCACGCGACTTGTAATCCTGGTACCGCTCGGTGAGTTCAGTGAGTGCACTGGTCTTCCTCGCACTGCGGATAAACCGGTGCTGCAGGAGATCTTTCGCGCTTGGCCGCTGCGCTGGGTCCTTGGTCAAGCACAATGCGACAAACTCTTTAAACGCGGGGGAGAACGCGCCCTCTAGTACGGGTGGTCTGGCTTTGGGGATGAGAAAGAGTACACGCATGGGGTGATACTCTGCGAGTGGAGGTTCGCCCTTGGCCATCTCGATGGCGGTGATGCCGAGGGACCACATATCCGCCTTGAAGCCATACCCGGCCTGGCGGATAACCTCAGGCGCCATCCAGAACGGTGTGCCGACAAAAGTGTGGCGGAGAGTCGTGGATAACTGGGCGGCGACGCCGAAATCGGCGAGCTTCACCTTGCCTGAGGCGGAGAGGAGGACATTGGCGGCTTTGATGTCGCGGTGGATCTTGCCCTCTGAATGTAGATAATCGAGCCCGCAAAGCAGTTCGCGGCAAATGACAGCAATGTGGGCTTCGGAGAAAACGCCTGGCCTGAGCTGTGAGTAGACATTAGTGACACCGAAGATAGCGAAGGAAAATTAAAACAAGAGATGGCAAATGAAGCGGATGACAACGGACAACTGAATGGGGGCAGTATGCTAGGATGTGCCGGTGAGGCATATCCTGCAGGTCTGTACACAAATGAAGAGGACCCTGATCCCACCAGAACTGGCCCTGAACCGCGAAGCCATTATGAAGTTAATGGCCGGAGAACAACGAAAGAGGAGTGCCGACGGCCATCGCACACCTCCGAGGTGTTCGCCAGAGCAACACGGAAGTAGATGGACACGTTTCGTGATCTTGGGAGATCATCGAGATCCAGGCGTATCTGTTTACCCCTGTGGGATCGGTGATAACCATGCTTGCCACATTGCACGGAGAATGCCACACGTTGTCAGGCGGAACAAGGCGGACCACCGCATATGTAGTTCTGCCCTGGCAGAAAGATTGCCGAGAAAATCCACTGGCCATGACGCCACTTACCAAGTCCAAGCAGGAACCTCCAGCGAGGTACTCCATAACTTTGAGACATGTCAGAAGAGGTGGCATACAGTCTAAGAGAGCATACATACCTATCCATAGCTTGTACCCCTTGACGAAGCTGCCGTAGTAGCGAGTTACATACTCGGAGTCGCACTGGGCGAGATGCGCGATTTCCTGTTGGATCTCTCCAATATCATCGTCCGAATCTTCAAGGTCTGATCACACGCATTGATGAGTACTTGCGATATTACTTTAGCTCCTCCGCTTACCAATCTGCTTGATTGCTACTATCTGTTTCGTCTCGTTGTGCATCCTGTACGGACGTGAGCTTCAGCATTGCATTATAGACTGATACAAATTGCGTACGCCTTGTAGACTGTGCCGAAAGACCCAACTCCGAGCCTCTCGAGCAGGGTGTACTGCGAAGCGGGGTCGCTGCTTGGGGTGACATAAGGGCCTTGGTTCATCGACGGCGACGACGGTGAGGGACGCTGATAGCCGAAACTAGGTCGTGGGCTCTGCGGCGGGGTGACGATGCTTGGTCGCCGTGGCTGACCGACAAGGACAATCTGAGGTCAGCGCTCGTCCCGGGTCGACAAACACGGTCCGTGTTTCACACACCAGACACGCGTAGTCGGCTCACCATTATTTACGATAACCAGCAGAATGGGTATCACAAGCAGAGTTGGGTGGAGGGTACGTTTGACGGCACTTGGGAAAGGCCGCCCCGTCGTCGCGCGCGCGATGTCGAGGTCGAGAAGATTATCGGCGGCGGTGGGGGGGTAGACTGATTTGCGTCGGCGCTGCACTCGTCGACGCGCAGATGGATCCCCAGTCGAGGGGAGGGCGAAGATAAGGGCTTCGATGAGTTGATTAGAGGTCACAGATGAGAGAAGAAAGCAAGGGCGGGGAAGGACCAAATCGTTTTAATCTTTTGGAATATTCTACAATATCATGGGCGAGTAGTACAGTCATCCCGACCTAGGTGCATACGTGCTGCGAGTCATCTTCCCCTCAGCCGGCCTCATAGCCCCTCAGGAATTCTACCGCAAGCTTACCCATCGCGCCGCTGTACCCGCCCTCGAGCAACGTGAGCACAGGCATCCCCAGTCTCGCAATCTGTCTTCCCATCTCTGCGTAGTCCTCGATGTCCAACTCGAACCCACCCAATATGTCCATACGGTACGTGTCGAACCCAAGGCTGAGCACGACCAGCTCCGCCTTCCATT
>Ga0307515_10005755_pt1 | contig 25049 bp, 24 predicted proteins | sample 17_EM_MG_FD_194513 | JGI IMG/M metagenome (GOLD analysis project Ga0307515, IMG submission 194513) | Populus trichocarpa ectomycorrhiza microbial communities from riparian zone in the Pacific Northwest, United States - 17_EM | ecosystem: Host-associated > Plants > Roots > Unclassified | place... | reverse complement strand
GCCCTTTGCGGCTCAGCAGGCCCTCCATCAACGCAAAGTCGCCTCGATGGGCGAACTTCCCTTCGAATCGACTCGTCGCTTCCTTCCCAAGCCCGCCGAAGCCTCGTTGCGTCGAATCCGGCTGGGATTTTGAAAGGTTCACAGGCTCTCAGATGAAGGCACGATCTGGTTGCTCATCGTCTACAAGAAGGCGAAGTTCGACAACCTTCCTACGTCGTTTCTCATTGAACTGAAACAAGGAGTCGAAGATGCCCTCTGAACGTCAGAAGTTCCAAGCTGATCTGCTTGAGTCGGTCAAGCAAATGCGCCGTGGCCAAGCCGCACGAGTCACGAAGGTCAAACTGCCCGAGGCCGCCGAGGCTCGAGCGAGCGTAGGCCTTTCGCAGCAAGAATTCGCAATCCTCTTGGGCGTTTCGGCCCGGACGCTGCAAGACTGGGAGCAAGGTCGTCGTGAACCCACGGGCGCCGCAAAAACGCTGCTTCGTGTTGCGGTGGCGCATCCCGAGGTTCTCCGCGCGCTGCACGCATGACGCCTAGTCGGGTAGCCGGGGGTTTCTAGCCCCCAGCCCCCACACCACCCACCATGCGGGTCCGCAGTAGGCGGTTCATCGCGGCAATACTCATGGCTGGTTACGCGCTCGCCGCTGGCAATACCTCACCCGGTCGGGTTCAACGGCATGCCAAGGTCCGCTCGGCTCCTCCATGTGGTTGCGATGTTCGGTCCTTCAGTCCTTGCGGACCTACTACGACCTCTGCTGACTTCTGCGCCGTCACGGCGCGCGTTACCGCGCGTCGCGCTGTGCTGTTGGGGATGATTGCTGCCGATTCTTTGCATGCAGCGGGCAGCTCGCCGCAGCGCCTGGACCTTGGTATCCCGGTGTGGTCCGTGCCGGGTGTCATCCGTCAACAAGCACCGCATGCGATGCAGATCTCCCCACCGTAGGCTGCGTACCGGTGGGCCTCGCTGTCATGTGCCAGCTCGCCTCGCATCCCTCGGCCTTGTCTATGCGGTTTCTGTCCGTCGCCTCGCACCTCTTGCACTCCGGCTTCCTCCGGACCATTCCTCGCGGAATCGCCCTTGCCTTCGGCTCGTGGTTATCCTTCGGCGCTCACGATGAATCCAAGTCGGCACTTCCACAGGGGACTTCCACCCCATAAGTTCGCGCCCATGCTGAGCGCACACCTTCAATCGAGAAGACATGCCCCGGCAAGCCTGGCCATGCATCTCATCTCAAGCGTTGGCGCCTGACCCACGCATGAACTACCTCTTCCGCATGCCGAAGTTTCCAGTGCTGCTCGACGCCGGCGAGCTGCTTGTTCCTGCAAAATCGAAGGCGCAGCTAGAAGCAAGGTTGTCTCAGTTGGCTCTCAGCGGCGAGGAAAGGCGAGACATCATCGACTCCAAGGCCGAAGGGTTTGCGCTGTATCCTGAGAGCAAGGTCATAGCACCGCACATCGGCATTCGCCGGTGGAATAAGGTTCAAATCATTGACCTCTATAACAGGCGCAGAAAGACAGGTCAGCCCGAACTCGGCAAAACATCTCTGGGCAATCGAAGCCTTGAGCAAGTAGTCAAAGAGGTCGTGCAACTTCTTTCACAACGACAGTGAACTCTCCCTTGCTTCGCCAAAACTACACGACACATCTCTGGCTGCTGCGCTTCAAGTTTGAAACCGCCCATGCCAATCGACCCAGACACCCTGTCATCCCTCGCGAGCGACTACACGAAGGGCATGACCAGCATCCGTGGCAGGCGCGTGCAACGACTCCTGAAGCGCGAGTTTGCTGGTGCTGAACACGTACTGCCGGTGCAGGTTGGCTCTGGCGCTGCTGCTGTCTTGGGGCTCTCGGCAACCGGCGCCGCCTTCTGCGCTACAGACGGCCGGGGCAAATGTGCGTCTGTCGTCAAGTGGTTTTATGGGTCGACGGAAGCGCTCGAAACTCACTTTGATCTGCTGAAGGATTCCTTGCCTGTGCTGGGCACCAAAGCCTTGCCGCTCGCTGACCTGCGCAGGAAGACTCAGGTTCGTGTGTCCGCCCAGTCTGTCCCACCTCAAGCCCGCGCTCTGGTAGCCCTGGCACTGCAGGCACTGGCATGATCTCTCTCGCATGGCACCCACCTGAAGAGTTGATGCCGAAGCGTCTCTTCAAGCGGACCCAGGGTGCCATCTCTCATGTCGCCCGTAGAGCGTCAGGAGAAGTTGATGAAGCTCGACACCGATCGCATTGACCAAGCAGTATTGGCGCTTCTCTATCTCGGTCTGCACGAAGGGTCGAGAGCGTGGAAGTCTTTTGACTGGGACGCCATGGCACGGTTGCACGAGAAGGGCTTGATCTCCGACCCCGTAGGCAAGGCGAAGACCGTGGCTTTCACGGAAGAAGGCCTTCGTGAATCAGAGCGCCTTCTGGAAGACATCTTTGGCAGCGGGCCGGACGGAGGTCGAACTATCCAATCTGAGGTCAACAGGCCCTAGAAAAATGGATCAGCGCATCGTCGGCTTTCACCTGGACGATCAACAGGATTGGGTCGCCGAGCTGGCGTGCGGCCACAACCAGCACGTTCGCCACAACCCACCGTGGACCAGCCGGCCCTGGGTGGTGACACCCGAGGGGCGGCAGGCAACACTCGGGCGCACGCTGGCATGCAGGAAGTGCGATCAGAACGCGCCACGTGACTGGCCGTTGCAGCCATAGGCGGCTTCTGATCTCATTCGATTCACTTCACCCACATTCCAAGGAATCAACGTGGCCCGTCAAATCGTCTTCACGCCCAAGGCCGCCAAGCCACCACCTGCGTACAGCCAAGCGGTCAAAGCCGCCGGCCTGGTGTTCGTTTCCGGCACGGCGCCAGCGGACGCGGCCACGGGCGCCATCAAGGGCACCACCATTCAAGAGCAAACCCGGCAGTGCCTCACCAACATCCAAGCCATCCTCGAGGAAGCGGGCAGCTCCTTGGACAAGCTCGTCAGTGTCACCGTCGTGCTGGCGGACGAAGACGACTTCGCCGGCATGAACGAGGAGTGGCTCAACTGGTTCCCCTCCAATCCACCCGCTCGCCAAGGCGCCAAGCTGCCTGCGCGCATCCCCGGCTTGAAGGTTTCCATTGCGGCGATCGCCGAGGCGTAACCCTGCAGGAATCAAGTCCACATGAGCAGCGCCACGCCGGTGTCGTTTGCGCCCGCGCTGCCGAGCGACGCCGAAGCACTCGTGGCGCTCCGAATCGAAGCCATGCGGGAGAGCCTGGAACGCATCGGCCGGTTCGACGCCGTTCGAGCGAGAGAGCGGTTCCTGTCAGGCTTCTCGCCTGCGCACACGCGCCACATCGAAACTGCGGGTCGACGAGTGGGTTTCGTCGTCGTCACGCGGCAGCCGGATTTCTTGCTTCTCGATCACCTCTACATCCATCCAGACCACCAAGGCCAAGGTATCGGTGCAGTGGTTCTCACCCGTGTCATTGAAGAGGCAGCGGCCGAGACACTTCCGGTCAAGGTGGGCGCGCTGCGCGGCAGCGACTCGAACCGTTTCTACTCGCGCCACGGCTTCCAGTTGGTCGAGCAGGGCGAGTTCGACAACTACTACATGCGCCCCTGCAAACCGGGCTGAGCAGCCCCCGGCTCCGCACCGCGACTCAGCTCGCCCGCGGGCGGGAGCTGGGGCGTGTCGTTCTCGGGCAGCACCTGGTGCACGTCGCGCGGCAGCTCGCGCTGGCGTGCGCGTATGTAGTCGTAGCGGTCGAGAGAGAGCTCGTCCGTCGCCGCTTCGTCTCGCATCACGAGCGGCCGCAAGAACACCACGAGGTTGGTTTTCTTGCGCGTGTGCTGGAGGCTGCGAAACAGGCCTCCGATGTAGGGCAGTTGACCGAGCCACGGTATCTGATTTGCTTCGCTCGCGTACTTGTTTTCGATCAGGCCGCCGAGCACGATGATCTTGCCGTCGTTGACCATCACGGTCGACTCGATCGAGCGCTTGTTGGTGGTCGGCCCCGAACTCGTGCTGATGCTGTCGACCGACGACGACTCCTGCTGGATCGTCATGCGGATGGCGCCGTTCTTGCCGATCTGCGGCCGGATGCGCAGCGTGAGGCCCACGTCTTTGCGCTCGATGGTCTGGAACGGGCTGGTCGAGCTGCTGCTCGTGCTGGTGTAGGAGCCGGTCACGAAGGGCACGTTCTGGCCCACCACGATCTTGGCCTCTTCGTTGTCGAGCGTGACGATGTTGGCCGTGGACAGGATGTTCGTTCCCGTCATCGTCTCCAGCGCCGTGGCCACGGTGCCGAGCGTGAGTTCGGTGGAGCTGCTGATGTTGAAGATCTGCTTCCACTGCAGGCCCACGTCGAGCGACTTGCTGGCGTCGACCTCGACCACGAGCGACTCGACGTAGAGCTGCGCACGCCGCGTGTCGAGCTGGTCGACGATCGCACGCAGGTCACGGAACAGCGCTTCCGGCGCGGTGATGATGAGCGAGTTGCTGGCCGGGTCGGCCTGGATGTAGCCACCCGTCGATGGCTGCGCAGCGCCGGAAACCGATGCCGTCGCCTGCGCGCTGTTGGCGCCGCCGGTGCCGCCGATGCCTGCGCTCGATGAGAGCGCTGCGCCACCGCCGCCCGAAGAGCTGCCCGCGCTCAACCCGCTGGCGCGTGCCGCGTCAGCGGCCGGCACCGCGGCCCTGAGCACCGCGGCCAGCCGCGTCGCTTCAACGTGCTGGAGGTAGATCACGTGGATGCTGCTGCCGCCGGCACCGCTGGCACCGGCCCGGTCGAGTTGCGCCACCAGGGCGCGGATGGCAGCCAGCTTCACCGGGTTGGGCGCGCGCACCAGCAGCGCGTTGAGCTTCGTGTCGGCCAGGATCGAGGTCGTCCCACCACCGGCCGTGGCAGTTGCCGCACCGGCTGCCGGTGTGCCAGACGTGCCCGCCGCCGACGACTGGCCCACGCCCTCGCTCAGGCGCTGCACCGTGACGGCCAGGTCGGACGCGAGTGCGTGCTGAAGCGGTATCACTTCGACATCGGTGGCACTGGGTGTGTCCAGCGCGCTGATGATGGTGCCGAGCCGCGCCAGGTTGCTGGCGTAGTCGGTGATGATCAGCGTGTTGTTGCCGGGGTTGGCGTTGATGATGTTGTTCGGGCTGATGAGCGGGCGCAGCACCGTCACCAAGTTGCTCGCGTTCTCGTGAACGATGCGGATCACCTGCGTGATGACCTGGTCGCCCTGCGCCCCGGCCGGCCCCACGGTCACCGGGCCTGTTTGCAGCTTGGCATCGGCCTCGGGCACGACCTTGAGCAGCCCGTTCGATTCGACGACCGCGCAACCGAGGCCGCGCAAGGCCGCGGTGAACAGCGAGTAGGCCTGTGCGGGCGTCACCGGCTGCTCGGCGTAGAGCGTCATCTTGCCTTTGGCGCGCGGGTCGACGGCGATCTGGCGACCCAGGATGGTGGCCATCGCGCGCGCCACCGCATCGAGCTCGGTGTCGGGGAAATTCAGCGTCAGGGTCGCCGGCTGCGGCGCAGCCTTGACTGCGTGCGCCGGCTGAAAGGCACCTGCGGCAAACAGCGCCAGGCACAGTGCCAAGAAAGGGACCGCGACAGTTCGGTTCAAGCGCGGCGGCGATGACAGGGCCGGCGCATTGCCCCTGGTACTCGATAAAGGCACGATTGAAGCATGTGAGATGAGGGCACGCGATGGTGACAAGTGCGTGTCACCGCCGTGTGAAGAAGCGTGCCGGGTCTGTAATGAAGCGCAAAGCACCCGCCCATGGTGGTGCGGACTACCATGCTCGTTCCCGTGCCCATTCCCATGCACACCGCTTCTTCATCGCGCACGCTCTACCCCGAGCTCGCACCGTATCGCGCGCATGAACTGCGCGTGTCGAGCGTGCACGTGCTGCATGTCGATGAAAGCGGCCACCCTGATGGCATCGCAGTGCTCGTGCTGCATGGCGGCCCGGGCTCGGGCAGCTCGCCGCTGCTGCGCCGTTTCTTCGACCCGGCCCGCTACCGCATCGTGTGCCCGGACCAGCGTGGCGCCGGCAAGAGCCAGCCGCGCGGAAGCATCGACGACAACACCACGGATCATTTGATTGCAGACCTGGAGACGGTGCGCGAAGCGCTGGGCATAGCCCGCTGGCTGGTGGTCGGCGGCTCGTGGGGCGCGGCGCTCGCGTTGGCATACGCGGCAGCTCACCCCGGTGCGGTGGCCGGCCTGCAACTGCGTGCCACCTTTCTCGCGCGCGACGAAGACATCGCAGGTTTCTTCCAGGCGGCCGATGGCGAGCATGCCGCGGCCTGGGCGCAGTTCGCTTCCATCGCACCGGTCGATCAGCGGCATGCGTTGCTGCCCTTCATCGCACGCGGCCTGGCCAGTGACGCCGACACCGCACGCCGCATTACGCTGGCCTGGTGGCGCTGGGAAAGCACGCTGGCCCACGGTGCCATGACGCAACCCGAGCCTTCGGGCACAGTGCTCGATGCGCAGGTCGACCGCTACCGCGTGCAAAGCCACTACCTGCTGCACCGCTGCTGGATCGATGCACCGCCGCTGCTCGATCGCTGCGATCGTCTGCCGACAGTGCCAACGCTGTTGCTGCACGGTGCCGACGACCGCATCTGCCGGCCCGAGGCCTCGCTTGAAGTGCACCGGCGCTTGCCGCACAGCCGGCTGAGAATCATCGAAGGCGCCGGCCACGATCCCGCTCACCCAGCGATGGCACGTGCCACTGTCGAAGCGCTGGATGCCTACGCCGCGCATGGGAATTTCGAGGCCGTTGCGTCATGACCCTTCGCCTGAAGATCCACCTGATCGTCGGCCTGCTAACGCTGCTGTTTCTCTTTGTCATGCTGGGCCTGCAGCTGCGCAGCATGCGCGAGTCGGTGAATGAAGAAGTGGTTGCGGCCAACCGCGTGGCGGCGCAGTTCCTCAACCGCACCGTGTGGCGCTACGCGGCCCAGGGCACGCCGGCCGTGCAGGGCTTCCTGCAAAGCATGGGCCGCGTGCGCTCCAACGACATCACGCTGCTCGACAAGCAGGGCACCGTGCTCTACACCTCGCCGGTGTCGCCCTACAAATCGGGCCGCGATGCGCCCGACTGGTTCGACGCGCTGGTCGCTCCGCCACTGGCCGTGCAGTCGCTCGAGTTGCCCGACGGCAAGCTGACGGTGCAGGCCAACGCATCGCGTGCCGTGCTCGACGCGTGGGACGAAGCCATCACGCTGGTGCTCGGCGCCATCGCCATGCTGGTGGTGCTCAATGCGCTGGTGTACTGGCTGGTGGGGCGCACGGTGCGGCCCTTCGGCCAGATCGTCGGTGCGCTGAATCAGCTGGAAGGCGGCCGCTTCGACGTCACCCTGCCGCCCCTGCCCGGCGCCGAGGCCGGCACCATCGGCAAGGCCTTCAACCGCATGGTGGGCATGCTGCAAGGCCACATCGAGACCGAGCGCCGCGCCGTGCGCGCCGAGCTGCAGCTCTCTGAAAGCCGCGAGCTCACGCGCTGGGTCGACCACCAGATCGAGCAAGAGCGCCACCTCATCGCCCGCGAGCTGCACGACGAGCTGGGCCAGTCGGTGACGGCAATGCGCAGCATGGCGCTGTCGATCGCGCAGCGCATGCGCACGCTCGACCCGCAGGCCGAGCAGGCGGCGCGCCTCATCGCCGAAGAGTCTTCGCGGCTGTACGACGCGATGCACGGCATCATCCCGCGCCTCACGCCGCTGGTGCTCGACAACTTCGGCCTCGCCGAGGCGCTGGCCGACCTGGTCGAGCGCACGCGCCGCAGCCACCCCGGCGTGCAGATCGACCTCCAGGCCGACATGGCGGGTGCGCAGCTCGGCAGCGAAACCGCCCTCGCGTTGTACCGGGCCGCGCAAGAGGGCCTCACCAACGCCTTGCGCCACGGCCAGGCGCGCCGGGTGGGCTTGCACCTGCGTGCCGGTGCTGCAAACATCACACTCGAACTGGCCGACGACGGCGCGGGCCTCAGCAGCGACTGGGCCGACAAGAAAGGCCACCATGGCCTGCGCTGGCTGGCCGAGCGGGTGCACGGCCTGGGTGGCACATTCGAGCTGGCGCCTGCCCCGCTCCGCGGTGTGAAATTGACCGTTCTCCTCCCCCTGCCCGCTCCACGAACCGAGGCGCCTGCCGAATGATCCGAGTGATGCTCGTCGACGACCACGCGCTGGTGCGCATGGGCTTCCGCATGCTGCTGGCCGATGCGCAGATCGAGGTGGTGGCCGAGGCCGACACCGGCGAGCAGGCCTGCATCGAGTACCCGAAGCTGAAGCCCGACGTGGTGGTGATGGACCTCTCCATGCCCGGCATGGGCGGGCTCGAGGCCGTGCGGCGCCTGCTCGCGCAAGACCCGAAGGCCCGCGTGCTGGCGCTGTCGGCGCATGAAGACACAGCCCACCCACGGCGGGTGATGCAGGCCGGCGCGCTGGGCTACCTCAACAAGCGCAGTGCGCCCGATGCGCTCATCGCCGCCGTCACCGCCGTCGCCGCCTACCGCCCCTATGTGGACGCGCAAACCGCGCAGGTGCTGGCGCTGGCCCAGATGAAGGGCGATGCGAACCCGGCCGAAACGCTCAGCGAGCGCGAGTTCTCGGTGTTCCTCCAGCTCGCAAAGGGGCTGAGCGTGGCGCAGATCGCCGGCAACCTGAACCTGTCACCCAGCACCGTCGGCACCCACCTGTACCACGTGAAGCAGAAGCTCGGCGCCAACAACCAGTCGGAGCTGACCTTGGTCGCATTGCACTGGGGCCTGATCCAGGCCTGAGACGCCCCCGAGGCAAGCGCTTTTGCCTGTGCACTACCGCACGGCACCCACCGGTTTGAGGTGACCCCTGCGGTAAACCCTCGGATCGGGCCCGCTTATTGCGCCGTAATGGCTCATGAGGGGCCTGAAGACCGGGCCCGCGCGGGAGTTTTTCACATGCGGTGGTTGCTGTTCATCTGGGTCGCACTGGCGTCGGGCGCCGCACGCGGCGAAGACATCGTCGAGGTGCTGGAGCGCTCACAACAAGTGCGCCTCGACAGCATGCCGCCGGCACCGCCCGACAGTCAGCGAGTGCAGAAGGTGCACGACAGCTTCGAGCTGCTGGCCCGCACCCTGGGGCTGGGCCGCACCATCGAGCTGCGCGTGGTTCGTGGCGACACCCTGGCCGAGACCCTGCACGGCCGCGTGGTGATCGCCAACGAGGCCATGGGCGACTGGCCCGAGGAAGACCGCCTGTTCGTTCTGGCGCACGAGCTGGGTCACGTGGCGCTGGCGCACTGGGCGCAAATGGGCGTGATGTATCAGAAGTGGGTGCCCGGCATGGTCACCTCCCAGCAGACCGACGCCGTCGCCGCGCTGCTGGGGCGCGAAGCCTCGGGCCTGGCCTACGAGCAGGAATACGAGGCAGACGCCTTCGCCTTCCGCACGCTGGAAACCCTGGGCATCTCTCGGCAAGACGTGCTCTCCGTCTTCGTGCACCTCGGCCTGCGCAAGGACACGGCCACCCACCCCGGCACGCAGAAACGGCTTGCGGCGCTGCGCGCGGCGGAGATCAAGCTGCCTAGATAACTCTCCGTTCGGGGTGACCCTTCGACAAGCTCAGGGCGAACGGAGGGTGGAACCGACGCTGCGCGCGCCGGCCTCGCATTGAGCAAACAAGGCCTCCCGCAGAGCGTTGCGGCGACGGTGCTGGCTGCGTTTCTTCGATGGCACTTCGCTCTCGTGCCGCAAGTGCGGCTGTGCGGGCAGCGCCCAGTAGTGCGGCCCGGCTCTCGATCCCCCCACTTCGCTCCACAGCGCGTCGTAGTCGATCCCGACACGGCGCGCCCTCGATCGATAGCCTGCGTAGACATGTGCGCTCGCGGAGATCCCATACAGGCTGTCTACACCCAGTCCATGGGCCAGGCCCTGCAGCGCGGTAACTAGCAACACGTGCGGACGGAGGCGTTCGGCGTCGCAGCTCACCGCGTGCACGGCCCTCTCAGCCCCGCGCCTTCCCTGGATCACGCCCGCCAGCAACACATGCGAGCTGGAGTTGCCGCCGAATGCCAGATGCCGCTCGACGACGCTGAAGGCCAAGGTCATCAGGCGTGTCTCATCATGCTCCAGGTGCAGGGCCAGCTCGCCTTCGCGGCCCCAACCGCCTGCCCTGGTCAAGACGATGCGCAAGCGGCTCGCTCCAGGTGCGGCGCCGGGCAGGCCTTCACTCAGAATCAAGCTCCTGCCCTGGTAGAGCGATTCGATGGCCGGCTTCGGCAAGGTCTCCGTCAGCCACGAGAAATGCGAGTGCATGGCCCGTGCTCGCTGCAGCGGGCTCAGGCCTCTTCGCAGGTAGCTGCGCAACGGCTTGAGCAGCAGACCCGGCTCGCTGCGCGGCAGGCCTTGCAGCTGCCCGTCGCGAAAGACCGCGATCGTCGACCGGATCGCGTCCGCATGGAACCAGCTGCGAAAGCGCAGCTTCACGCGCCTGCGCAGGGTGTGCCAGGGGCCGCCGCTGCCGTCGTCGGTGCAAGCGAACAACTCGTCGAAGCTGGAGAAATAGGGATGCAGGTTCAGCATGGCGCTCAAGCCGAAGAGGGCCTGGTGTTGTTGTGGTTCGTGAAAGGGCGGCGCTCGCCGAACGCGGGCGCCGCAGGCAACCCGGCACGCGTGCCGCGTGCCGCTACGTCAGCCGTCCCGGCCGGTCGCGAGCAGGCGCGGCGCAAAGCGGAGGCGCTCGGCCTTGAACCGCAGCGGGCCGTGCCGATCGATGACCGTGAACGGCGCCGCCCGTTGCTGCGGTGACTACTGCTTCTGGTAGACCCGCACGTACTCCACTTCCATTTGCCTGGGGAAGATGCTGTCGTCGACAACCGACCCGGCCATCTCGCCGCCAATGGCCAGGTTCAAGAGCAGGTACTGCGGTTTGTCATAGGGCCAGCTGTCGCTGCCCTCCCCGGGGTTCGTGTAGGTGAAATAGGCGACGTTGTCGACACCGATCACCAGCTTGTCCTGGGTCCACGTCAATTGGTAGTTATGGAAATTCGTGCAGGCGTCAGAGACGATTTTCTGCGCCGTGGGGGCGTCATTGCCGGACGCGGCGGCCATATGAAGCGTGGCGTTGATCTCATCCGGAAGCTTTCCGACTTGCTCCATGATGTCGATCTCGCCGTTGGCGGGCCAGATGGACTCATTCTCGTTCTGCATCCAGATCGCGGGCCACGTGCCCACGCCGCACGGCAGCTTGGCTCGAATCTCGAAGAACCCATACGTCCAGCTCGCCTTGCCGCGGGTGATCAGTCGCGCGGACGTGTAGGCCTGACCCCCATGGTCCGGTGCAGATGTCAGCGCCTCCTTGGTTGCGGTGATGATGAGCTTGCCGTCGCTGACCCGGGAGTTCTCCAGGCGCCCTGCCGCGTAGTACTGCAGTTCCTTGTGGTACCAACCGGCCTTGTTCATTTCCGTGTCGTAGCTCCACTTGCTTGAATCCGGCAGGCCATCGCCGTCGAATTCTTCCTTCCAGACGAGGGCATATCCCGCCGGCACGCCGGCGCTCTCATTCCCCGTGGCCAGGGCATGGCTCGACGGCTTGCCCGAGCCGGCCGCTTGCGGCGCGGTCGTGCCGCCTCCTCCGCAGGCGCAGAGTGCGCACGCTGCGAGCAACGTCAAAACTACTTGTCTGGAAACCTTGAACACGTTCATCCTCCCCGTTTGGAATTGCGGTCGTGGCCGTTGTAGCCATTCGGCCCGCGCCAACAGCGCGGGCACACCCTGCGACCTTCAGGGATCACAGGTTACCGAGGGGATGCTTATGCGAAGCTGATGCGGACGCCGTCGTCGACAGTCTCGGGACTGGTTTGTCGAAGCCCTGCTCGCGGGGCGGCGCGCTCCGCCGGCAAACTCAACCCACCACGCGGAACGAACTCATCGCCTCTGCGAGCCGGCCCGACTGGCCCTTGAGTGACATAGCCGACGCTGCCAGCTCTTCGACCAATGCAGCGTTCTGCTGCGTCATGGCGTCGAGCTGCGAGATCGCCTTGTGCACCTGGCCGATGCCACTGCTCTGAGATTCGCCCGCCTCCGCGATGCCAGCGATCAGGCCGGCCACCTGGCTCACGCTTTCGACAATCTCTTGCATCGTGCGGCCCGCATCGGTGACGAGCTTCGAGCCGGCGGTGACCTTCTCGGTCGAGTCGCCGATCAGCGTCTTGATCTCGCGCGCCGCCGTCGAGCTGCGCCGCGCCAGGCTGCGCACCTCCTCGGCCACCACCGCAAAACCGCGGCCCTGCTCGCCGGCACGCGCGGCCTCGACCGCCGCATTCAGCGCGAGGATGTTGGTCTGGTAGGCAATGCTGTCGATCACACCGATGATCTCGGCGATCTTGCCGGCGCTGGTGTTGATCTCGTCCATGCGCACGATCACCTCTTGCATGGTCTGCGCACCGCGCGCCGCGATATCGCTCGACACCGTGACGACGCTTCGCGCCTCGCGCGTGCTCTCCGAGTTGCTCTGCACCGTGGCGGCCAGCTGTGCCATCGAGCTCGCCGTCTGCTGCAACGCGCTCGCCTGCTGCTCGGTGCGGTTCGACAGATCGGTGTTGCCGCTGGCGATCTCGTCGGAGGCATTGTTCACGCTCTCCACCGTCTGCCGCACGTCGAGCACCACGGTGCGCAGCTTCTTGCGCATCCCGTTCAGCTCAGCCCGCAGCCATGAGACTTCGTCCTTGCCCGGCGAAGCGATCTTGGTCTCGAGGTCACCACCGGCAATGCGGATCACGCACTGCACCGTCGATTCGACCGACTCCTTGATGCTCGCGCGGATCAGCCAACCCGCGAGCAAGGACACCCCGAAACCGACCACCGCGCACAGGCCGAACCACCATGCAGCCGTGTCGGCACTCGCCAGCAAACTGGCACGCTGCACCGCATCGGTCGGCGCAGCCTCGGCCGCGAACTGCCGCAGGTACCACGCCGCCGTGCCCCCCAGCGAAAGCACGATCACGCCCATCAGGACGAAGCCGATCATCACCCGCCTGACCAGGCTGACTTGACGAATCCATTCCATGAACTGTCTCCTTGGAATTGCCGAATTCGCGCCCCACGGTGTGAGGTCAACGTTCGGTCTGTGGACAAAAGGATAAGCCTGCCCCAGCGATTCCGTCTGCTATTTCACGGACAAACGGCATTCAGATCTCCTCGTCGAGCACCGGCCAACCGGCCTGCGCCGCGTGTTCACGCAAACCCGTGTCCGGCCTCACGGCCACGGGGTGCGACACGGCTTGCAGAAGCGGTAGGTCGCTCCTCGAATCGGAATAGAACCACGATTGCTCGAAGGACCGCAAGCCCGCGGGCCACGGCGGCGCCTGGCGGGCCAGCCAGTCGAGCACGCGGGTCAGCTTGTGTTCGCGATAACAGGGCTCGCCCGCGATCTCGCCGGTCAGGAAGTCGCCTTGCTGTTCGGCTTCGGTCGCGACCAGCTGCGAGACGCCGAACAGGCGCGCAAAGGGCTCGGCAATGAAACGCGTCGTCGCGGTGACGATGACGCACAGGTCGCCCGCGCGCTGATGGCGTGACACCAGCGCTTGCATGCTGCCCGGCACCTGCGCTGCCATCTCGGCCTGGAACGCGCGGCCCCAGGCATCGATCTGCTCGCGCGGAACCACCGACAGCGGAGCCACGGTGACGCGGTGCATCTCGTGGATGTCCAGCGTGCCGGCCACGTACTGTTGGCAATACGCGAGGTAGGTCTGCGGCGCATCGGGCGGCAAGATGCCGCGCGCCACCAGGAAGCGCGTCCAGGCCATGCCGCTGTCGAATGGGATCAGCGTGTGATCCAGGTCGAACAGTGCCAGGTTCATCGGTGGCTCACGCAGTGGTCAACTCGTGCGACAGCAGGTGCGCAGGCAACACGCCGCGCAACGCGTTGCACACCACGATCGCCTGGGCACGGCGCAAGTCAGCCAAGTTCAGGCTGCGCTCGACCGTCGCCCACCCAGGGTCGGCCAGCAGCCGCGCACGCATCACGCCGGGCAAGGCGCCATCGCTCAGGGGTGGCGTGCACCAGCGGCCGTCGAGCTGCAGGAACACCGAGCTGCGGCCGCCTTCCACCAGCCGGCCATCGGCGGTGAAGAAGAGGCTGTCGAACGCGCCTGCGCGCTCCGCCGCTTGAACGCCGGCGTCGTAGTGATGGCGCAGCGTGGTCTTGTGGGCTGCCAGTGGGTTGTAGTCGGGCAAGGGCTGCGATGCCACCAGCAGGCCGACCGGGCCTGCGGGCAGAGGCGCCAGCAGCGCGTGGGTGATGGCGAGTTGCCCGTCGTGTGCGAGCGCCACGCGCAAGCGCGATGGCGCCTGCGCCGGCAGCGCAGCCACGGTGGCATCCACCGCGGCGCGCACCCGATGGCCGTCGAACACGAAGCCGAGCGCCCACGCACTGCGCTCCAGCCGCGCCAGGTGCTGGTCTAGGCAGCGTGCTTCGCCCTTGCGTGCCCACAGCGTCTCGAAGAGCTGGAAGCCGGGGTCGAGCCCGGTGAGGAAACGCGCTTTCAGCAGGCACTCTTCGAATTCGTCGTCGGCGCGGCTGTCGAGCACGATGCCGGCGCCGATGCCCAGACGCGCAGGCCGCAGCCCGTGCGCTTCGGCACCGAGCGTGAGCGTGCGAATGGCCACGCTGAGGCAGAAGTCGCCGATGCGAGCCTCGTTTGTGTCAACACCTTGCGGCGCGTCGACCCAGCCGATGGCGCCGCAGTAGAGGCCGCGCGGCGTGCTCTCCAGCCCGGCGATCAGCTCCATCGTGTGGTGCTTGGGCGCACCGGTGATCGAGCCGCAGGGGAACACCGCGCGCAGCACGTCGGCGAACCCGAGTTCAGGTTTCACCTGCGCGTTGACGGTGGACGTCATCTGGAACAACGTGGCGTAGGGCTCGATCGCGAACAGCGCCGGCACCGTCACCGTGCCTGTCTGCGCGACGCGGCCGAGGTCGTTGCGCAGCAGGTCCACGATCATCAAGTTCTCTGCCCGGTTCTTGGTGTCGATCGAGAGCAGGCGTGCGGTCTCGCTGTCGCTCTCGGGCGCGTCGATGCGCGGGGCAGTGCCTTTCATGGGCCGCGCCGTCAGCAAGCCATCGTCGTGCCTCAGAAAGAGTTCGGGCGAACGCGACAGCACATGCGTCGTTCCATCGCCTTCGTCGGGCAACGCGATCAGCGCGCCATACGCCACCGGCTGCCGCGCGCGCAGCCGGCGGTACAGGTCCACCGGCGAGCCATACGCCTCGCCATGCAAGCGGTAGGTGTAGTTGACCTGGTAGGTCTCGCCGGCGCGAATGGCCTCGTGGATGCGATCGATCGCCCGCGTGAAGCCGGGCTTGTCGACGCTGGGCATCAGGTTCATCACCCCCGAAGCGCCTTCGCCGCCGCGCGATGCCAGCCACGCATCCACCTCGTCGCTCGACAGCCGCGCGAGACCGCGGAACATCAGCACCCGCAGCGACGACGCATCGCTCGGCAACAGCGCCGCATGGCCCGCCTTCATCAGCTTGGCGCCCCATTCGTAGTCGGCCAGCAGCACCGCATGCAGGCCGGCGCGCAAGTCTGCGTCGACCGACGCCCACACCGCATCGAGCGTCGACGGATCGACGCAGCGGTGCTCGCGCTCGAAGCCGGTGTAAAGCCGGCTCAGCGGGTCACCGCGCGTCGCGTGGCAGTCGTCCAGCAGGGCGTAAACGTCGTCCATCGAAAGAATCAGCTCCAGTCGTCCATGTCGTGCTTAATCTTGTGGCGGTTGGCAATCAACTCGTCCACTGACGGCTCGTTGTTCAGCGCGCGCTTGATCGCAAGCTTCGTCGCCTCATGGTTCGTGCGGTACATGTCTTTCTTGTCGAGGTTCGGATCCTTCGCGCAGCGCGGGTCGATCCACACCAGGCTGATGATGCACAGCTCGTTGGCGATGTCTTTCGGGATCGTGCCGTCGATCAGGCAATCGACTATCGCATCGGCCGTGGCGCTCTGCACCACGCCGCCGTAGAGGTCGATGTTGGCAAAGTCTTTCAGCGTGACCTTGGGCACGATGATGGTGGCAGGGCGCACGAGCTGGTTGCAGGCGCGGATGGCGAACATGGCCGTGTGGCCCTTGCTCTGCGCCATCATGTTGGCGAAGGCCTGGCCGACCGGCCCGTCGGTGCGGCCGATCAGGATCTCGGGCATCGCATCGGTGAACTGGCCTTCGCGGGCGAACACGGTGGCCTCGCCAGCGTGGAAGAGATAGGTCTTGCTCATGGTTGGTTCAGTTCAGAAGTGAGGGAAACAGGACACCGTCATTCCCGCGAAAGCGGGAATCCAGCATCGCGGCACATCGTGGATTCCCGCCTTCGCGGGAATGACAGGGTGGCTGCGGCATCGATGGCACATTTTGCGGACTAGCAGGCCAGGATCAACTCGCCACGGCCATCCGCCGCGAGGTCACCCAGGTGGCGCGCGATGGCGCGCGATGGCAGCCGCTCGAACGGCACGCCGTGGCGCGCAAGGTCTCGCGCCAGCAGTTGCCAGAACACATCGGCCTCGACCAGGGCCGGCACGAAGGTCGCCGCGATGCTCGGTGCTGCGGCCGCGAACACCACGCTGCCGCGCCGCATGCCGTAGCCCACGTGCGCACCGGCCTGCCCGCCGATACCGATGGTGCCGGCCACCATGCGCGAGGCAGCAAAGTCGCCCACGTCGCCGAACACCAGTGCCGTGCCGCGCCGCATGCGGTCGCCGAAACGCTCGCCGGCGTTGCCCTTCACGATGAGCGTGCCACCGCGCATGCCGTCCACGCTGCCGGGCAAGGTGCTGGCCGCGAAATCGCCTGCATCGCCGTCGACCGTGAGCTGCCCGCCCGCCATCTCGCACGCGGCGAGCAGGCCGACATGGCCTTTCACAAGCAACTCGCCGCCGGTCATGCAACCGCCGGCGTAGTGGCCGGCCGGGCCGTTGACGGTGATGCGCCCACCTGCCATCTGCCAACCCACGCGGTCGAAGCGCGACAGGTCGCCTTCGAACGCCAGCGTGTCGTCGTTCCCGTCGGGCTGGATGGTGAAGAACTCGCCCAGCGGCACCAGCGCGTTGCCGTGGCCCACGGGCACCTGTTCGATCTGTGCTGACGACAGCCCGGCCAACGCAGCCGGTAGCACGCCGCGCATGTCCACGCGCACAGCAGGCGCCTGCCGCAAGGTCAAACGCCAGCCGCTCATGAGAACGCTCCCGCCGCGAGCAGCTTGCGCAAATGAAAGTGGAAGGGCCCGAGCTTGCCGCCGTAGTTGCCGGCCGAGATGCGCAGCAAGCCGCCTGCCGCACCGAGCGCAATGCCGGCCAGCATGCCGGCGCGCATGGCGGCGCCCACATCGGCTTCGGTGAGGCCATCGATCACGATCTCCATCACGCAGCGCGTCTCGGGCGTGATCTCGCTCTTGGCCGCGAGGCCATACAAACTGGGGCAGAAGGCATCGTTGGTCGACGCGCTGAGCGTGGCGTACTTGCTACCCACCTTGGAGCCCGAGCGCACCACGCCGCCGGGGAACGGCATGATCACATTGGGCAGCTTCTTCATCGCCGCGACCGCCGCCTCGGCCACCGTGAGCGCGGCGTCGGTGTCGCGGCACAGCAGCAGCAAGTTGCCGCCACCCACGCACTTGACCACCGCCGTGGTCTCCTGCGCGACGAACTCGCCGTCCATCACCGGGATGCGCCAGTAGCGCACGCCGTTGATCACCTTCGATATCTGCCAGCCGTCGCCGAAGAAACGCAGGTTCTTGCCGAGCGCGATGGCTTCGCCTTCTGCGATGCCGGCGAACACCGCGGTGGTCGGGCAAGTCAGAACGCACTGGCCGACGCGCCGTTCCACCTGCTTCGCGAGTTCCTTGCCGGACATCGAGAAGATCAACACGCTGACACCCGGCCGGCCGTCTGGTGTTTCGTCGGTATGCAACTCGCGCTCGATGCCCGCCTCGCATCCGCACGCGATCACCGAGGTCGCAAAGCCGGTGGCCGACACCGCCGCGTTCAGCGCCCAGGTGAGGTTGTGCGCCGTGATGATGAGGCGCGTAGCCTTCATCGGGAAGGCTTCGGCAAAACTGTCGTCGATGGCGACGCCGTTCTCGATCATGTTGCGGGTTCAAAAAGAGCTGCGGGCAACAAACGGCCACCGTTGCAGCAACTGCACAGCTCGTCATGGGTGATGGGCACCGAATCGAAGTTCACCGAACCGTGAGATGCCATGTGCTTTCGAAGGTAGCTCTCGATGCCGCGGTCGTACTCGGGTTCGACGAAGTGCGTGCCGCCCGTCGGCACCGCCGTCACGCGGCCAGCGCGCGCGACCAACGTGCCGTCTTTGTAGACGCGCTCGGGCGTGCTGAACATGGCCTCGCGGTCGGCGTTCTCTCGGTACACCGCGATGTCGGCCGCCGCACCCACGCCCAGGTGGCCGCGGTCTCGCAAGCCGAGCAGCCTGGCCGGCCCGGCGCGCGTCATGATGGCAATCTCGTGCAGGCTCAGTTCGCGTGTGATCGAGCCGAGCGCGCTGTTCGCCGCCACGTCGGGGTGAATCTTCGCCAGCTGCTCGTTGCGGAAGCTCTTGTCCATCAGCAGGCGGATCAGGTGCGGGTAGCTGGTGAACGGGCCGCCGTTCGGGTGGTCGGTGGTCAGCGCCACGCGCCACGGGTCTTTCACGAGCAAGAAGATCTCCAGCCCGATGGCCCACTGCAAGGCGTTGACGTAGCTCTGCTCGCGGTAGCGGAAGGGCACCACGCCGCAGCCGGCGTCGCACTCGATGTCGGCACCAATCCACTTGCGCGGGCTCGCCAGGCCCGACTGCGCGTGTTGGCGCATGGTGTCGCCCGACGCGGTGACAGTCTGGCCGAACATGATCTGGCCGACGTCGATGCTGACGTTGGGGTTCGCGTTCACCGCCTCGGCCAACTGCGCCGCGGCCGACGAGAACTTCTTCGCGCCCTCGGTGCCGTAGGCGTGGAACTGCACGTGCGTCAGGTGCGCCGGCAGGCCTTCGAGCGCGGCGATCGTGTCAAGCGTCGACTGGATGTTGCCCGCCACGCCCAGGTTGCTGCCGTGGATGTGCAGCGGGTGCGGCACGCCGAGTTCACGCAGCGCGCGCGCCAGCGTGTGCACCACCTGCCGCGGCGTGACCTGCCAGTGCACGTGGTTCTCGTCGACGTCGAGCTTGCGCTGGTTGAACTTGAAGGCCGAGATGCCTGCCGGGTTGACCACCTTCACGCCCATGGCCTTGCTGGCACGGATCGTCCAGGCCATGTAGTCGCGGATGCGCTCGAAGTCTTGCTTCTCGGCCAGCATCTGCAGGAACAGCTCGTCGTTTCCGAGCATCACGTAGGCGCCGTGGTCGAGAACGGGTACGTCGCCCATCTCCATGTGCGTGTGCCGCGCGTTCGACGGCATCATGGCCGGCTCGAAGGCCGCCGTGTAGCCCATCTCGACGTAGCGGTAACCGGTGGCCAGCGTGCCCGGCGTGCAGCCGTTGCACGAGGCCAGCTCCAGCGCGTTGTCTGGCAGCGCGTACGGGTTGGCGCCGCTGCGCTGCATCTCGGGCATCAGCAGGCGCGACAGGTTGACCTTGCCGCCGCCGATGTGCGTGTGCATGTCGATGCCGCCCGCCATCACGATGCAGCCGGTCGCGTCGGCCTCTTCGTCGACGGGCTCCTGCGGCGCCAGCGCGACGATGCGGCCGTCGCGCACGCCGATGTCGCGCACGTCGGCGCTGCTGCCGTTCGTCGGGTCGATGACTCGGCCACCTCGCAAACGAACACTGCTCATGGCGTCGACTCCAAGATGCGGTCGAGCACACTGGAAAGCATCGGCAGCGTGTCTTCGTACACCGCAAACAGCGGCAGCATCACCGAGCCATCGGCGCGAAACAGATGCCCCGGCGAGCCGATGCCCGGGGTGGACACCGGGATGAACACCGAGGCCCGCGCGCTCGCCAGATCGGGGTGGCCCAGCACGATGGTCGGCAGCACCGTCGCCGGCGGCGCCACATCGGGGTCGAAGCTGGACACCCACAGCAGGCTGTCGACCGCCCCCTCGGCCAACAGGCGCTGCGCATCGAAGCACAGCGGCTCGTGTTCGAGACCCAAAGGCCCCGCACGCGAACGCAGCGGCAGGCCCGAGAGCCACGTGAAGACCTGGTTCACCGTGCCGGCGCCGTTGCCACCGCCCAGCCACATGGCTGCAGCGCGCGTGGTCTGGTTGAGCGTGCCGACGGTGCGGTTGATGCCCTCGACGATCAAAGCGCCTTGCGCCGGCAGCTTGCGCGTCTCGCCAACGAACACGGCGTAGCGGGCCTGCTGCAACCGCGTGACCAGCGACTTCAGCGCAGTAGGCGCTTCACGCACGGCACGCCCGGCCACGAGTGCCGACAGCGTGGCGGCCGTCGTGAACAAATCGCCTTGCAAAGGAATGGATTCAACCGTGACACCCGGCCGCGTTCGCAACGCGGCGAGCACCGCGTCGTCGACCCCGCTGCCGCCGATCACCACCACATGCCGCTTCGCCACCAGCGCCTCGCCCACGCCGCAGCGCTCGAAGAACCCGGGCGCCTGCTCGACCGGCGTGCCGCCCACGCAGACGATCAGGTCGGCGCGCGTTCGCACTTCGGCCAGCGTGGTGAAGAAGCTGCCGCGGTCTTGCGTCGCGCGCAGCGTGGTCATCAGCGCTGCGCCTTCGGCTGCGTCGCAGATCGCGCCGGTCTTGCAGGCCAGGCGGTACAGCGCACGCGCGCCCGACACGTCAGTGCCCAGGCCGCCGAACAGCGGTTGGCGGCTGGCGGCGAGCAGTTTGGCCGCCGCAGCCACGGCCTGGTCGAGGGTGCAAACCTGCCCATCGACTTGCGGCGAGGCCGTGGTGGGCCGGGCCGAGAACCGCGCCAGCGCGCGGCTGGCACAGGCACAGCCGGTGCCCGACAGCGTCAAGGCACCCGAGGCGTCGACCTGCACGGTCGAGGTGTCGCAAAGCAGCAGGCAGAACGGGCAGGTCCAGCGCGTGGCGCCGGCGCGCGCAGTCACGAGGGTTTCGGTCATGTGCGCGCTTTCACGCAAGCGATGTGCCACGAGAGCACCCCGGGCAGCGGTGATTTTTCGCTCGCTGCGCCGGCCAGAACCGAGACACTGTGTCGCGTTTCTGGCGGCGCGGGCAGCTTGCAGGCCCCTGGGACCGCAGCTTCGGCTGGCACGAAACGTGATGCGTCATGCGGTCATGAACGCATCTGCTTCATTCGCAGCAGCCCTCCGAAAGGCGCGTCAGGCCGAAATGTGGGGCAGCTTCAGGTCGTGCAAGGCGCTGGCCACCAGCCAGGCCGACGCGCCGGCCTCGCGTGCCAAGGCCAGGTCGGCAACGCTGTCGATGCCGCCGGCGCCGATGAGCTGGGTCTGCGGCGACCGCGCAGCCACCTCGCGCAGCGTGGCCGCGTCGGGCCCGGTGCCGGCGCCCACGCGCTCCAGCGTCATCACGATGACGCGCGGCGGCCACAGCGCGGGTGAGTCCCAGCAGCCGGCCGCGTCCAGGCGCTCGCCGTTGCGGCGGTCGAGCGACAGGATGCCGCGGCCTTGCGGTGCGCTCTGTGGTGTGACCCCTGGTGTGAAACAAGCTTCGAGTGCCGCGCGCGAACGCAACGATTCGCTGCCGAAGACCGGCACCACGCGCTCTGCCAACGGCCCCAGCCCTGCACACAGGGCCTGGGCTTGCGACACGTCGGCAAAGCCGGCGTCCAGCCACAGCTCGATGCCCGGCAAGGCCTCAAGCAGTTGCCGAACAACGGCGACGTGGCCCACCCCGCCTTGCAAGGCATCAAGGTCGGCAACGTACAGCTGCCGCGCCGCGCAGTGCTCGCACAAGATGCGCGCGACGGTCAGCGGCTCGCTGCTCGCACACAGCGCCGAGGCGATCGGCCGATAGCGCTGCCGGTCACCACGAACGGCGCGAACCACCTGGCCTTGCAGCAGGTCGATGACGGGAATGACATTCATGTGGGATGGACAGGGAGCTTCAATGAAACATGTGTTCGTGTACGAGTATCTCAGCGGGGGTGGGTTGATCCCTTCTGCCCACGACGCCTCCGTCAGCGACGAGGCGGCCGCCGCCGAACTGCTGCCGCTGGGCCTGTCGATGCGCGACGCGCTGGCGCAAGACCTGTTGCAGGTCGACGGCGTTCAGCTCTCGGTCGCCGCGAGCCCACGCGCGCCGCGCGTGCCGGGCAATGCGGAGCCAGTGCGGCCGCGTGCCGATGAGTCGGCCTTCGATTTCGTGGCACGCCAAGCGGCCTTGCATGACGTGGCGTGGATCGTCGCGCCCGAGACCGGCGGCCTGCTTGCGCAGATGCAGCAGGTGGTCGGCCCCGCACGCTGGCTGGGCTGCGCCGCGCAAGCCATCGCAGTGGCCTCGGGCAAGCGCGCCACGCTGCTGCGCCTGGCCGAGCACGGCGTGGCCACGCCGCTCGCCTTCGAGCACGTGCCCGAAGTGCGGCGCTGGGTGGTCAAGCCCGACGACGGCGCAGGCGCTGTCGCAACCCACGTGCACAACTCGCGCGACGACGCCATGGGCGATTGGGATCGCCGCTCCACAGCCGGCAGCCCGATGGCCATAGAGCCCTGGGTCGACGGCGAGCCGCTCAGCGTGTCGATGCTGTGCAAGGCGCACAGCGTCGAGATGCTCAGCGTCAACCGACAGCGCATTGCCGTCGATGCCGAAGGCGCCCTGTCGTTCGAAGGGGTCGACGTCAACACCATCGCAGTCGACAGCCACCGCGGCCACGTGCTGTCTCGCCTGGTCAGCCAGGTGGCCAACAGCATCCCGGGCCTGCGCGGCTTCGTCGGCATCGACCTGGTATGGCACCCGCGCTGCGGGCCGGTGGTGATCGAAGTCAACCCGCGGGTCACCTGCGCCTATGTGGGCCTGTCGGCCTCGCTGGGCCGCAACCTCGCGGCAGAGTTGCTGGCCGACCATGCGGCGGAGCCCCTCCATGGCTGAGCACACTGTCATCGGCTGGGACATCGGCGGCGCGCACGTCAAGGCCTGCCTGCTGCAGCAAGGCCGCGTGGTCGACGTTGCGCAATGGGCCTGCCCGTTGTGGCAAGGCATCGAGCATCTGGAGCGCGCCCTGCAGTCCACCCTCGCACGATGGCCCGCCGCTGCGCAAGCGCAGCACGCCGTGACGATGACCGGCGAGATGGTCGACCTTTTCGAGCACCGCGAAGAAGGCGTGCAGCGCATTGCCGCGCTGCTGTGCGAGACGCTGCCCTCCCCTTCACCGGTGCAGTTCTTCGCCGGCGATGCCGGTTGGTGCAGCCGCGACCGCGTGGCCGAACTGTGGGAGCACATCGCCTCGGCCAACTGGCTGGCCACCGCTACGCACGCGGCGCGTGAAATCGGCGATGAAGGGCGAAGAGAAGGCGTGCTGGTCGACATCGGCAGCACCACCACCGACATCATCGCGTTCAAGGGCGGCCGCGTCGTCACGCAGGCGCGCAGCGACGTGCAGCGCCTGGCCACCGGCGAGCTCGTCTACCAGGGCGTGGTGCGCACGCCGCTGTGCGCGCTGGCGCACCAGATCCCGTGGCAGGGGCAGCCGCTCAACGTGATGAACGAATACTTCGCCACCGTGGCCGACGTGTACCGCCTCACCGGCGAGCTGAACCCCACGCACGACCTCTACCCCAGCGCCGACAACGCGCCCAAAGACCTGCCCGCCACGCGCAAGCGCCTGGCCCGCATGATCGGCATGGATGCGCGCGACGCCACCGACGCCGACTGGCTGCTCTTCGCGCAGGGCTGGCGCGCCGCGCAGGTGGCCGAACTGGGCGGGCAGCTGCGCCGCGTGATGGCGCTGCATGCGCTGTCGGCCGATGCCGTCGTCGTGAGTGCCGGCTGCGGCGACTTTCTGGTGGACGACGTGCTCGCCCATGCCCTTGCCCACACCCACGGCGCGGCGCACGCGAGCCGCTCCTACGGTGCCGACCTCACCCGCCTCGCACCCGATGCTGCGGCCGACGCAGCCACCTGGGCCCAGGTCTGCGCGCCCAGCGTGGCCGTGGCCATGCTGCTCGACATGGAGCTGCGCTGATGTGGATCGTGAAGCTCGGCGGCAGCCTGTGTGCCGACCCGGTGTTGCCGCAGTGGCTCGACCTGCTGGCGCAGTTGGGAGGAGGACGCGTGACGCTGGTGTGCGGCGGCGGCAGCTTCGCCGACGAAGTGCGGCGCCTTCAATCGCATTGGAAGTTCAACGACCTGGCCGCGCACAACATGGCCGTGCTGGCCATGGCGCAGACGGCCTACCAGCTCAACGCGATGAACCCCGCGCTGCAGCTGGCCAGCAGCCGCAGCGACATCCGCCGCGTGCTGCACAAAGGCCAGACCGCGCTGTGGCTGCCCTTCGAGCTGCAGCGCGAGCAACCCGACGCGCAGACCAACTGGGAGGTCACCTCCGACAGCCTGGCGCTCGACCTCGCGCGGCGCTTGAATGCCGAGCGCCTGGTGGTGGTCAAGTCATGCCGCATCGAGCCGAAGGCCACGCTCGCGCAGCTGAGCGAAGAGGGCATCGTGGACAAGCGTTTCGCGTCGCTGGCTGAAGGGGCTGCGTTTCCAATCGAGATCTTGCACAAGGACGAGCTGGATGCGATGCGTACGCTGCTGTTTGGCGAGATTCGGATGCTTGGGGTTTGATGTGAGGCCTCTTGGGAAGCGCCGGCATTGAGAGTTACGCGCGGGGAGTCTCATGGTTTGCCGGATCGTGGCTCCGCATCCAAAGATGCCAGCGGAGACTGCCGGTTATCGATTTTCCCTGTCTTTGCCTTGTCGAGACCAGCATTAGCTGCTCGACAAGCAGGAACTTATAAGCCTTGTTCGCTGAGAGCCTGTGAACCTTTCAAAATCCCAGCCGGATGCAACGCAAGGAGGCTTCGGCGGGCTTGGGAAGGAAGCGACGAGTCGATTCGAAGGGAAGTTCGCCCATCGAGGCGACTTTGCGTTGATGGAGGGCCTGCTGAGCCGCAAAGGGCGGCCTTTGCGGCCTATTCGCAGCGTCTCAGGCTGCGAACG
>Ga0307515_10005754_pt1 | contig 25051 bp, 26 predicted proteins | sample 17_EM_MG_FD_194513 | JGI IMG/M metagenome (GOLD analysis project Ga0307515, IMG submission 194513) | Populus trichocarpa ectomycorrhiza microbial communities from riparian zone in the Pacific Northwest, United States - 17_EM | ecosystem: Host-associated > Plants > Roots > Unclassified | place... | reverse complement strand
CGAGCAGCCCTTGGGGTGAAGCCGCGTCAGCGGCCGGGCAACTTCGCCAGCCCGAATCCGACAGGTCATCCTTCACAGGCGGCTGACGAAGGGTTGCGCATGACTGCGCTCAATCGTGTCCCGTCGCTGATGGTCAGGGCCGGTACGGCCTCGGCCTTCGCCATCGCCGCTGTTGGCGGTTCCGTCGTGATACCGGGTGTCGCATCCGACGCCGCGGCTGCGACACCGGCGACTAAGGCACTCCAGGTCGCGGCGTCCAAGAAGGGCGCTCCGTACAGGTACGGGGCCACCGGACCGGGCCGCTTCGACTGCTCCGGGCTCACGCTGTACTCGTACAAGAAGGCAGGCAAGAAACTGCCCCGTACGGCGGCCCAGCAGTACAACAAGTCCCACCACATCTCGGCCAAGAGCCGCAAGGCCGGGGACCTCGTGTTCTTCCACTCGGGCTCCAGCGTCTACCACGTCGGCATCTACGCCGGTAAGGGAAAGATCTGGCACGCCCCGAAGACCGGGGACGTGGTGAGGCTGCAGAAGATCTGGACCAAGAGCGTCTGGTACGGCCGGGTCAAGTAGGGCCGGTCCGGCGGATCAGGTCGCAGGAAATCGGCGGTGCGTGATCGGCGCCGGTGAGCGGGGCGTGGTGCGTACAGCTGCAAGGCGGAGGAGGGCGGCAACGCGGAGCGTTGGCAACCGACGACAACGCGGCAGATGTGCGTGCCACGCCCCGCGTCTGCGACAGGATCCGCCGGACGGGCCCTAGGGCCCGTCCGAATCTCCCGAGGGGGTGGCGGCCACCTGACAGGCCGCCACCCCCTCGGGTGTCCAGGGACGTTCACCACGCTGTTCTACGTCTCCTGCTGGCCCGCCGCCGTCACCGGCCGGGCCGGTACCGTCCAGGGGACCTCGACGGAGACCGTCTTGCCGCCCTCCAGGGTGGGCCGGACCTTGAGTTTGCCGCCGCACTCCGCGGTCAGCCAGCGGATGATCACCATGCCCCGGCCGTTGTCCTGCTGGACGGCGGCCGGCAGGCGTTTCGGGAAGCGGGGATGGCTGTCGGTGACCCCGATGTGCAGCCGTTCGTCACGCTCCAGCTCGATGTCCACCGTGAAGGTGGGTGACTGCCCGAAAGTGTGCTGTACGGCGTTGGTGGCGAGTTCGGAGACGATCAGGCGGATGGTGTCGGCGACCTCCGTGTCCGCCGGAAGTCCCCAATCCACCAGGGTCCCGACCACATACGTGCGGGCGGCGGAGACCGAGGCGGGATCGCTCGGCAGAGTGACGGATGCTTCCAGATGGTCTGCCATGGCGCGGTCGTCCCTTTCCCGCGGGACCGGTGTCCGACACGGAGCGGATGGTTCGAGTACGGTCCCGGACTGGTGCTTCTTCGCCAGACTGCCATTACCGCGTCGGTAACGGTGGCGATCCACCAAGATATGCATATATCTGTCGCTCGAAGCGGTGAACTCTGCGACCCCAGACCGTATTTGGGCGGCTCGGAAGGAGTAAGGAGAAACCCATGCAGTACGGTCCCGCGGTGCGCCGCCGGAAACTGGGCGCCGAACTCCGCACCTTGCGTGCGGAGGCGGGGCTCACCAGCGGTGAGGCGGCCCGGCTGGTCGGCTGGCACCAGTCGAAGGTGAGCCGCATCGAGACCGGCGCGAGTGGCGTGAAACCGCCCGACGTCCGGTTACTCCTGGACGCCTACCAGGTCGGCGACCCACAACTTCGGGACATGCTCCTCGTGTTGGCCGGCTCCGACGACGGCGGCGGCCGGCACCACTGGTGGCACGCCTATCGCGGTGTACTGCCGCCCGCCTACCGGGACTTCATCAGCCTGGAGTCACAGGCCAGCACGATCCGCACCCTGGAGACCTCGGTGGTCCCCGGACTGCTGCAGACGCCCGAGTACGCCCGCGCGGTGACCAGGGCCGCCGTGGGAGGCCTCGACAACGACGGCCCCGAGCGGCTCGACGCGCTGGTGCAGGTGCGGCTGGCCCGGCAGGACATCCTGCGCGCGGATCCCCCGCTGGACCTGAGCGTGGTCCTCGACGAAGCCGTACTGCGGCGGGAGGTCGGCGGTCCGGGGGTGATGGCACGTCAGCTGGACCGGCTGCTGGAGGCGGCCCACCTGCCCCAAGTGAGGCTTCAGGTACTGCCGTTCGCCGCAGGAGCACACATCGGCATCACCGGCCCTTTCGTAATCTTCTCCTTTCCGAGCACTTCTGATCTGGACGTGGTTGTTCTAGACCATTTGACGAGTAGCCTCTACCTCGAACGGAAAGAAGACCTAGAGGCCTACAGCGAGGCCTTCAAGACCCTTCAGTTCCACGCCCTTTCGCCCGAGGATTCGTTGGATTACATCGCCGGGATAGGTGACGGCGCGTAAGGAGGCACCATGTCTGCACTGCCTCGGAACGTACCTTCCAGTTCTGACAGCTCTGATCTGTCCGGTGTGCGGTGGCTGCGCAGCAGCTACAGCACGGGAGCGAACAACTGCGTCGAGGCGGCTCGTCCGCGCTCAGGCCCCCGCGCGGGGCTGCTCGCCGTACGCGACTCGAAGGACCCGCAAGGACCCGCCCTGCTCTTCTCCCCCGCGAGCTGGACGGGCTTCCTCGCCACGTTCCACTGATCTGTCCGCCCGTCAGCGACGCACGACCGTGTAACGCCGACTCATGGTCGCGTCTCGCCGATCACACGTACAGCGCGTTCGATCTCGGCCCCGGAGAGGTCCGCTCGGGCGGTCAGCCTGAGCCGTGAGATGCCGTCGGGCACGGAAGGAGGACGGAAGCAGCCCACGGCCAGCCCTGCCGTACGGCAGTCGGCCGCCCATTGCACGGCCGCCTCCGGGGACGGCGCACGCACCGACACCACGGCGGCGTCCGGACGTACCGCTTCCAGACCCGCGGCGGTGAGACGTGTGTGCAGCTCACTCGCCACGGCGCGGGCCCGGGCGGCCCGCTCGGGTTCGCGCCGCAGCAGGGTGAGCGCCGCCAGGGCGGCACCGGCCGCCGCGGGCGCGAGTCCCGTGTCGAAGATGAACGTCCGCGCCGCGTTGACCAGATGGTCGATGACCCGGGCCGGCCCGAGCACGGCACCGCCCTGACTCCCGAGCGACTTGGACAACGTGACCGTCACGACCACGTCCTCACTCCCCGCGAGCCCCGCCGCGTACGGCGCCCCGCGCCCCCCGTCGCCCAGCACCCCGAGCCCGTGCGCGTCGTCGAGCAGCAGCCCGGCCCCGAACTCCCGGCACGCCTGCGCGAGCGCCCCCACCGGTGCCGCGTCCCCGTCCACGGAGAACACCGAGTCGGACACGACCACGGCCTGCCCGTCGTGCGTCCGCAGCGCCTTGCGCACCCCGTCCGGATCGGCATGTCCTACGACCTGGGTGGCACCCCGCGCCAGCCGGCAGCCGTCGATGAGCGAGGCGTGGTTGCCCGCGTCGGAGACAACCAGCGAGCCGTGCGGGGCAAGTGTGGTGACCGCGGCGAGGTTGGCCGCGTAGCCGGAGGAGAAGACGAGGGCGGTCTCGAAACCGCAGAACTCGGCCAGCTCGCGCTCCAGCTGGGTGTGCAGCTCGGTCGTACCGGTGACGAGCCGCGACCCGGTGGACCCCCCGCCCCAGGTCCGCGCCGCATCGGCGGCCCCCTCGACGACCTCGGGGTGATGGGCGAGCCCCAGGTAGTCGTTGCTCGCGAGATCGAGAAGCGGCGAGTCGGCGGGCCGGGGCCGCAGGGTGCGTACGAGCCCGGCGCGACGGCGCTGCTCCGCCTGCTCGTCGATCCAGCCGAACGCCATGGTTCCTCCGGGCTTTTGTAGGCAGTGCACAGACACTAATCGGACGACGAGCCCCCCATGGTGTGGTGATACCCACACGCCCAGCCCCATGTCTTGTGGATTCTCTCCTTGGCCGCAAGCGCTCCCGTAGGACAGGATCGGATCTCATGGACCTGCTGAACACGCTCGTGGACAAGGGGCTTCGGCGCGAGCTGCCGACCCGCGCGGAAGCTCTCGCCGTCCTCGCCACCTCGGACGACGACCTGCTGGATGTCGTGGCCGCGGCCGGAAAGGTGCGCCGGCACTGGTTCGGGCGACGGGTGAAGCTCAACTACCTCGTCAACCTGAAGTCCGGCCTGTGCCCCGAGGACTGCTCGTACTGCTCGCAGCGGCTCGGCTCCAAGGCCGAGATCCTGAAGTACACGTGGCTGAAACCCGACGCTGCCTCGAAGGCCGCGGCGGCCGGTGTGGCGGGAGGCGCCAAGCGCGTCTGTCTGGTGGCGAGCGGCCGGGGTCCGACCGACCGGGACGTGGACCGGGTCGCGGGCACCATCAAGGCGATCAAGGACCAGAACGAGGGCGTCGAGGTGTGCGCGTGCCTCGGCCTGCTCTCCGACGGCCAGGCGGACCGGCTGCGCGAGGCCGGCGCGGACGCCTACAACCACAACCTCAACACGTCCGAGTCGACGTACGGCGACATCACGACCACCCACACGTACGCCGACCGCGTCGACACCGTGCAGAAGGCGCACGCGGCCGGCCTGTCCGCCTGCTCCGGCCTGATCGCCGGCATGGGCGAGAGCGACGAGGACCTGATCGACGTCGTCTTCTCCCTCCGCGACCTCGACCCGGACTCGGTGCCGGTGAACTTCCTGATCCCGATGGAGGGCACCCCGCTCGCCGCCGAGTGGCACCTCACCCCGCAGCGCTGTCTGCGCATCCTCGCGATGGTCCGCTTCGTCTGCCCGGACGTCGAGGTCCGCATCGCGGGCGGCCGTGAGGTCCACCTGCGCACGATGCAGCCGCTCGCCCTGAACCTCGCCAACTCGATCTTCCTCGGCGACTACCTGACGTCCGAGGGCCAGGCGGGCCACGCCGACCTGGAGATGATCGCGGACGCGGGCTTCGAGGTGGAGGGCGCGGGCGAGGTGACGCTGCCGCAGCACCGGGCGACGGCGGGTGGCTGCGGTGCGCACGAGGACGCCGGGTGCGGTGGGGGCTGCGGCGGGCACGAGGACGCCACTGGTGGCTGTGGTGGGCACGAGGGCGCCGGAGTCTGCGGTTCCACTCCCGCTTCCACGGCTACGTCGGCTGCCGCGCCGCAGGTCGACGAGGTCCGCCGGGACCTGGTCTCCGTACGCCGTCGAGGTGCCGGAACGGACATCGCGCCCAATGCCTGACCCGATCGGCCACCTGCCCGTCCCGGAGCTGCTGGAACTGGACCGGCGGCACGTCTGGCATCCGTACGGTCCGATGCCCGGCCGGGTCGACCCGCTCGTCGTGGAGTCGGCGAGCGGGGTACGGCTCCGACTGGCGGACGGCGGGGGCGAGTTGGTCGACGGGATGTCGTCCTGGTGGTCGGCGATCCACGGCTACAACCACCCCGTGCTCAACGAGGCCGCGCACGAACAGCTCGGCCGGATGAGCCACGTCATGTTCGGCGGTCTCACCCACGAGCCCGCCGTACGCCTGGCGAAGCTCCTTGTCGACATGTCACCCGACGGCCTCGAACACGTCTTCCTCGCCGACTCGGGCTCGGTGTCGGTCGAGGTGGCGGTGAAGATGTGCCTCCAGTACTGGCGCTCCCTCGGCCGCCCCGCGAAACAGCGCCTGCTGACCTGGCGCGGCGGCTACCACGGCGACACCTGGCAGCCGATGTCGGTGTGCGACCCCGAGGGCGGGATGCACGAGCTGTGGTCGGGGGTGCTGCCCCGGCAGGTGTTCGCCGACGCGCCACCGACGGAGTACGAGGAGTCCTACGCCGACCATCTGCGCGAGCTCATTGGTCGGCATTCCCACGAACTGGCCGCGGTGATCGTGGAGCCGGTGGTGCAGGGTGCGGGCGGGATGCGGTTCCACTCCCCCGCGTATCTGCGGGTGCTGCGCGAGGCGTGCGACGCGCACGACGTGCTGCTGGTGTTCGACGAGATCGCGACGGGTTTCGGCCGCACGGGCGCACTGTTCGCGGCGGACCACGCGGCGGTGACACCGGACGTGATGTGCGTGGGCAAGGCGCTGACCGGCGGCTATATGACGATGGCGGCGACGCTCTGCACGTCACGCGTGGCCGAGGGCATCTCGCAGGGCGAGGTACCGATCCTGGCCCACGGCCCGACCTTCATGGGCAACCCGCTGGCGGCGGCCGTGGCCTGCGCCTCGCTCGAACTCCTCCTGAACCAGGACTGGTTGACGGAGATCAAGCGCATCGAGGCAGGTCTACGGGAGTGCCTGGCCCCGGCGGCACAGCTCCCCGGCGTCCAGGACGTCCGCGTCCTCGGCGCCATCGGCGTGGTCCAGCTCGACCACGCCGTCGACATGAAGGCCGCCACGGACGCGGCCGTACTCGAGGGCGTGTGGCTACGGCCGTTCCGCGACCTCGTCTACACGATGCCGCCGTACGTCACGGGCGACGCCGACCTGGCTCGGATCACCCGCGCGGTGTGCGCGGCGGCGCGGGAGGGATGACATGCCGGTACTGGTGATCACGGGCACGGGCACGGAGGTCGGCAAGACGATCACCACGGCCGCGGTAGCAGCGGCGGCGCTCGCGGTCGGCCGCACGGTGGCCGTCCTGAAGGCCGCCCAGACAGGCCTACGACCGGACGAGCGCGGGGACGCCGACGAGGTCGCGAGGCTCGCGGGTGCGGTGACGGCGACCGAACTAGCCCGTTTTCCCGAGCCGTTGGCACCGGGCACGGCGGCGCGCAGGGCCGGCATGGCACCGGTACACCCGCCCGAAATCGCGGAAGCCGCCCAGAAGCTGGCCACCGAGCACGACCTGGTGCTGGTCGAGGGTGCGGGTGGCCTGCTCGTACGGTTCGACGCGGAGGGCGGCACCCTGGCGGACGCGGCGCGGTTGCTGTCTGCGCCGGTCCTGGTGGTGACGTCAGCGGGCCTGGGCACCCTGAACACGACGGAACTGACGGCCCGTGAACTCCGTTCCCAGGGGCTCGATTTGCTGGGCCTGGTGATCGGCAGCTGGCCCAACTCACCTGACCTGGCGTCACGTTGCAATGTGGCCGACCTGCCGGAGGTGGCGGAGGCACCGCTGCTCGGGGCGTTGCCGGAGGGGGCGGGGGCGCTGGCGCCTGCCGACTTCCGTGCTGCGGCGCCGAGTTGGGTGGGGCCACGGCTTGACGGGGCGTGGGATGCGGAGGAGTTTCGGGAGGGCACGTGAAGTCGGAGAACATCATTGCGCTGTGTGCCGTGATCATCGCGTTGTGCTCCTTGAGCGTCTCGATCTACGAAGCCCGTGCATCACGTCGTCACAATCGAAATTCTGTGCGTCCAATCCTTCAACTGCATCGGATCTGGCATCACGGGAGCCGTACCGGGATCCGCCTCAGCAACTGCGGGCTGGGCCCCGCCATCGTGACCGGCAGTCGGGTATGGGTCGACGGTGAGGAGATCGGGCCATGGACGTCTGCGTGCGCGAACCTGCTGAGCGACGAACTGTCCGTCCGCCCCTCGTACTCGACGTTCAACGAACAAGAAGTGTTCGCCGTGGATCACGAGAAGTACCTGCTGAGTGTCCCGACGTACAGCCCCCAGGATCACGCGGACTTCGAGGCCCTGATCCAGGACCGCATCACGGTCGAGATCCGATATGACTCCCTCCACGGCGGAGAAGGCTTCCGGACGGTTCTGTCTCCCAGCAGCTGACGACTTGGTGGTTCGCTCCAGCGTGGCCCGCGGCCCAGGAGGCGAGCGCGCGCACTCCCTCGTGGCTGAAGGTGCCGAGGTCTTCGGCAAGCGCCCGGCCAACCGACCAGGGGAACTACAGACCGACGGACCCGGTTCAGGAAGCCTCCCCTTCCGCCAGCAGCCGCACCAGTTCGATCCGTGACCGGATGCCTAACCGGCTGAAAACTCCCCGTAGATGGTGGTCGATCGTGCGGGGGCTGAGGGCGAGGCGGACCGCGATCTCGCGGTTGGTGGCGCCGTCTGCGGCCATGCGGGCGACCATCAGTTGCTGGGCGGTCAGGCAGGTTGTGGGGGCTCCCGGTGTGGGGAGGGCGGTCGCGGCCACCGGGGTGCCGAGGGCGCGGAGTTCGGCTCGGGCCTGGGCGGCGCAGTGCGGGGCGCCGAAGGATTCGAAGGCCTCCAGCGAAGTATGCAGGCGGTCGCGGGCCTCGGTGCGGCGGCGCAGTCGACGTAGCGCGCCGCCGAACAGCAGCTCGGTGCGGGCCCGTTCGAAGTCGCGGGTGCCGCGTGCGTGCAGGTCGAGGGCGATGCGGTAGTGCTCGACCGCCTCGTCGCCGGGTGCCAGCAGGGCCCGGCAACGGGCGCTCAGGGCAAGGTCGTCGGAGCTGCGTACGGCACGTGCCCAGCGGTCGTAGTCGGCGTGTGCGGCGCGGGCGATACGGGTGTCGCCGCTGCGGACGGCGGCCTCGACGTAGTGCGGGGTGGCGAGGTGCCGGATCGCCCGGTGGCCGTGGCCCGGCCCGAACCCGGCGAGCGCGCGCAGCCGGGCCGCCGCGGCGGCGAAACGGCCGCTGCTGAGGTCGAGGTAGGCGAGTGCCCATTGCGCGAGGGCGGCCGGTAGGCCCAGGCCTCGGCCCAGGGCGTACGAGCGGGCCGCAGCGGCACGTTCCCGGCAGACGTCGCCGTCCCCGGTGAGCGCCGCGAACATGGCGAGCGCTGCTTGTAGATGGCAGGCGCCGTTGTCCTGGCCGGTGGCGTGGGCCTGCCACAGGGCGTCCGCCGTGGCCGTCTCGGCGGCCCTCGGATGCCCGGTCCAGAACTCGGCGTAGGCCCGGAACTCCATCGCCTGCGCCACGACCACGGTCGCGCCCCGCGCCCGGGCCGAGGCCGCCGCCCGCACGGTGGCGGTGGTGGCGCGGGTGTGGTCGCCGAGCATCAGCGCGGCGATCCCGGCATGGATGAGGAGGGTGGGGTCACCCCCGGGCCCGCATCTCCCGGCGGCGGCCTTGAGCAGATCCCGCGCATCCTCGTACCGCCCCTCGAAAGCGGCGGCCAGTCCCCCGAGCGTTCCGTGCGGCACGATCCCGACCCGGGAGGCGACGGCCGCCGCCTCCCGACACCGTCTCAGGTCACCGGTGTATATAGCGGCTTCGGTGGCACGGGCTAGGAGGTGAACGGCGTGGTCGGGGGCGGGAGTTCGGGGCGCGGCGACCGTGCGGGGTTCCTCGGCCGACCCGGGCGCCGGTCTCAAGTCGGCGCCGGATTCGGCCGGTTCGCGCCGCGCCACAGCCGTCAGCAGCGCGTCGAACGACTCCGCAGCGTTGCCCGCCCGCAGCGCGAACACCCCGTTCAACGCGTCGCTGTCCGTCGCGGCGGCAAGTCTTCGGGCCCGGTCGCCCTCGCCGGACTGCCAGGCGTCACCGGCGGCGCGGTCGAGGAGGCGGGACTGTTCGCGGGGGTCGAGGGAGAGCGCGGCGGCGCGTTCCACGAGGGCGCAGGCGAGGGGGTGTTCACCGGCGTCGCGGGCCTGTTGCGCCGCCGTACGGAGTTCCGCCGTGAGCCGGACGCTGGGGCCGAGCGCGCCCGCGCCCCGGTGCCAGGAACGTCGCGGTGTCTCGCCCTCGGCGCGCAACACCCGTGCCAGCAAGCGGTGTACGTCCCGCCGGTCCGCCGGTGACCCGGTCTCGTACGCGGCGATCCTCGTCCACGCGTCGCGGAACACGACTCCGCCGGCCGTCGCATGCGCGACCCCTGCCGTCTCGGCGGCTTCGAGGGGCCGGGTGTCGAGCCGGGCCGCCGCGACGGCACGCAGGAAGGCGTGGGTGGCGACCGGGTACTGGTCGGCCGCCGCGAGCAGCAGAAGCAGCCGCGTGTTGTCGGGCAGGGCACGGATCTCCCGGCGGTGCCGGGCCAGCAACTCCGGTGCCAGGGACGCCGGTTCGGTCGGGAGGGGGTCGAGGCCCGCGGCCTGGCGTGGGGTCAGGCGCGGGAGGAGTTCGGCGGCGGCGCGCGGGTCGCCGTAGACCGCGCGCAGCAGTCGGATGCGGACCCCTTCGGGGAGCGCGGGGTCGAGGGTTCGCCCGGTGTCGGTGCGCGACGGGGGCGAAGTGCGGTCTAGGGAAGTGGGGTTCACCGGAGTCAGCACACAACTGACGTTACTGGCGAGTTAATTCACCCGTAAAGACCGGCGATTTCGCCGATGCGGCGCGCGTAGACCGCGCCGACACTCCTGACAACCCCACCCGTATCAGGAGGCATCATGCAGCGCCGCAAGCGTCGCATCGCCACGGCCCTGTCGGCCGTGACCACCTCGCTCCTTCTGTCACTCTCCCTGGCCTCGACGCCCGCTCACGCGGCGAGCCACAACCCGATCGTGTTCGTGCACGGTCTGAGCAGCGACTCCACCAGCTGGGACGACTGGATCGCGGACTTCGAGGCGGACGGCTACTCGTCCTCCGAGCTGTACGCGATCTCTTACGACTGGACGAAGTCGAACGTCACGACCGCTTCGACGCTGTCGACGTACATCCAGTCCGTCCTCGCCGGCACCGGCGCCTCGAAGGTCGACCTGGTGGTCCACTCCATGGGTGCGCTCAACAGCCGCTACTACCTCAAGAACCTCGGCGGGACCTCGTACGTCGACGACTTCGTGTCGGTCGCCGGGGTGAACCACGGGACGAGCATCGCCTCGCTCTGCGGCTGGCTGTACACGTCCTGCAAGGAGATGCAGACGGGGAGTTCGTTCCTCACGGCGCTCAACTCGGGTGACGAGACGCCCGGCAGCGTGTCGTACGCGGCCTACTGGTCGGACTGCGACTCGGCGATCGACCCGGACACCTCGGCCGAGCTGAGCGGCGCGACCAACGTCGACGTCGGGTGCATCTCGCACACCGACATGAACAACGACCACGGCGTCTACGAGCAGGTGCGGGACTTCATCTCCTGACCGGCCCGGGGCTGCAGCGGGGGTGGTCAAGGGCGGCAGGGGGGACAATCCCGGTAGGGACCGGTTTCGGCCCGGTCCGGTCCGGGAGGTCGCCATGCCGCTCAGGTCCGCAGGCTCCGGCACAGTCGGCGCTGTGCCGCGGGACGCCGTCCACCACCCGCTGTTCGCCCGTTACTACGCCCGTTTCAGTGTGAGCGCCGAGTCGCGGTTCGGCCTGGCCGGGATGCGGGACCGGCTGCTCGCCGGGCTCTCCGGGCGGGTGATCGAGATCGGGGCCGGGAACGGCCTGAACTTCGCGCACTATCCGAGCGCCGTCTCGGAGGTCGTCGCGATCGAGCCCGAGCGGACTCTGCGGCAGCTCGCCGTGGAGTCCGCGCTCCGCTCCGAGGTGCCCGTCGACGTGGTGCCGGGCGCGGCGGAGAAGCTGCCCGTCAAGAGCGAGGCCTTCGACGCGGTCGTGCTGTCTCTGGTGCTGTGCAGCGTGCGCGATGTGCCACGGGCGCTCGCGGAGGCACGGCGGGTGCTGCGGCCCGGCGGGGTCGTCCGGTTCTTCGAGCACGGCCGGGGCGGCGGGCCCGCGATGGTGTTCACCCAGCGCGCCCTGGACCGCACACTGTGGCCGCCGCTGAACGGCGGCTGCCATCTGGCCCGCGACCCGGTCGCCGCACTGCGCGACGCCGGGTTCGAACTCGGGCCGTACCGACGGGTGTTGATCCCCGAGAAGGGGCCCACGCTGCCGAGCTCGTACTGCGTCCTGGGCACCGCATGGCGCACTGCCGCCGAAGAGTGATCACAGGCTCCACTGGCGCAGTTCGCGCGCGATGTCGTCGACCGACGCCTCGCCGCTCTTGACCAACCGGGCCAGATCGCGGACCTGTTCGGGCGAGGTGACGACCTTCAGGCCGCTGGCGACGAGGTAGGCGTATGCGACAGCGGAGGCGAAGAGGGCGTTCGAGCGCTCCAACGCGGGTACGTGGATGAGGAGTTGGAGCAATGCTGCGGCGCGGGCGTGCGGGCTGTCGTAGACCGGGACGTCGAATATGTCGGCCTGGTGGCGTGCGACGGCGGCGACGAGCGCGCCCCAGTCGGTGACCTGGGGGTCTCCGGGTGTGTTGTGTTCGGCGAGCATCAGCAGCCAGGCGAGATCGATCCTGAGGTTGTTCAAGGGATCAGCGGCGACCTTCGCGGGTGCTCGACCCGTCGGCGCCGAACTCGTCGGCGAAGACGGACTCGTACTGCTTCATGAAGTCGGCCGCGGCCTCGACGAACGTGTGGCCGACCTCGCCGGTGTCCTGTCTGACCAGCTCTTCTATGTAGCGGTTGACGCTCATGCCACGCGCCAGGGCACGCTCACGCGCCGCGCGGGCGGTGCCCTCGTCCACGCGTACGTTCAGCTGGGTCTTCGCCATACCTAGACGCTAGCGCCGGATCGCTAGCACCGGCAAGGGCTGCCCGGTAGGCGGACGACGGGGGACGCCGGGTGGAGAGTGCCCCTTACACCGGTATCGGGGGCCCGACCTGGGGTGGAGACCGTCTCGGTCGCACGGGGGATATCGGGTGTGCGCCGCGTCACACTAGGCTCGGCCCGGAGTACGGAGTCGGCACGTCCACCAGTGCGGGAGTCCGAGGGGGCTGTCTTGTCCACATCTACTGCGGAGCACTCTCCAGGTCGGGCCGCGGCCGGCCGGATCGCGGCCCGCGCCCGCCAGCTGACCAAGGCGTACGGCTCGGGCGAGACGGCCGTGCTCGCCCTGGACTCGGTGGACGTGGACATCGCGCGGGGCCGTTTCACCGCGGTCATGGGCCCTTCGGGCTCGGGAAAGTCCACGCTGATGCACTGCCTGGCGGGGCTCGACACCGTCTCGGCCGGACAGGTGTGGCTGGGCGACACCGAGATCACGGGGCTGAAGGACCGCGAGCTGACGCGGCTGCGCCGGGACCGGATCGGGTTCATGTTCCAGTCGTTCAACCTCATCCCGACCCTGAACGCGGCCGAGAACATCACCCTGCCCATGGACATCGCCGGCCAGAAACCGGACCAGAAGTGGCTGGACCAGGTCATCGACACGCTCGGGCTGCGGGACCGGCTGAAGCACCGGCCGTCCCAGCTGTCCGGGGGCCAGCAGCAGCGCGTGGCCTGCGCGCGGGCGCTCGCCTCCCGCCCCGAGCTGATCTTCGCGGACGAGCCGACCGGCAACCTCGACTCACGCGCGGGCCTCGAAGTGCTCGGCTTCCTGCGCAATGCCGTGGACGATCTCGGGCAGACCGTGGTCATGGTCACCCACGACCCGGGCGCCGCCGCCCACTCCGACCTGGTGATCTTCCTCGGGGACGGGCGGATCGTGGACGAGATGGAGCGGCCTACGGCGGAGGGGGTGCTGGAACGCATGAAGAGGTTCGACCTGACCCGCAGCGCATTCGACGGCGCTGCCGAGAACACGTCCGACGTAACCCTCGACAAGGACTGAACCCGTGCTGAAGGCGACCCTCCGGAGCTTCCTCGCGCACAAGGGACGGCTGCTGCTCTCGGCGCTCGCCGTCGTGCTGTCGGTGGCGTTCGTGGCCGGCAGTCTGATCTTCTCCGACACGGTGACGCGCACCTTCGACCGGCTCTTCGCATCCACCTCCGCCGATGTGACCGTCGAGCCGAAGCAGGACCTCAAGTCCTCGGTGCCCACCGGCGCGACCGAGACCGTGCCCGCCGCGCTGGCCGGGCAGGTGGCGAAGGTGGCCGGGGTCGCTTCGACCCATGCCGACGTGTCCGTCGAGAACATCGTGGTCGTCGACAGCAGGAACAAGTCGGTCGGCCCGACCACGGGCGCCCCCACCATCGCCACCGACTGGTACCTCACCGACCGCAGCCCGGTGAAACTGACCTCGGGACACGCTCCGCAGGGCGCCAGTGAGGCACTCCTCGACGCGGACACCGCCGACAACAAGCACGTGAAGATCGGCGACACCCTGACCGTGCAGGCACAGCCCGGCAGCTTCAAGGTTCAGATCGTCGGCATCGCCACCTTCACCACCACCAACCCGGGTGCCGCGCTGGTCTTCCTCGACCCCGCCACCGCGAAGGACCAGTTGCTCGGCGCACCCGACCGCGCCACGAGCATCTCGGTGGACGCGGCGAAGGGTGTCGACGACGCCGTACTCAAGCAGCGGGTGACCGCCGCGATCGACTCCGCCGGTACGTACGACATCAAGACCGCCGACGAGCAGGCGAAATCGGCCGCCGCCGATCTGGGCGGCTTCCTCGACGTGATCAAGTACGTGATGCTGGGCTTCGCCGGCATCGCGGTCCTCGTGGGCGTCTTCCTGATCGTCAACACGTTCTCGATGCTGATCGCCCAACGCACCCGCGAACTGGGCCTGTTGCGTGCCCTGGGCGCCGACCGCAAACAGGTGCGGCGCTCGGTGCTCACCGAGGCGCTGCTGCTCGGGCTGGTCGGTTCAACTCTCGGTCTGGCGGCCGGAATCGGGCTCGCGGCCGGGCTGATCAAGCTGATGACCGCGTTCGGGATGAACCTCAAGACCACGGAGATGGTGGTCGGTTGGCCGACTCCGGTGGCGGCCTACGTAGTCGGTGTGGGCGTCACGTTCGTCGCCGCATATCTCCCGGCCCGGCGCGCTGCGACCGTCTCCCCGATGACGGCCCTCGCGGACGCCGAAGTCGCGGGCGTGGGGCGGCCGTTGAAGGTGCGTGCGGTCGTGGGTTCGATCGTCGGGGCGATCGGGGTGGCCGCGCTGGCGGGCTGCGCCGTCGCGACGAGCACGGCCTCGTCCTCCTCCCTCCTGGGCCTCGGCATCGTCCTCACCCTGATCGCGACCGTGATCGCGGGCCCGCTCCTGGTCCGCCCGATGATCCGGGTGCTGGGCGGCGCCTTCCCCGCCCTGTTCGGCTCGGTCGGCCGGATGAGCCAGCGCAACGCCCTGCGCAACCCGCGCCGTACGGGCGCCACCGCGGCGGCCCTGATGGTGGGGCTCGCCCTGGTCGGCGGTATGTCGGTGGCGAGCGCGTCCATGTCCAAGTCCTTCGACCAGCAGATCGACAAGACCCTGGGCGCCGACTTCGTGATCCAGAACGGCAACTTCCTGCCGTTCTCCAAGGAGGTCACGGACCATGTGCGCGCCACCCAGGGCGTCGGTCTCGTCGTACGGGCCCGCTTCGCGCCCCTCGCGGTCCGACTGCCGGACGGCAGGCGGGTGGAGACGACGGCGGCCGGTTACGACACCCCGCTCGACGACGTCGCCCACATCAAGTACGCGCAGGGCAGCACGAGTTCGGCGCTCGCCGCCGGGCACCTCGCCATGGACGTCGACTTCGCGAAGAAGCACGGGGTACGGATCGGCAGCGTGCTCCCCGTCGAGTTCCCGGGCGGCCGCACCACGCGGCTGACGGTGGGCGCCCTCAGCGACCAGGGCGCCTCGGGCGGGTTCGGGACGCAGGGCGGGCTGTTCTTCGGGATCGCCACGGTCGAGAAGTACGTCCCGACCGGCCAGGACTCCTCGCTGTACGTGAACGCCGCCTCCGGCACCGGCGCCGACCAGCTCCGCAAGGCGCTGGAGACGACACTGAAGCCCTATCCACAGGTGCAGGTCCGCGACCAGGCCGACTACAAGAAGCTGATCCACGACCAGATCGCCGTCCTGCTCTATCTCGTGTACGCGCTGCTCGGGCTTGCCATCGTCATCGCGGTGCTCGGCGTGGTCAACACCCTTGCCCTGTCGGTCGTGGAGCGCACCCGGGAAATCGGCCTGCTGCGCGCGATCGGGCTCGGGCGGCGCCAACTGCGGCGGATGATCCGGCTGGAGTCGGTGGTGATCGCGGTGTTCGGCGCGGTACTCGGGCTCGGTCTTGGCCTGGTGTGGGGCGTGTGCGCACAACAAGTCCTGGCGCTCCAGGGCATGACGGCGCTCGCGATTCCGTGGACCACGATCGTCGCGGTGGTGATCGGCTCCGCGGTGGTCGGCATCGTGGCGGCCCTGCTCCCGGCACTCCGCGCGTCCCGGATGAACGTGCTGGCGGCGATCGCGCACGAGTGATGGAATCGCGACAGCAACTCACACCATGTGACGCTCAGTCAGGTCACCTGCCTGCGAGGAGAGTTCATGCCGCGCCCGTTCCGCTTCGGGGTCAGCCTGCTCACGTCCGCGCCCGCCGCCGAGTGGCGCACCAGATGCCGCCGGGCCGAGGAGCTCGGCTACGACGTGATCCTGGTCCCCGATCACCTGGGGATGGTCGCGCCGTTCCCGGCGCTGGTCGCTGCGGCGGAGGCGACCGAGCGGCCACGGGTCGGCACGTTCGTGCTCAACGCGGGCTTCTGGAACCCCACTTTGCTGGCCCGCGAGGTGACGACGACCCACGACCTGACCGGCGGGCGCCTCGAACTCGGCCTCGGCACCGGCTATGTACAGGCGGAGCACGACACGGCCGACCTGCCCTTCGGTTCGCCGGGCGAGCGCATCGACCATCTGCGGCACACCATCGAGGAGTTGGGGCGACTGCTGGACGCCGCCGAGTGCCGGGTACCACTGCTCCTCGGCGGCAACGGCGACCGCATGCTGCGTCTGACCGCCGAGCACGCGGACATCGCGGCGTTCACGGGCGCGAGCCTGGAACCTGGCAGTACGACGGGCAGGCTGGCTCCGGTCGACGCCGTCGAGTTCGGCCAACGCGTCGCCCGGTACCGGGAGTTCGCCGCCGGCCGCGAGAAACCCGCCGAACTCAACCTCCTGATCCAGGTGGTGGCCGTGACGGACGACCCCGCGGGCGCGCTCCGCCCCCTGCTGGACCGCCGGCCGGACCTGACCCTGGAGCACGTGCTGGACCTGCCCGTCTTCCTGGTCGGCACCCTGGACGAGATCACCGCGAAGGTGCGCGCGCTGCGCGACCGGTACGGCTTCTCGTATCTCACCGTGCTGGAGCCGTACATGGAGGCGTTCGCGCCGGTGGCCGCGGAATTGCGCCGAAACCCACTGGTCACGCCCGCCGTCCCTCTGGTTGGCTCGCCCCATGAGTGATCTTCACATCCGTAGCGCGGCCCTCCCCGACATCGACGCGGTCCTGACCTTCTGGCGCGAGGCCGCCGAAGGCACGAGCATCAGCGACGACCGCGACGGCGTGGCCAGGCTCATCAACAGGGACCCCGACGCACTGATCCTCGCGGAACGTGACGGACGGCTCGTCGGGTCCGTGATCGCCGGCTTCGACGGCTGGCGCTGCCACCTCTACCGGCTGGCCGTGCACCCGGCGCACCGCCGCCAGGGCATCGGCTCGGCGCTGCTCACGGCGGCCGAGGAGCGGTTCGTGGCGCTGGGCGGGCGGCGCGGGGACGCGATGGTGCTGGAGCGCAACGAGACCGGACAGCATGCGTGGCGCGCGGCGGGGTACGCACCCGAGGAACAGTGGCGGCGCTGGGTGAAGCATCTCACCACCTGATCACTTTGCCCATCCTTTACTATTGGCGGACGACTCGCAGTTCCAGAACTCCACGAAAGGTGTGAGCGTCCGCCCATGGGCGAGCCTCCCAGTACGCGACATCGCGCGAACCTCCCTGCCCTGTCCGATCATGGGACGGAGGTGACCCGATGACCGAAGTGCTTCTGCTGCTGGTGGCGATCCTGCTCTCGCTCCTCTGCGGTGCCTTCGTCGCGGCCGAGTTCTCGCTGACCACCGTCGAGCGCGGTGAGCTGGAGCGTGCGGTCGAGCGCGGCGAGCGGGGCGCCGCGGGCGCCCTGAAGGCCGTACGGAATCTGACGTTCCAGCTCTCCGGGGCGCAGCTCGGCATCACCGTCACCAACCTGGTCGTCGGCATGCTCTCCGAGCCGTCGATCGCCGCACTGATCACGGGCCCGCTGGAATCGCTGGGCATCTCGCACTCCGCGTCGAAGTCCGTCGCGCTGGTGCTGGGTACGGCGCTGTCGACGGTGTTCCTGATGGTCGTCGGCGAGCTGGTGCCGAAGAACTGGGCGATCTCGTCACCGCTGAGTGTGGCGAAGCGGGTGGGGAACGCGCAGCGCTGGTTCAGTGCCGCGTTCCGCCCGTTCATCAGCCATCTGAACAACACGGCCAACCATGTGGTGCGGGCCTTCGGCCTGGAGCCGGCCGAGGAGCTGGCCTCCGCGCGGGGGCCGCAGGAGCTGGCCGCGCTGGCCCGGCACTCCGCCAGGGAGGGCGCCCTGGAGCCGGACACCGCCGAGCTGTTCGTACGGACGCTCAACCTCGCCGATCTCACCGCGGAGAACGTGATGACGCCCCGCGTCCAGGTCGTCGCCCTCGACGCCCAGGCGACCTGCGAGGACGTGGCGAACGCGACCCGGGCGACCGGGCTGTCGAGGTTCCCGGTCTACCGCGGCAACCTCGACGAGGTCGTCGGCACGGTCCACATCAAGGACGTCCTGGCGGTACCGGCCGACCGACGGGCCCGCTTCCCCCTCTCCGAGGTGATGCGCGAACCCCTCCTCGTCCCGGAGTCCCTCACCGTGGACCGCCTCCTGGACCGACTGTCCGGCAAGCGCACGATGGCGGTCGTCATCGACGAGTACGGGGGTACGGCGGGGGTCGCGACCCTGGAGGACATCGTCGAGGAGGTCGTAGGAGAGGTGCGGGACGAGCACGATCCGCACGAGACACCCGACCTGGCTCCGGCCGGGGCGGACGACGCCGGCCGGACGCTGTACTCGGCGGACGGCGCCGCCCGGATGGACCAGCTCGCGCGCGTGGGACTGCGGGCGCCGGAGGGGCCGTACGAGACGCTGGCCGGGCTGGCGGCAACTGAGCTGGGGCGGATTCCGGAGGTCGGGGACGTCGTCGAGGTCGCTGGTTGGCGGATCGACGTGGTGGACGCGTCGGGGCGCAGGGCCGCGCGGCTACTGCTGCACGCGCCGCTCGACGACGCCAATTCCGACACCGATTCCGGATCTGGTTCCGACTCCGCGAAGGGGGAGCTGTGACCGCCGTACAACTGCTGATCGGGTTGGCGACGCTGGTCGTCAACGCCTTCTTCGTGGCCGCCGAGTTCGCGCTGATCTCGGTGCGCCGCAGCCAGATCGAGCCGCACGCCGAGGAGGGCGACCGGCGGGCCAAGAGCGTGCTGTGGGGTCTGCAGCACGTGTCGGCGCTGATGGCCGCGGCCCAACTCGGCATCACGCTCTGCACGTTGGTGCTCGGCATCGTCGCGGAACCGGCGATCGCGCATCTGCTGGAGCCGGTGTTCCACGCGGTCGGCGTGCCGGAGGGCGCGGGGCACGCGGTGTCCTTCGTGATCGCGCTGGCCGTGGCGACCTATCTGCACATGCTGCTCGGCGAGATGGTGCCGAAGAACATCGCCCTGGCCGAGCCGGTGCGCAGCGCGTTGGTCCTCGGACCGCCGCTGGTGACGCTGTCCCGGGCGCTGCGCCCGGTGATCTTCACGATCAACGCGTTCGCCAACACCCTGCTCAAACTGCTGCGGGTCGAGGTCAAGGACGAGGTCACGGCATCCTTCTCAGACGCCGAACTGGCCCGGATCGTACGGGACTCCGGCGAGGCGGGTCTGATCGACGAACGGGCCCTGGAACGACTCAACGACGCGCTGGAGCTGGGCAGGCGGCCCGTGCGGGATGTCGTACTCCCCCTCGAACGCGTCGACTACGTGGTCGCCGGCATCACCCCGGCCGAGCTGGAGGTGCTGTCGGCCGAGTCCGGCTTCTCCCGCTTCCCGGTGGTGGACGACGAGCGCCGGATCATCGGCTACCTCCACGTCAAGGACGCGCTGGACGCCTCACCGCGCGACGAGCCGTTCAAGGTGGAGGACATGCGGTCCATCGCCAACGTGAAGGAGGACACCCCCCTGGACGACGTCCTCACCGCGATGCGCAGCAGCCGTACGCATCTCGCGGCGGTGCTGGACGAGGAGGGGCGGCTGACGGGGTTGGTGACCATGGAGGACGTGCTGCGGGAGCTGTTCGGGCAGCGGGCGTAGGGCGGGGAGGGTGCCCGCGAAGGCCGGGCGGGTACCAGTGGAAGCCGGGTGGGTACTGGTAGCGGGCGGGTGGGTACTGGTGGCGGCCGGGCGCGCGCGTGGCTTCGAGGCCGGGAGCCGCGGCTTGGGGGCCGGGCGGGCGCGGCCTGAGGCTGGGCGGGCGCTGGTGGAGGCCGGGCGGGCGCTGGCGGCGGCCAGCCGGACGCGGCTTGGGCGGGCTCGACCGGGGGCCGGGCGGGCGCTGGTGGAGGCCGGGTGCGGGTGGGGCGAAGCCGTCGGACGGCAGGGAGGTCACCGTGGCCTGGCTGTGCACGGACGGCGACTGCGGCAGAGGCTGCACGTCCTGCGGAGCGGCCCACTGTCCGGAGGCGGGCTGCTTGGAGGACCGACAGACGCTGGTGAAGGCCGGGCGCGCGGCTTGGAGGGCCGGTGGGCGCCGGTGGAGGACCGGCGGGCGCCGGTGGAAGGCCGGCGGTCACGGCCGGAAGCCGGGCGGGCGCCGGTCGAAGCCGGGCGGGCGCGGCCGGAAGCCAGGCAGGCGCCGGTCGAAGCCAGGCAGGCGTGGCTTCGAAGCCGGACGGGCGCTGGTGGCGGCCGGTGGAGGCCGACCTACCGGCGGGTATGGACGCGGGATATCCTCTTCGTCGCCATGCAGACGAATCCCACGCACACCAGCCTTGTCGCGATCGGCGACTCCTTCACCGAGGGCATGTCGGACCTGCTCCCGGACGGCACGTACCGGGGCTGGGCCGATCTCCTCGCCGGGCGGATGGCCGCCCGGACGCCCGGCTTCCGGTACGCCAACCTCGCCGTGCGCGGCAAGCTGATCGCGCAGATCGTCGAGGAGCAGGTCGGCCCGGCGGCCGCCATGCAGCCCGATGTGATCACCCTGGTGGGCGGCCTGAACGACACCCTGCGCCCCAAGTGCGACATGGGCCGCGTCCGCGCTCTCCTGGAAGAGGCTGTCGAACGCCTCACCCCGGCCTGCAAGCACCTGGTGCTGATGCGCAGCCCCGGCCGCCAGGGCCCGGTCCTGGAGCGCTTCCGCCCTCGCATGGAGGAACTCTTCGCCTGCGTCGACGACCTCGCCGCCCGCCACGGCGCCCTCGTCGTCGACCTGTACGGCGCCCCCTCGCTCGGCGACCCGCGCGCGTGGGACGTCGATCGCCTCCACCTCACGGATGAGGGCCACCGCCGCGTCGCCGAGGCGGTCTGGCAAACCCTCGGCTACGAACCGGAGGACCCGGAGTGGCGCACCCCGATGCCCCCGACCCCGCCCCCGAACTGGACCGCCCGCCGCGGCGAGGACGCCCGCTTCACCCGCCAGTACCTCCTCCCCTGGATCGGCCGCCGCCTCACCGGCCGCTCCTCCGGCGACGGCCTCTCCCCGAAGCGCCCGGATCTACTTCCCTACGAGAGCCCGGCGGCGTAACTCCCCATGACCACGCGGGTGATCAACGTCAGGGGCCACATCCACGAGTACGGCCCCCGCCTCGAACTCGCCCCGAGGGACATCGCCTACGTCGGCCGCCGCTGGACCCTCGGCGGCTGGGACCTCCCCCGCCACCCGCTCTACAACCCCTTCGCCTACGACACCCCCACGCGCCGCCGGGACGGCACGCGCGCGGAGGTGATGGCGAAGTACCGGACGTATCTGCTGGGGCGGCCTGATCTGCTGGAGCTGGTGCCGGCGTTGCGGGGGCGGGTGCTGGCCTGTTGGTGTGCGCCGCTGCTGTGCCACGCGGAGGTGCTGGCCGACCTCGCTGATGGCGGGGAGCATGGCGGGGAATACGAACCGTGACGTGGGTCTCGTAGTTTCCGCCGAACCGAACCCTGGCGCTGGCCTGCACGAATCGCCAGTAGAATCCGTACACGTGACTTCCGCTGCCGCCAAGCCCCGCATCCCGAACGTCCTCGCCGGACGTTACGCCTCCACCGAGCTCGCCACGCTCTGGTCCCCCGAGCAGAAGGTGAAGCTGGAGCGGCAGCTCTGGCTCGCTGTGCTGCGGGCCCAGAAGGACCTCGGGATCGAGGTGCCTGACGCGGCGATCGCGGACTACGAGCGGGTGCTCGACCAGGTCGACCTGGCTTCGATCGCCGAGCGCGAGAAGGTCACGCGGCACGATGTGAAGGCGCGGATCGAGGAGTTCAACGACCTCGCCGGGCACGAGCAGGTACACAAGGGCATGACGTCCCGGGATCTGACGGAGAACGTCGAGCAGTTGCAGATCCGGCTCTCGCTGGAGCTGATGCGCGACCGTACGGTGGCCGTTCTGGCGCGGCTCGGCAAGCTGGCCGGTGAGTACGGTGAGCTGGTCATGGCCGGTCGCTCGCACAACGTGGCCGCGCAGGCCACCACCCTCGGCAAGCGTTTCGCGACCGCCGCCGACGAGCTGCTTGTCGCCTATGGTCGGGTGGAAGAGCTGCTCGGGCGTTACCCGCTGCGCGGGATCAAGGGGCCCGTAGGCACGGCGCAGGACATGCTGGATCTGCTCGGCGGTGACGCGGCGAAGCTCGCGGAGCTGGAGCAGCGGATCGCCTCCCACCTCGGCTTCTCGCAGGCGTTCACCTCGGTCGGCCAGGTGTACCCGCGCTCGCTGGACTACGAGGTCGTGACCGCCCTGGTACAGGTCGCGGCGGCGCCCTCCTCGCTGGCGAAGACGATCCGGCTGATGGCCGGGCACGAGCTGGTCACCGAGGGCTTCAAGCCGGGCCAGGTCGGCTCCTCCGCGATGCCGCACAAGATGAACACCCGTTCCTGCGAGCGCGTCAACGGCCTGATGGTCATCCTGCGCGGCTACGCGTCGATGACCGGCGAGCTGGCGGGCGACCAGTGGAACGAGGGCGATGTCTCCTGCTCGGTCGTGCGCCGAGTGGCCCTCCCGGACGCGTTCTTCGCGCTCGACGGGCTGCTGGAGACGTTCCTGACCGTGCTCGACGAGTTCGGCGCGTTCCCGGCCGTCGTGGCGCGTGAGCTGGACCGCTATCTGCCGTTCCTCGCGACGACCAAGGTACTGATGGCCGCGGTCCGCGCGGGTGTCGGCCGCGAGGTCGCGCACGAGGCCATCAAGGAGAACGCCGTCGCCTCCGCCCTGGCGATGCGCGAGCAGGGCGCCGAGCGCAACGAGCTGCTGGACAAGCTCGCCGCCGACGAGCGGATCCCGCTGGACCGCGCCCAGTTGGACGCGCTGATGGCCGACAAGCTGTCCTTCACCGGTGCCGCGGCCGACCAGGTCGCCGTCGTCGTCGCCCGTGTCGAGGAGCTCGCGAAGCAGCACCCGGAGGCCGCGGGTTACACCCCGGGGGCGATCCTCTGACCCGCTTCACCCAGGCCGAACTGGAGGCCGCCCGCGACCGTCTCGTACCGGACGTCGTCGCGGACAGCCTCGCTGTGCTGTTCTGCGGCATCAACCCCGGTCTGATGACGGCCGCCACGGGCCACCACTTCGCCCGTCCCGGCAACCGCTTCTGGCCCGTGCTGCATCTCTCCGGGTTCACGCCGAGGCTCATGAAGCCCGCGGAACAAGGGGAGTTGCCGTCCTACGGGCTCGGCATCACGAACGTGGTGGCACGGGCGACGGCCCGGGCCGACGAGCTGAGCGCGGAGGAGTACCGCGAGGGCGGGCGACTCCTCGCGTCGAGGCTGACGGAGTGGAAGCCGCGCTGGCTGGCCGTCCTCGGGGTGACCGCGTACCGGGCCGCCTTCGACGACCGCAAGGCCCAAGTGGGGCCGCAGGAGCGGATGTTCGGGGACACGCGTGTGTGGGTGCTGCCCAATCCGAGCGGGCTGAACGCGCACTGGACGGCGGCGACGATGGCCGAGGAGTTCGGCCGGCTGCGGGTCGCCGCGCAGGACTAGACCCTCACGGCGGGTCCATCTCCGTTACGACGGCCAGGAGTTGGAACGGGAGTTCCTTGTCCCACTGGGACACGCCGAGGGCGATCCATCGGCCGGTCTCCGGCGACTTCCACAGGTGTACGTCCGGCACGTGCGCGCTGAGCGAGGCCCAGGGCTCCGGTATGTCCTCGCCGTCCTGCGACCGCTCGAACGCGCTCTCCAGGCTGATGACTTGGGGCGTACTCCAGCGTTCGATCAGCCGCTCACCGAGTCCGTCCCGGTCGATCTCGTACTGCGCCTCGGTCCCCTCCCGCTCCGTCCCGTCGTCCTCCCAGAAGTCGCCGCTCGTCTGTAATTCCGCGATGTGATAGCCGGGTCCTCCCGTGCCCACGTCCGTCCTGCCGTGCTCCGCGGGGAAGTCCCGGGTGCACAGCAGGCCGATCGTCGCCAGCGAGTGCGTGATGTTCATGCCTCCAGTGAACCCGCTCCCACTGACAATGGGCGGGGCGTCAGGCCCCGCACAGGGGCAAACGTTCCGGCACTTCCGGGGTCAGGCGTCCCGGCGCCGCACACTCCACGCCCCCGCCGCCAACGCCGCCGCGGTCCACAGCGCCGTCACCCCGAGTCCCGTCCACGGCCCCATCGCGCCGTCCCAGGTCTCGTGGAGCGCCACCTGGCCGGCCCGGTCGGGCAGGAGGTCCGCGAGGTCGCTCGACGCGTCGCCGACCACGAAGGACACGATCAGCAGGAACGGTATGACGATGCTCAGCGTCGCCACTCCGCTGCGCAGCACCGCCGTGAGACCGGCCGCGAGCAACGCCATCAGCGTGAGATAGACGGCGCAGCCGAGCACACCGCGCACCTGTTCCGCCCAGCCGAGTCCGTCGGCCTCGGCGCCCAGTATCGCCTTGCCGACCGCCAGTGTCACCACTCCGGTGACCAGGCCGACGGCGAACACGGGCACGGCGATCGCCGTCGCCTTCGCCGCGAACCAGCGCCCCCGGTGCGGCACCGCGGCCAGCGACACCCGCAGCGCTCCGCCCTGGAACTCGGAGGACACGGCGGTCGTGCCGAAGGCGATCGCCGCGATCTGGCCGAAGGCCACACCGAAGAAGACCGCGAACAGCGGGTCGAAGTCGTCACCGCCGGTGTCGGACGCGGCGAGCGCGGAGAAGAGTGTCGTCAGCAAGACGATCGTCGCTAGGGCCGCGACCTGTGAGCGCAGGGTTCGGATCTTGATCCACTCGGAGTGGAACACAGGCGTGAATGCCATCGTCAGGCCTCCTGGTGCGGTGCGGTGAACTCGGTCTCGGTGGCCGTCAGATCGAGGTAGGCCTGCTCCAACGTGCCCTCGGTGAAGGTCAGTTCGAGGATTGGTACGCC
>Ga0307515_10005753_pt1 | contig 25052 bp, 7 predicted proteins | sample 17_EM_MG_FD_194513 | JGI IMG/M metagenome (GOLD analysis project Ga0307515, IMG submission 194513) | Populus trichocarpa ectomycorrhiza microbial communities from riparian zone in the Pacific Northwest, United States - 17_EM | ecosystem: Host-associated > Plants > Roots > Unclassified | place... | reverse complement strand
TGCGATCCTTCGGCGAGATCTCCACTCTCAACGTAACATCGAGGCCATACGCGCCACAAAGCCCCGTCGCGCTCAGCCCCCCCGCCGCGGGATGTCTCGTGCCGGCGCTCAGCTCCCCGCTATGCATCGGCTTGCGCGCGTTCGCCTTCGGGGCCAGCGGGGCGGAGGTGGGGGCGCCGTAGACGAGGCCCTGGGGTGTTTCGGTGGCGGCGGTGGTGGTGTCGCCGTTTGCAGTGGTGGTGATGGTAGCAGTGGGGGTAGGAGTGGGGGCAGAGGACGCGGCGGAGGAGGGGTCCGGGTGCGACTCGGCGATGATGGCGTAGTTGCGGCTGGGCATCGTGGCATGATTCTTGTCCGCCGTCTTGCGCTCGGCCTTGGGGCCATTCGGCGCACCCGCACCCGCACCGTTCGCCTTCTCGCCAGCCCCACGGCCCGGGTCGCGGTCGAACAGCTCGAGCAGCGTCTCGTCGGTGTCGTGGTCGAGGTGGTGGATCTTGTTGCGGCGCGCCAGCAGGTTCGCGACGGCCTGCGGCGGCGGCTTATTCGTGATGGCCGAGCTGATGATGTTGGGCATGTAGCGCCAGTCGCGCTCGGCGGGGATGCCGAGCTTTGGGTTTGAGTAGAAGCGCCCGATCGCCGCGAGGTGCACGTCGCCGCCCAGGATCGTGACGCGCACCGAGTGCTTCTTCGCCAGCGCTTGCAACCTCAGGATCAGCTCTTTGCGCTCGTGCTTGTGCTGGTGCGCCGTGTAGTGGTCGTCCAGGTCGTCGAGGAGGTCGACGTTGCCGTCGAAGTGGTTGAAGAAGCCACCCGCGAGGCCGAAGCGCTTGTTTAGGAAGCGGATCGGGCCGATGATTGGGGAGGTGAAGATGTTCTCGAGCCATTGGAGGCGCGGATACGCGATTGGGACGCCCAGAAGTAGGATGAGGTGCTTGATTTCCTTGTTGGCGGCGAACTCGGCTGTTAGCCGGTTGAATATCAAATCGTATGTCTCTGGGTAATTTATCTGATGCCGGGTGCGTTCTGTTCGCGCATCGATGCCGCAGAAAGCGACGTGAGCGCCGAGTTGGCAGTAGAGACTGCGGCTACGCTCTTCAACGTATGGCCCGGGCTTCGGTCCAACGAGAAATGATGGGTCTACGACGTCCTCATTCATTACGAACGTATTCTGCATTTGGACTGGGTCAGCGGGGGTACCGTCGACATCTGGGTTTACTGTCTTTGGTGCATCTGTAGTGAACGTGCTCTTTGGTGGGGGAGTGTGGTGTTGGAATAGAAGATAGTATTTATGTGCCACGCCGCCAATGCCACGGAATACGGCACATCTCATAAAATGGTCCGTGTAGGAGCCGAAGCCATCTATGATGTCGTGGTCATCCCAGATGTTCAGCTGTGGAATTTGTCCGTTTGCGCTGGAGAAGGGTTTTGCGCTATACCAACGCACGTAGTTGTCGAAATAGTATTCATCGCATTTGGTACGCAGGTCTTCATTGAAAGGAAACTCTCGGCGTTTTTTAGGGTTCCCAATACCCGTCCAGGAGCGGAGCGGGCCCTCAACTCGCACGCCGTCATTATATATCTGGTCACCTCCGCCGATCATGACATGGAAAGGCTTCTGCTCGTGCATCCGAAGTACATCGTTCCAGAGAGCAGGGCCAGACCAGGCATCCACATCAGTACCGACGCTGAAGCCATTACATGAATGGAAAAGTATCCTCATGGACTGGGAAATAGACGGGACGACGAATACTTGTGTATCCTTCTTCTCCAGCTTCTCCGAAACATACGATAGGTTCTTAACATGATATTCCCACTTGGCCTCAAATTTCTGAAAGGGCAAATCGATCTGGAATCGCCAGAAAGCCTTTTTTAGGTCCTCGTATAATTTCTCACCCTTGAAGGTCCTCGGCCTGGGACCGGAAAAGAGGCCTTTGCCGCCCTCGTCGGCTGCAACAGCACCAAGTGGTCGCAGAGCAAGCTCGGGGTGTGTTTGGCCTGGCGTGGTGACAACCAATACGCTTCCATGCCAATTGGGTGTGCCTGAATTGCCTTTGCTCATCCGCTTATAATTCAACAGGGGTCCGCAAATGACCTCGAGCTCATTTGTGCTCATGACCTGCGGTCCGGTGCCAACACCATGTATTCCATTCTGCTCATTGTGCGCAACGGCTCCTTGGGTGGCCTTTGGGTGGACTGTAGGGTCGGGGGATATGCTCGGATCTTGACCGCGGATTGGGATGTCGGTCATTGCAGCAACTGCGGCGCCGTTAGTTGTCTGATGGCCATGAGCATCGCGCTGCTCAGACATGTCGCACTAATTATGCGAAAAATTGGTCGTTGACACGGTCTACACTCGGGGTGTTCAAGACATTACCGGACGTAAAGGAGGAGCGGTGGCTGAGTCCGGGGAGCTGCGCCGCAAGGGAGAGTGGTGTTTACGGGGAGATGGGAAGCTTGAAAAGGAACGGCCCGTTGGCAGAAAAAATTGTTGCAAATCAGAAAAGAGAAGCACGAAGGTTATTATGTCCTAGAGATGGAACAAATAAGCCGGCAGATCATGCGGATGGATGGAATGGGCTTGAATGAGGGTCTAAAGGAGCGTTGAAGTCTAAGTGGCTGTCGTTTCAGGATCTGGCAGGGGAGCTGAACGGCGACATGCGTCTGCCAAGAGGGCCAAGGGCCGCTAAGTGCTTAGATGACATGATGATCGCCACAGTTTATTTCGGATTTGAATCACAGAGCGTAGGGGAGAGCAGGAGAGAGCACATCACCATTATTTGGTGTATGGCTCTTTTGGAGTTGGGACAACAAACACGAGGGGAATGGTTGTCCGTAAAGGAATTTATTATCAATCAGAGCGGGCCTTCATTGGCCGGGGTAGAGAATGCTATAGGAACCCTTTGTTTTGCTACGACATCATCTCTGGTCCAAGCTCCATCTCAGTGCCACCTCATGCCGATGCGCCTGGGCCCGATCTATTAGTGCCGTAAACAAGTGGCTGGTGCGAATATGTGGCGTTATCCTACGCGTCTATCATCGTCAACCCAAGTGTCCAGCCATCTTTGCATCGCCACTGAGGGCCACGGCTTCACCGACATTTCTATCCACATCCCACCTAAATCCCTAGCTGAAACTCGAAACAGGAAACAGATTGCTGCTAGGCTATCAATTGGAATTGTCTAGATGCAATGTACAAACTTCTCGTGATCAATTCGTGCTCATATCTTGTAGATCATGGAGATATCCCCAAAACGCCGTCCAATGCTATGATTCCCCCAGATGCTGAAATGCGTGTCCCGATCCTAAAAGCCAGCAGCAATCAAGCCTCTTCCCCATCCTCAGGCAGCACATCCTCCGCACTTAGCCCCATCTCCTGCGCCACCCTCCTCACAACACCCTTCAGCGCCTTGCACGCGGGACTATCAGGATACGCATCCAAGAAGCTCTCCCCATAATCGCACGCCATGCCAATCCTAGGATCCAGCGGCACGGCGCCGAGGAACGGGATGCCCTGTGTCTCCGCCAACTTCCTCGCGCCGCCGGTACTGGCCCTAAAGATCTGACTCTCGTGCTTACACCCGGGACACACGAAGCCAGACATGTTCTCCACGATCCCCAGAATCCTGATGCCCGCCTTGCGGCAGAAATCCACCTCCTTCCGCACATCCAGCAGACTAACCTCCTGCGGCGTGGTAACCAGCACCGCGCCGTCAACCCCGGCCTCCTTCAAAAAGCCATTCACGCTCAGATGCTCATCGCTCGTCCCAGGCGGCGTGTCGACGACCAAGAAATCCAGCTCGCCCCACTCCACATCCTTCAAAAACGTCTTGATGAGCCCGTTCTTCTTCGGCCCGCGCCAGATCACCGCGTCGTCCCGATTCGGCAGCATGAACTGCACGCTCATGACCCCCAGATTGTCCGTCACCCACACGGGGCTCCACCCCCCGGCACTGACGTGGATCGTCTCCTCCTCAACCCCCATCATCTTCGGGATCGACGGCCCGCAGATATCCGTGTCCATGAGCCCGACCGTCGCCGCCGGGTTGCTGGCGAAGCCGTGCGCCAGCATCGTCGAGAACGTCGACTTGCCCACCCCGCCTTTGCCCGACAGCACGAGCAGTTTGCGCTTCACGCCCGCGAGCCGCGCCGTGATGAGCGGGATGTCCGGGTCCGGCCCTTTGGGCGCCGAGGCGCAGATTTGCTGGTTCGGGCACCCGGCGCACGCGTCGCCTTTACCGGCTTGGAGGGATTCGGGCCCGGGACAGTGCTCTAGAGTGGAAGTGTGAGTGTCGCGTAGCTAGATTGTAGAAAGGGTGGCAAAGGGTGCTGCGTACCTGGCTCTGGCGCCACCAGCTTCGGGGCAGCTTTGAGAGGCGCCTCGAAGTCGATCTGGGTAGATTCTTCCAGCGAGGGTGCCATGGTGTGAGAAGGTGTTGGTAGGTAGGAGGAAAAGAATTGCGAGAAAGTGGGAGGGATCGGGAAAGTGTCGTAATCGATATTGCATAGGGCTGGAAGTCTTGGCGAATTTGCCCCTCCCCTTTTGTGAGCCTAGCGGAAGAACTGAACGCCATGAGACCCCCTCTCTAATTACTGCGACAGTTGAGTTTTTTTTATTTCATTCTATATCATGCAATTCTATTTATGTTCGTGAGTACCACATTATTTCGTGAAACTCATTTCCAATAACCTAAACCGACCATTATGTCTAGCCACTCTACTTTCGCAGTTTCATCATCACATATGGGATCTCTACATCCTCGCCTGTTTGATCCTCAGCAGTGATCTCGAAGATTACATTCTTCTGGTGGTCTGGAATTGGCTTCCTGCTGATAGTCTCAACGAGGTCGCTCAGCCTAATCAGTTGTTAGCATCATGGTAAAAATCAAACGAGCAAACGGCTACTTACTTGAGCGGGAGCCTGTCCTTCAATTTGGCCGCTGGGTAGAAACTGGCATAAAGCAAGCTAACCCCAGAGCTGATCATTTGGATATCCAAGCCCTTTGTCTTGAAATCCTCAACGAACTGCTTCAGAGTGACGTTTTCGACCTCGAATCGATCCCATAGCTTGTCAATCTCGACCTCGCCATCAACTCCCATATATTTACCCTTAGGGCTAGCAATAGGCTCGCTGAAGCCAAAGAACGGAAGCGCTAAGTTGACGAAGCCGTTTTTGTACTGCTCGATATCCTTCTTACCATCGATGATCTTGTATAGTTCGAGGTTGACAAGACCCGTCACCAGCGCAGTCGTAGTTGCGATAGCAGGAATGATCTTTCCGGCAATGAACTTGGTCTTGTGTCGATCAGCTTGTGCAATCTTGTAATTCTCAGCACGCAAGTTGCTGGCTGCCGTGATGAAGTCGATGTGGTGATTCGTGTCATCATCCTTCTCGAACTCCACAACCTCAAGCTTGAAACCAGCAAGGGACTTTGGCGGAGGGAGCGAACTGGCTACCTTCGATAGCTGCTCGTTATCATCCATGCCCGACTGCTGCGCGTTCGGGTCCGGGTCGCTATCACTAGCCTGGATCCTAACTCCGGGGTCTGGCTTGAAGTCAGGAATAATCATATCATTAAGAACCTCTAGATAGCGCTCCTCAGTCACGCCCTTGGAGTTGATGTTGTAGTTGAATGCATGGAGATTTGCTGCCGCCTCAACGAAGGTGAAATGAGTAGGATTTGTTGGGTCGAACTTGAGTGGATCTGGCGCACGCTTCGGCCCGCTCCAGAAGGGCTGTCCACTGGACGTGGCAGAGTCCTTCGGGAAGTTGTATAGTAACTGCTGAATGGCATTGTTGTATTGCTTTTCGAATTGGTAGCGCGCCCAGGTGATGCAGTCATCAAATGTCAAAGGCTTCTCCGTAACCAGGAAGTCACGAAGAGTCTCCAGCGTTTGTTTTTCGTTTCCGGATTGTTTGAGCGCAGACTGGAGGTAGTTTGGTTGCGTCAAGTAGAGATTCACTACCTCTGGAGGTCCAACGAAGAATGAGTGAAACAAGTCTTTGGCCCAAGCAATGGTGTGTTCGATGCGATTGGGAAAGCTCCTGAGAGTGCACATAGGGAAAGACTGCTCTGGGGGATCTTGTGATGATGAGTAAGACTCGGTGATATTTGGTAGGACAACCTGGGTATTGCCCTTTGTGCCAAGGGTACCACTATCCAGCAGAGATTTCCGGAAGAAGACGCATCGTCGATCAACATATGTCCTAGCCTCGACATTGTCCAATGCATTGGTAACAGAGTCCAACTCTTCCCAAAAGTTTTCATTGAAGACGTGCTCAGTGTCATGCCCAACTTTGTCTTGCAGTGTAAGAATCTTTCCTTTCAGGTCAGGGTTCATGGCCTGCACTGCCTCAGCAGCGCATTCGCTCTTCAACTTCCCGACGTCTTTTGGCCTGAAGAGGAACTGTCTGTTCAGATTGCTCTTTTCGATGTTGTCGTTATCCGTCACAGTAATCTTTCCATTTGGACCTGTGGCTAGGCCGATCATGGCCCAATTCTTCAACATCTCACACCCGATGGCACCAGCGCCGACCAGAAATTCCTTCATGCTAGAAATCTTTTCCTGGAAACCTTCCCCGAAGACTGCGATCTGGCCGTCATAGCGGGTGCCAAGCGGTTTGCAGGTCTCTTCGGAACGCTGAACCGACTCGGGCAAAGATTCAAGGGAGTCGAAGTAAAGCCACTGAACGATTGGGTGGAATTTGCCGGAAACGGATTTGAGAACCTCTTGTGCTGCCAAACCGCCGAAAAAGGCGGCCATAGGTGTGAGATCACCACGTGCTTGGTAACTGAGCTCTTTGATGAGCTTCTCGTCAAGCTCGACTTTCTCGTCACCTTGACTGGCAAGGCCTTCTGCAAGCTTCAAGACCTCAGCCGCATCGGATTCGTTGTGGGCTCTGGGAAGCTCTCCATCGTGTTGTTCGGCAAAAGCATGGAGAGCCTGGAATCCAACGTGTAACTGTTGGGGCCGATCAAACTTCGCAAAATCTGAGATGAGGAGCTCTGGCTTCGCCAACTGTTTGCTCAGAGGTTCAAAGTCGATGAACTTTGGCATCTTGACCTGTGTATAGAGACCACCGCGCTTATACTCGCCAAGGCCGGAAACGTCGCCTATGGAGAACGTGTACGGGCCCTTAACTTGGATTTTACGAGGTGCGCAATCGTTGAGACCTTCCATACCCTGAACTTCGGAGAAAGTCACATAATCACCATCCTCCAACCCATGCCTAGTCTCGTCAAGCGCCGATACTAGACCATCAGAGTCAACATCAGCCACGATACCGCTAAGCACGTTCTCTCCCGTGGGATCGCCGCAAGTAAAGTTCTTGCCAAAATCCGTGAAGATCGATCCAAACAACCCAAATGTATCTGCAATAACAACGAATGTACCATTTTCGTGACAGTAATCTGCGATTTTGGCTTGGTCCTCCAGTGGCGTGTCAGTGAGCACCACAACCTGGAACTGCTTCAACTCGCTTAGGTTAGAGGTTAAATCCGCGGCGTGATATTCTCGAACAGGTGTGTATGGGTTCAGCTCCGACACTCGTGGTACTGTAACGCTTGCCCGGGGTTTTCCCACATCTTCAGGGTGTAAGAAAAACTGAGAAGAGAGGTCTGCGATAACTGTAGGTTTAGGGTCGAAGAGAGTAAGGGATTTAACGCCAGCGAGCGCGATGTTCTTGGCAATTTCAACACCGAGTCCGCGGAGTCCAGCAACAAGTATGTTGGAGGACCCCATTCGTTTCATCGCCTCATGCCCAAGCACATAGAGTTGCCTACTGTATAAAGATTCGTCGATTTCTCCGTCGGCGGCTCGGAGCTGCTCAGCGGCAGCAGCAGGGCTGTCGACCTGCATATTGATGTCCTGCGAATATTCCGTGAGTACTCGGAAAATGGTTATAGTTATTGAGTGCTGAGTAGAGAGCACAGAAGCATGCAGATAAGTGTGCGATTTGTGGGAGGCAGAGGACCGGAAAGCTGGGGTATATGTATACGTGCTGGGCAGTGAAGGAGCACAGCTCTGTTAGAGGGGAGGCAACATACTGTCATGGCTTTCTTGTGTGGACGACCGAGGTCCTCACCAGATAGCCTTCTTTTCCCCAGCTTGCCTACTTCCGCGGGATTCTAAAGAGGTATGAATCGTGGCAATGGAACAACTGACTGAGTAGTGGAAGGCTAACGTCGGAATGACGTCGAGAGAGCTATGAGAGCTTCAAACGACGTGGTAGGTGATATGGCAACCTTTGTACAGCACAAAGGCGAACGTTATGAAAGAATGAAGGTGTAGTGAAGCTGGAGGGTTAGCAGCGGAGAGTTTGAGATGGTGTTGCGCTGACTGATGAATGGAGCTCTCCCGAAACAACGCTAATGACATCCCACCTCTTGGCATCCTTGCACTGCCACCAGGAACACAGCAGCGAGAAGCTTCTGTGCCGGCTTTGCGTCGCTTCGTATTCGACAAAACCGGCCACCTTGTGCTTATTTCCATGTCTTACAGTCTTGTGAATAGGCAAAATGACATCACCCAAGGATTAAAAATCTTGGAGATAATCGCGGGAGAAGATTGATCAAGCCACAGTAGTGAGCGGAGCATGCTCTGGAAATATGTGGCCTAGCTCTGCTTTGTGCAGTCGTCGTATTAGGCTCCGCCACGAACGATTCCTCATAATTAGCTAGCAGAGGTCAAGGGTTGCTAATAGGTTAATCTAATCCAAGCGTCAAAAGAGGCTTTCTCCACAGACTCACCGGCCAACCTCTCTCTTGGTCAGGTATGAGAAGAACGGGAGATTCCACCTAATGAGCCTTTCCGGTCATACACTGCTAAGGAAAATGCCTTGGAAGACGATGAGCAGATATGAAGGTCAACATTTAATGCCGCCAAATTCTGGGACCGGGATTGACACAGGTTTTAAAGCTACTACAAGGCAACGCTAAATAATTTAAATCTCCGAATGCTCTAAATACGCCGAAAAGACACGCCTAATATGGTGGTTTTCGAGGCATGGTGGTTTTCGAGGCATAGTGGCTTGGGGTGAAACTGCAGTCTGCACCACCGAGGGGATCAGGCCTGCAGGCTCCAGCATTATTCGCTCGCGTACCAACATCAACACTAGGAGGCCTTGCATCTCTTTGTGCGGTGGTCATGTGAGTCATCATTTAAGAATACTCTCCGCTCATGAGGATGCAGACATTCTTTGTGTTAACCTTATCACTGCCAATTGAGTTCCGAAAGTGCTAGAATGGCGTCTGCTACCATTGTGGAACACTCGGAGACTGCCTCTGTCAATCCAATTTCTTTTGCTTCCCAGGGCATGCAAGATGCTCCATCAGAATTGCTCGAAACTGCAAGTCAGTGGGCCGAGAAAATAAAGAATAATCTATTACTCGTATCCGAAATCGCAGATATCCACAAAGCAATCATCAATGGTACGATACACATAGACGAAAGCATCAACGACGCGCCTCGCCGCCGGTCTGCCGATCCAGAGAGAGCAACTCTGGCAAGTTTGATATCACAGCTTCTCTATCCTGCGCCCAATGACTCCCTGGCACCTTTAATCAGGTACGAAGAGAACATAGTACTACTACGCAAGCTGATACTACAGCAACGGAAACACGAAATCGAAGCTGCTACCATCCGTAACATTAGCGATGGTTGGGAAGTACGCGTTCGTAAACAGGGCCTTTGGAATTCAGTTGACGATCCTCTATCGCTGTGTGGTGCTCCAGCTGTACCCATGCCCGTTAAGATTTCTGACCACGATTCACTGGAACCCTTCTTCGAACATCTCCGAACCGGAGGCACGCAACTACGGACGTCCACTGCGTGGGCGATGAAAGATGCCGTCGAGATTAATGAGCCGGGCTATGACACACAAACTCTTGAATTTCAAAAGGGAGTGGTATATGCCGACGGTCGTATGGATTTGTGCAAGATGGTCCTTGGGCCCCTGAATATTGAAGACTTGGTAACAAGCTTGAAGAGCAACACATTCGTCAGGCATTTCCTACTTGGCAACAGCCTTATTGGCCCACATGGTGCTAAATGCATTGCGGATTTCCTGCAAGAATTTCCGAATAGAATGGACACTTGGTATCTTGCCGGCAATTGCATTGACAGCACAAGCTTCAAACTTTTAGTAGATCAATGGATCCGGTCCTCTGCTGTTACAAATATCTGGTTAAAGCGTAATCCCCTAGGGCCCTCGGCGGCTCAAGACGTATTCCGTTTGATTACTCAAACCCCCAACCTTCGGACCTTGGACCTCGACCAAACTCAGCTAGGAGATGTTGGCGTTGCTGCACTTTTCTCCGCACTAGCTAACCACGTACCGGAAAACCCCTTGGCCTTTCGCATTTTATATCTGAATGCTTCTGGAATTGGAGAGAAGGCAGCCTCCGCAATTGGGGAATACTTGGCATCGCCACACTGCACAATATCCTCACTCTATCTCACGAACAATCCTCTTGGCTCCAACGGAGTGATTGCACTGGCATCCGGATTGAGAATGAATAAGTCCCTTCTCAGGCTTACGCTTGCCTCGGTCGGGATGGGTGACCGTGGTGCAATTGTATTGTGTGGTAATCTCTTTGCTCACCAGACGCTCATGACGCTGGATATTGGACAGAGCTTTGCTACAGAAGATCTCGGCATGCGGTATGAATCAATAAATGAAACTCCTTGGCTAAAGCATTGTTCGGCTAATATTACATAGTTATAATTGGATCACTGACCATAGCCTACCTCCGATCAAGGGCATGGCAGAGTCTCTCATTAGCCTCAAGTATCTGAATCTCGGATATTGTGCTCTAAGCAACGCAGGGATGAACGCTCTCTTACATTCTGTATCTAACTCTGCTATGCTTTATTACGACGCGAAAACAGTCCATCTTCAAGAACGCGACGCCGTCTCTATCAAAGCTGGCCAAGAGCATAAAAGGACATTAAAACTAGTCCAAAAACAGCTCGCGGCAAATGTCAGGAAGCACTTTGGGGAAGAAATGGACTACAACACTTTTAACAACGAAGAGAAACGGTGGATTGTCAATGATAAGAAGGATATAAGAAAAATTAACAGCGTTTACCGCAATCGTGATGCAAATATGGCACGACGAGGATTGAAGAAATTGGATAAATGGTGGGATGAAGGTGACGACACGTTGAACCAGGTCATGGCCTCTGGGCTTTCTTGCTCCTACCGCAAGCGTATCGCTGTCTAGGCCAAAGAATGACCTGATATTCGGTGCCATTCTCCTTTTTAGGCACTAGAAAAACTTTTTTTGTACGCCTGCTTACACACTCAGTACACTCGGGTTTACCAGCACAATCAGAAGTATTTATTTTATTCATTCAATCCTTTCTCTTCTTCTCACGTTACAATTCAACTAGATGAAATATCAGACTTGCCTTTGCCCTTCGCCACATATGTATCTACTGATTCACCCAGACCAGGAGGTATACTCTGACACGAAGGCTATAATGCTGAGTGGTTCCTTCACCTTTCAAATTTTTTTCCCACATATCTGAAGGAGTATTCGTTTGGCTAAATTATTAGCGGTCTTCTTCTCACGGTTATTCCCTGAGCGGGCCACGTCGCCATAAAGACGCCCTCACGCCATTCTGTTGTTGCATGATAAAATCACATTCTACCAACTCAATTTGACTACATTCTATATAATTTGGTTTATATCGTCTATAAATCCTAGGGCTACTATTTCTTAATTATTATTATATGTTTTTAGTAGCTTAGATATAAAGAATAGAAATAGGATTAGCAATAGGGGTGATCCTTATAGGATACCTATAGATATTAGTATTTGTCGGTATCACCCAAGTGCACTTGTATGGCCTATTAACTGTTGAATTTGTTCGTTGTCTAATAGGTGTCGAAAGCAGAGGATCGTAAGGATCGCGGTGCCTAAGTAGGGGGCTAATGAGTCACCATAAGGATGACTAATCAGACACGTGACCACGTAACCTTTGTCCATATATTCCTGTCCATATATTCCGACAGTATTATTTCGCTTTTAAAGCCCTTAAATACTATTTTAGTAGTACGTCCTATTAAAATAGCTTAGGTAAACTTAATTATCTAGTTTAGTAGGCCCTTCTTTCTTAGGATTTATAGGAGTCTTTTATATAATATATAGTTAAAGGCTCTACTTATATTTAGGCTTAGTATAAATACTACGCAGCCTAGACGGGCTTACTACGCCGCTTAGATACTAGAGGTAATTAGGGAGAGAGTTAAAAGGGTTAATCGTTTCTTTCTTACGCCTATTTACGTCTATAGTAATAGCCCTTACGCCTTTACGGCCTCTTATATACGTTCTATAACTATCTTTTCTAAAAGCTTTTCTAGCGTATTTTTAAGGGCGACTAGTTAGTAGCTCCCTAAAAGGGAGTAGTTCTTTTTATTTACTTTTTATAGGACAACTATTATTATTTCTTTATAGTATTTTAGTAGCGTGCCTTTATAGAGGTAGGTAGTTACGGTATTAGCTAATAGTATTATTACAGCTTTTAATACAGCTTTAATTACCTTATTTAGGACACTATTTAGTTTAGCTGCTTTACTAATAAGGAGTTTCTATATAGCATTTTTTATTTCCTTTATTAAAACTATCTAGCTTATCTCTAGAGGTAGGGGGTAGTCTTAACTGCTAATATCCTATAGGTCCGCTTAGTGCGCGCCTAGAAAGAATCTCTCTACTAGTATTTTTGCTTTTTCCCTATTATTTTTTATATATTAATTTTGTTTTGTTTAGCGGAGTGCGGGTAAATAGGGGTCTTTTAGCGTTTCCCCTATGGCTCTTTACTAAAATAATATAATATTAAGTTAGAACAACTTATAAAGAAGTTTAACTTAGGCTTAATATTAGACAAAACCTAAGTAGATAGTTATATAGCTGCGAGGCATAGGCGACTTGTATGCGACTCACCTATAAGGCACGTGCACTATATATACTTAGGAAAACCCCTTCCTTACCTCGCATATAGACTCCTCCTTTTTCCTTAAGAATTTGTCTATCTATATAATATACGCTATTGTTCTATTAATTGGACACCCTATCTATATTCTTACCTTATATTTAAATCCTTACTAATCCCCTTAAAAGGATAGCCGGTTTAATTTTTCTACGGTCTATAATGCCTTTAAAGACAAGATTAACGCCTATACTTAATGGTAATACGCCTACAACATGACTGTAAAACGCCTTAGAATTCTAGTACTAGAAGTACACTAGCAGAATCTAAGCTACCTTTCTAATCTTAAGACAATTAGATATCTACAAACGCTAGAGACTAGTTTAACTTATATACTTAGGCCTAATAAGAGCTTAGTAAAGTTACTAGCGTCCTACTAAATACTACTAATTTAAAGGAGCTAGATAAGCTAGCTAATAAAATAGCTAACTTATAGAGTATTATTAATTTAATAAAGCCCTTCCGTTGCCTCTCTAGTAAAGAGTATAAGTTACGTATTAAACGTATACACTAAATAAATCTCAATGCCCTAGTTAAGAAGTTACTACCTAATATTAGTAGTACTACTTAATAGAGGTTTTACTAGTAGATTATAGCAGTTAAGAACTAATTTAAGATTAATAACGCTAGCTATAACTATAAGGGATAAATGCGCTAGGCTATTAAAGGTTTTATAAAAGAGAAGATAGTTGCTTAATATAAGAGGCCAGCCTAACTAGAACGTATAATTATCTAATTAGTTATTATAGAACCTCACCGCAGGGGCCTCTATAGGAGAGCCCCGTGCTCTTACGTACACCTCGCGTACAGCTTATGTCAGCTACGCGTAGGTATATCACCTCCTTACGCCCTCGACCCTTACGATTGATCGCGCAATGTCTTATAGACTCCTTAAATACATACGCTTTATAGCCACTGCCCCCGTCCTATAACATTACGTTACGCCTTTTTTACTACTAACGCTTAGCCTACAACTAATTCTATATCTCTATAATACTATAGGCGCTACTAAAAGCAGTATGTCTATAAATTACCTCACTTTATACTTCTAAGGAACCTATAATAGTAAGATAATATCCCTTATTAGCTACTATATTAAACCTAAAGAACAATCTAATACCTATACTTAACCTATAACGCTAATTAATCTTAGGAGAATTTAATTTATTAGCCTTAGCCTTAACCCCTAAGGAGATGGACACTAATAATATCTTATTTTTTATTAACTATATAACTACGGATAAGCAAATAGAAGGGCTACTACCTATTAAAATTAAAATATAAGACGCCGAGACGTTTATAAAAATGGTAGTATAAGACCCTAATAAATACTACCGCCTTTTATAAAACTACTACCTAAAGCTTATACAAGCTAAGATGCGTATTACCTAAGATCGCGATATTATCTAAGACCTATAAGCTTATAAGGCGCTCGCTAATAATATACGTTAAGAAACTAAAGATAACCTCCGCGTGTCTAAACGCGACGTTTAATAGTTAAAGAAGTCTAAGATTATACTAATTACTACAATTACTAAAAGAGAAGGCATAATTAAATACCTATAATCTTAGCTTAATAAGCACATTTATAATAACGCTAGGTACCTTTTTATTATATATAACGCCACCTAAGTCTCTATACCCCTAGCAACTTTACCTACTTAACGCTTAATAAAGGGCTAGCGCTAAGCAGCTTTACCTAATAGAAACCCCTACTAAAGTAATAATAATAAAAGCTATAATAATTAGACCTAAACTACTACTATAGGGTCTAATATATGCTACCTTAATCCCCTAGTTTTTTAGGGAGACCGTAAGGAATATAGCTACTAAAAGATATAAATCCGCAAGAAACTAACTTAGAGCGCCTACCTTTTTCCTATAGAAGATATTAAGATTGGCTATATTATTAGGCAAATAAAGGGTATACTATTTAATAGACTCTTCGCCTAATAGGAGACTAGTAGCCCCTAAAAGTAGCAGTCTTACTAAAAAGTCCTTAATAATCTTAACCTAATATACCGTAACTATAACCTACTAGCCACTAACTAAGCTAAACTATATACCCTAAAGATAAGCCCTACCGAATTATTTAATAAATTCTATATTAAATTCCAGGAATATACTAGAGCCCTCGCCTAAGATACTACTAAAGACTAAAAGGACCTCCTTAAAAAAGGTACTTATTATCTTAGTTACGCAGCCGCCAGCTATAACTATAATAATGTTTATAATATAGTAGCAGCTTTATAGAAGATTAAATAATAACTAAATTAGATTACTACTACTAACTTTTACCTAAAGACCTCTCTATAAAAGCCCCCTAGGCCTATTAAACCTATATATACTAAGCTACTAACGCCTATTACCTTAAGTACTACCAGAACTAATATTGATTTCTCTATACTAACCTTTCTATAAAAATTTCTAAATAGAGAGCGCGAGTTACTCTAGAAACTAGGACGCTACTATAGATACTATTAAGAAGGCTATTATTATAATAACCTAAACTGCCTAATAGCTAGGTTTAGTAGCCGCTACCTAATACCTAACCTAATACCCTAAATACTAAATATGTTGCTATATACCACTACTATATAAGATAAAGACGTAGTAATAGCGGTAGAGTTAGATATAGAAACGGAAAACGCTAAGTCTTAGCCCTAAGTCGCGGGTTAGGACGCCCTAATGACGAAGAGATCTATATATTAGCTTGCTTAATAAATAACTTTATAAAAATAAATAGACGGAAATAGATAGTTTTACCTATAATAGGAACTACTACTAAAAAATAATATAAAAGCTGTTCTATAATTAATTATAAAGCTACTAATAAATTTATAGATACCTAATTTATGCGTACTTATAACCAATCTACCTTACCCCTTACTAAAGCCCGCGCCCTATAACTCGCTAACGGTAATTATACCGTATAGAAGATTACCTATATAGTATAACTCCACCTAAATATAAATAGGCACTAGGAAAAACTCTGGGCCTATATTATACTACTTACTAACTACCCTATTATCCTTAGAATAAACTAGCTTAAATAATATAACCCCACTATTAACTAAAAGAAGAGAAAAGTAACCTTTAACTCTAAATACTATAGAGAGACTTGCCTAGGGCATAACCTAGCCGCCTTTATTTACTCCCTAGGATATTAACCTAAGAAACCCCTTATTACCCTACCTATGATTAACTACTACTATATAAGTGCCCTGGCCTTCTACTATATAGTATATAAGAAAGGCTAAACCGTTACTATAGCTTTCTAATTACAACTATATAAGCTTAATAAAGAATAGGACTACGTCCTCTATAGTAATAGAATAGATATAGTTAACCTTTTAGAAGATGACGCCCCTATAAAACTCTACGGACTTTTACCTTTAGACTTTAAGAAGTTTATAAAGCTTAAAAAAGGACTTATTAATAAAGAACTTCGTAAGCTCCTCCCTAAGAGGTACTATAACTTTACTAATAGGTGCTTATAAAAGAGCGTAGATATACTCCCCCTATATTAACCTAATAACTATACTATTAATATTAAATAAGGAAAAATGCTACCTTATAAGAGACCCTATCTAATATTAAAAGACAAACTTCTAGTTATAAAAAAGTATATTAATAAGCACCTTAATAAAGTATTTATTTATCCTAGTATATTACTAGCAGCTACCACTATCCTTTTTACTAAAAAGCTAAAAGAAAGTATTAAATTTTATATTAACTATAGAGGACTTAACGCTATTATAATTAAAAACTAATACTTAGTACCGCTTATACGTAAGACCCTTAAGCGGCTTAGTTAAGCTAAAATCTATACTAAGCTTAATATTATCGCCACTTTTAACTATTTTTAAATATGGGAAGGTAATAAATGAAAAACTGCGTTTATATTACGCTTTAGCTAATTTAAATATACTATTATACCCTTTAGCGTATATAACGGCCTAGGCACCTTTTAAAGCTATATTAATAACGCCTTATAGGACTACCTTAATAACTTTTACTCTGCGTACCTAGACGACATACTTATTGTTAGGTAAAACCTAAGTAGATAGTTATATAGCTGTAAGGTACGGGCGACCCTGGGACAACTTAGGGGTAACTCGCCCATAAGGCACGTGCTCTATATATGCCTAGGGAAAACCCTTCCTACCTCACACACAGACTCCTCCTTTTCCCTTAAGGATTCGTCTCTGTCTATATAATATACCTATTATTCTATTATTGGACTTCCTATCTATATCCTTACCTTACATTCAAATCCTTACCAATCCCCTTGGGAGGATAGCCGGTTTAATTTTTCTACAATACCTCTAAAAAGAAAACCGACGCCTGCACCCAATGGTAATACACTAGCGATGCGACCGTAGAACGCCTTAGGATCTAATGTAAACGAAACCGCTAAAAGCATACTAGCAGCATCTAAGCCATTTTCTAAATTATAAAACGATTAAACATCTATAAACGCTAGAGACTAGTTTAACTTATATACCTAGGCTTAATAGGAGCTTAGTAAGGTTACTAGCGTCCTACCTAATACCGCTAACATAAAGGAGCTAGATAAGCTGGCTAAGAAAATAGCTAACTTATAGAGCATTATTGATTTAATAAAGCCCTCCTGTTGCCTCTTTAGTAAAAAGTATAAGTTACGTAGCGAATATATATGCCGATTAAATCTCAATACCCTAGTTAAGAAGTTACCACCTAATATTAGCGGTACTACTTAACAGCATTTTAACCGGTGGATTGCTGCAGTTAAGAACCGATTTAAGGTTAATAACGCTAACTACGACTGTAAGCGACGCACGCGCTAGGCCATTAAAGGTCTTATAAAAGAGAAGATAATTACCTAACTAGTTTATTGCCGGTTAGGTACTAAGGATAAGGGTCCTTTACTATAGGACAAATTTAAGACTATAGTCTAAGACCAGATTAGGAACCCTATAGTAAGACGCTTTAATAACGCTATAGCGTACTATATAGCTGTTATAAAGGAGAACTAGAGGTTCGACGTCTTCCTAGCCCGTATACGTAGCTTAAAGGACCTCTTCTTATATACCCCCTTTATTAATCCTAAATAATAGGTAGACTTTTAGTTCTTATATCTCCTAGCCCACCTATAAGCAGAGCTCTTCTACCAGAACTTTACCCAATGGGTAAGAACCGCTAAAGACCTCTTTAACAAAATCCGCCGTGTAGAGCAATTGCTCAATACTATAAAGCTCGCAGAAAATTGCGTAAGTAGTAGCGGTAAATTATTACGTATAAAGCGTGGTTATAGTATAGGCTCTATAGAGTTAGGCTTAGGGAACAGAACCTAAAAAGGGCGACGCTTTTCTAAGTAACCTCCTAGGGAGACCACTTAAAAGCCAGATGGCTTAGGGGACCCCCCGGACGCTAGTACTACGCAGGCGAGTTAAAGGACTATAGGCGGCTACTGTAAGGAATACTAGAAGCAGGCTAATAAAGAGAAGTTAGCTTAGGCTTCGGAAAACCTAAAGCCCTAGTAGCGTATCTCTCTTAACTGCAACTAGGGCCTAATATAGAGGGAAAGAAGAAACGTATTGTGGTATATATTATAATAGATACGCCCTAGAGCGAAGTCCGCCTATATGTTTTATATAATAATAGGTACTAAATTAACCTTATTAATTAAGATATTATCTATAGGTTTAACCTGCCTATACGCTACGCGTTATATTTACGTAAACCTATTATATATTTCCTTAATAGCAACCAGATAATAATTTAGGATGCTTATAATCTAATAGTTACTACTAGCGACTCCTAGGGTACCCCTTGCACTATTAGCCCGCAAACCTTTTAAGGCGGCTTATTTAATGGTTATAATATAGTTCTTAGATAGGATTGGCTCGCGGAAGTAGATCTATTAATTAGCTTCCGTTCTGGGTAGTTTGTCTAGGGTACTTTAGACCCTAAACACCTCTAAATAGTTACCCTTAACGCTCTTCTAGTAGACATTAAGGCTGGCAAAACAGTCTATTTGCTATAGCTAGAAAACTCCTTCTTTACGCCGGTTATAAATATAATAAAGGACCTATTGTTACTGGCAGCGAGTACCCGTACAGACCCTCCGGATATAGAAATACCGGTTATAAACACAGTAGAGGACCTACTATTACTAGTAGTGAGTACCTATAGAGACCCTCTAGTGCCGGCGTAGATTACCTATATATAAGGGGGAGGTAATTAAAACCCTAAAACTATTAAGTATACTGTAGTAGAGCTGTATACACTCTCTATATAAGCACACCTGCGAAATATATATTAGCCGTACCCTTCTCTCCACTAGCTCCCGGAAGCACACTACTACGTAATAGTTGCTTTAACCTCTATAGCCCCTGGCCTACTAGAGGTATATAAGGAGGAAATTAATGTCTTTTCTAATAAGCTAGCAAGCATACTACTGTAGAACTCTAAGTATAACCATGCAATTAACTTAGAAGAAGGTAAGACGCTACCGTAAATGCCCCTCTACAACCTCTTATAGAAAGAGTTGTAGATCTTATAAGAGTACCTAGACAGTGCTCTTAAAAAGGGCTGAATTAGGCCCAGTAAGTCGCCTACTAGAGCGCCTATCCTCTTTGTACCGAAAGCAGACGGTATAATACGGCTATATGTCGACTATAGACGCCTAAATAAGATCACGATTAAAAATCGGTACCCCCTACCGCTGGTCGGCGAACTCTTTAATAGGCTTAGCTATGCGAAGATATTTATAAAGCTAGATCTTTATAATGCGTACTATAGGATTTGCATTAAAAAGGGAGATAAATGGAAAACCGCATTTAAGACACGCTACGGTTACTTTAAGTACCTAATAATGCCCTTTGGTCTTGCTAACACCCCTATAACTTTCTAGAGCTATATTTATAAAGCTTTAAAAACCCTAGTGGATAATATTTACGTAGTTTACCTAGATAATATTCTTATCTATTTAAATAATAAGGATAAGCACGTTAAGCACGTTAAGTAGGTACTGCGATAGCTCTGCGCTTAGGGCCTATACGCTAAACTATTAAAATATATCTTTTATACTAAGAACGTTAAGTTCCTAGGCTTTATTATTACCTTTAGGGGTATTATAATAGACCCTAACCGCGTAAAAGCTATTAAGGAATAGCCTAAGCCTAAGTCCTATAGAGATATCTAGGTCTTCCTTAGCTTTGCCAACTTCTATAGGCGATTTATCTAGAACTACTCGGATACCGTATACCCCCTATACATATATTTTGTATAGGCATATTGCGACCCAACGTTAGATAGGGAGAAGAAGAAGAAACGTAAGTCAAAAGGGCCTACTAAATAGTATTAACCCTGGTCCTAGCCTAATAACGCATAGTAGGCGTTCCGTAAGCTACGCGCTGCGTTTATATAGGCTCCTCTACTTCGCTACTTTAACCCTAATCTACCCCTAATAGTAATTACTAACGCTTTTAACTATACCTATAGTAGTATACTTCTACAGCCTTTGGGGTAGGGAAATTAACTCTACTAGTACCTAATTGCTTATTGCAGTTAGAAGCTTACTAGCCTAGAAGTATAGTATAATACGTATAATAAAGAACTACTCGCTATAGTGCAATGCTTTAAGACGTAGCGCTATTACCTTAAACACGCCGCGTATATAACGCGCGTGCTCTACAATTATAATAATCTTAGGTACTTTATAACCACTAAGAGCTTATCTACTTACTAGGCCTAGTACGCTAAGAAACTAGCTAAGTTTAATTTTAAGATTAAATATAAGCTAGGCAAGATAAATCCTGCTAACATACTATCCCGGCGCCTAAATTATGCTAAAGGCTTTAAAGATGGCAGTAAGAGGACAATCCTTAATGCCATGCTGCCTATATTACAGCAAAAGTTGCGGGTTATAGGCCTTATGGGCGGCCCTAGTGCTACTATACTAAACCAGCGAGTAGTATGCGTGTAGTATACGAGCGACCCTCGCGAACTTGGCGCCGGCGGACTAGAGCGTCCTACCATTCTCTTTAAGACTACTTTGACTGACCTAATAGCGCTTAACCCTAGGGAAGACCCCTTAGCCTAGGCTACGGTCCCCCGTAATAACCTAGTAAGTTATTTATATATTATACGTTACTTTGCTAGCACTAACTTTATATAAAGTCTCGTGCTATAGTAAGAGGTAGTAGTAGCTGCCTTAGCCAAAACGGCGTTTATAGAACACCCCCCTAAGTCACTAGTTAATTTCATTTATAGAGTATAAAAAGGGACGCCTTTATACGCTTTATATATGATTAGTTAACCTAAGAATAAGTTCCCGCTAGTAATAAGGACTACACCCTTAATAATTAAGGACTCCTAAGGTAAAATAATAAGGTCTAGGTGCTAAATTATATACTACTGTAATAGGAGATCCTTAAGCGAAATTATGACGATCCTATGGGCGGCTACTATGGTTTTAACTATACCTTTAAGGTAATCGCGCGGAAGTATACTTAAAACGGCCTTATCTAGGACCTCTGTAAATACCTAGATAATTATAATACTTACTAACGCTCTAAATCGCGCCGCTATAAACCCTATAGTAAGCTATAGCCTCTTTAGGCCCCCACCCGAGCCTAGTGGCATTATTTACTTAACTTTATTACGGATTTCCTAAAGTCTAAGACTCCTAATAGCGTAGAGTATAACTCCATTCTTATCCTTATAGACCGTTTTATAAAGCTAGTACGCTACTATCTAGTGCGTAAGATAATTAATGCTACGCAACTCGCAAAACTCTTATTTAGAGTCTTTACGCAAATAGGGCCTCTAGATAATATTGTCTCTAATAGGGGTAGTGTATTTACGAGCGAGTACTAGAGCACTATATGCTACCATTTCCGCGTTTAACATAAACTTAGTACCGCATTTTACCCGCAGATAGATAGTTAGACGGAACATTAGAACTAGGAGCTTAAGGTATACCTATGTATATTTACGAACTGGGAATAGTCTAATTAGGCCTCCCTACTTAAAGAAGCAGCCTTTACCTATAACTCTAAGGTCTATACCGCAATAAAGCGTTCCCCTATTAAGCTCGCCTATGGCTAGCTACTAAACGTCCTAGATAGAGTCCTAAACGGCGTCTAAGACACCTAGTAAGGTAAGGAGGGGTCTAAGTTAATAAATGTTAAACTTGCAGAGACGCATCTATAACGCCTACGCCTCACACATAAGGTAGCGGCGGCGTTAATAATGCATGCCTAATAGCTTTAGGTAAAATACTACAATCGTCACTATCTAGCTAAGCATTTCGCCGTTAGTGAACGAGTTCTGCTCTCCTTTAAGAACATCTACACAAAACGTCCTTATAAAAGGCTTAACTATAAGTTTATAGGACCGTTTTAGATCCTAAAGTGTGTAGGGCAGTAAGTATATAAGCTAGAGCTCCCACCTATTATAGCACGGCTCCACCTAGTCTTCTATATCTCCCTACTAGAGCCTTACAGGTTACGCCCTGGGTTTTAACCCCCAGTAGTAGAAGAGCTTAAGAAAGGCAGCTGAGAAGTAAAAGTAATTGTCGCCTACCAGAATTGTGCTAGATAACTATAGTACCTTATTAAATGGCTAGGATAGTTAAATAAGTATAACGAATGGAAATATAAGACAGAACTTAAGAATTATTAATAACTGCTAGATAAGTACCGTAAGCGGGACACCCTAGCCTTATAGCTGAAGCGCGGGCGAAAAGTAAGCGCCGCTGTTAAAATATAACCTATATTAAAGCGGAGTAGAGGATATTCTAAGGGATTAAAGAACAAGTAACGATTGCTATAAGAACTACAGCCTTAATTTAAAAAGCACCCTTTTTAGACCTAATCCGTTACTCTATGCTAGCCAAGCAGATTGTTTATATATTAGAGAATAGGCCCGTCTATAACTAGGGTCTATTTAACCGGGGTTTATAACCTACTAGTAACCTACCGGTGGTAACCTATACCGACAACTTATATATTATTCCACGTATATACTACGCAGATAACGCATAAGGCTAAATATGGGTTAGCGGCGGGTCTAATAGGTATATAGCCTTACCGTCCTAATCTGGCTGCATGTAAATAACCTATAACCTACCCGTAAAGTATATACGGCGCTACGCCGGTATAGCGTAAGGCTAAAGCAGGGTTAGCGGCGGATTTAATAGGTATATAGCCTTACTGTCTATAAATCTGGCTGTATGCGAATAACCTATAATTAACCCGCAAGGTATTAGCGACCTACTTATACAAGTAAGCTTTTAGAATACTTCTAGTCTACTAAATTTAGGCGACGGTATTAAGCTTTACTAGCTCTACCTATTAAATGGACTAATTAGGATTTTCTATACCAGGTATATAAAATCGCTACTAGCTCGGTTAAATGCGGGGGAGTCTTAGTAAGGCAAATCTAACTAATTAGACAACTTTAACCGCCGGTTAAAGTTCCTTAATATCTTCGCGCCGCGTATGTGTACTACCCATCTCTCTATACGCAAAATTAAAATACTCTTTCCCCTCTAAATTTTTTCCTTACTAAGGTTTTTTATGGGGTTTTATTAAGGCTTAAGTATATAAAGGATTGGGGACGACCCTTTTTAAAGGGGGGGGCATTGTCAGGTAAAACCTAAGTAGATAATTATATAGCCGTAAGGTATGGGCGACCCTAGGATAACCTAGGGGTGACTCGCCCGTAAAGTACGTGCTCTATACGTGCCTAGGGAAAACCCTTCCTACCTCGCACACAGACTCCTCCTTTTCCCTTAAGGATTCGTCTCTGTCTATATAATATACCTATTGTTCTATTATTGGACTCCCTATCCACATCCTCACCTTATACTTATTTATAGTAATAACCCCTTTAAGTATACCGAATATATTTAAAAGGTCCTATAGCGCCTTAGGGACGTAGGACTTTATATTAATTTAAAGAAATATAAATTTTTAGTTATAGAAGTAAAATACCTTAAACTAATTATTACTACTAAGGGTATCTGTATAAACCCTAAAAAGGTATATATAATTACTAAATAGTAAGCCCCTAACTGCATTAAGGACGTATAAGCCTTCCTTAGTTTTACTAACTTTTATTAGAAATTTATATACAACTTCTTAGGCGTAGTAGCACTACTTATAGCAATAATGCGAATAAAGGGCCTTTCTATAAAGGAAGAAAAACGCACCTACGCTTTACCTAGACGCCTAAATGCGAGAAGGCGTTTTAAGACCTTAAAAATGCCTTTACTAAAGCACCTATTCTAGCTTACTTTATACTAGGACAATAACTTTACTTTAAAACTAACTTCTTAGACTACGTTAACGTAGGCGTCCTTTTCTAAATAGGTAATAACGGTTTCCTTTACCTAGTTGCATTCTACTTATCTAAGCTTATACTATAAGAGTATAACTATAAAATCTATAATAAAGAACTCCTTACAATTATATAAGCGTTTAAAGAATTCTAACTAGAACTCTCTTTAGTAGAGCCTAACTAGCTAACTAAAGTCCTTATGGACTATTATAACCTTAAGTACTTTATAACTATAAAGTAGCTAAACTAACGCTAAGTATATTAGAATAAGTTCCTCTCTAGTTTTAACTTTAAAATTATGTATAGACTAGGAGTATAAGGTACTAAACTTAATAGCCTAATACGCCGCTCGTAAGACCTTCCTTAGTTTAAAGATAACCCCTATAATTAGTTCTAACAATAGATAATCCTAAAAGTATAAAATTTAGCCCTAGGTATACTACCTATAATAAAGCTAACTATACCCTAGCTTTATACTATAAAACTAAAGTTACCTCCCAAAATTAATAAGCTTATTACTACGATATATAACGCCTCTGTTAACCTATTATTATATTAACTTATTGCTATAAAGACCGCTGGCGCCTATACGCTACCTACTAACCTTTAAAGCTTAGGCTAGATTAATATAGCAGCCTTAGAAGTAAAAGAGAATAGGCTCTATTATAGAGGCCGCCTATTTATCCCTAACTTAGAAAGTTTATAACAGTAACTAATCTAAATAGCCTATA
>Ga0307515_10005752_pt1 | contig 25052 bp, 17 predicted proteins | sample 17_EM_MG_FD_194513 | JGI IMG/M metagenome (GOLD analysis project Ga0307515, IMG submission 194513) | Populus trichocarpa ectomycorrhiza microbial communities from riparian zone in the Pacific Northwest, United States - 17_EM | ecosystem: Host-associated > Plants > Roots > Unclassified | place... | reverse complement strand
TGTCATGGAGAGATAGAGAGGGATGACTTAACTTTGTGTTCTGCGATGATGGTTGAGTTGTGGACAAGAAAGAGAGATGGAGGATGAAGATGGGAGCGAGATGGAGGATACGAGCGGATATGAGAAATCAGGGGTACGACTTGCCTGATTGGGTTGGGAAGACCTCATATCAGTGTTAGTTCGCGCCGGATCGGGACTCGTACCCGCCGTATCGGGGATTGTCAATTGACTGGCACACGAAATTCGCTTAAGTCCCAGTTTCTCATGATGATTTCCCCCATCTCCTCTGATCTCTCTCTTTCTTGTGCTCAACTCTACCATCACCTAACAACACGAAGTTAAGTCATCCCCCTCTATCTCTCCATGCCATAATCATGAGTTAACACAGAGTACAGCATACACGAAGTACAGCATCATTTCAAGATCGACAGTCTCCCGCTCCCAGCCAGTTTCTCATCTCTCGGTGGATATTGTACTCAACTCTCTACATTCCCAAAAGTACAAGTTACCCAATGAATAGAGTCTCAGCTGCCGTCGCGCCTCCCTCCAAATTGACCGCCTCCAAGTACTCCTCCAATCTTGCTCGATGATAGCCTGCAAGTGCATCTCCAAACTCGCTCGATCACGGCCTGCAAGTGTATCTCCGAACTGGGTCGATTACGGCCTCCAAGTTCGCACGAGCATGGCCTCCAAGTGCATCTCCAAACTCGCTCGATCACAGTCTCCAAGTGCATCTCTGAGTTCACTCGATCTCAGTCTCCAAGTGCATATCCAAAGATACTGGGGTAACGGAGGTGGACAGAGTGACGGGGAGTATATATCAGGCAGACCCCGGAGTAGATAGACATCATCTCATTTCCATCTCCTCCTATCATACAATGAAAATTCACACTCTATCTTTCCCAACTTTTGGTCTCACTCGCTCTGTCCGAGATTTCGTGGATCCGCGCAATTGCGTGGATCCTCACGGCCGGGTAGTATCATATCTCCTCACCTTCCTATGCTCCTCGAGCTTAATGTAGAAGGAACGCGAGGAGAGATTTTCGCAGCGTCACCCATCGCAATCCCGATGCAAATGTGTACCCGATGAACCCATTCCGACGTATGGTCACAGTTGGCCACAACGCCAGAGTGTTTGTTTAAACTAGGAGACTGACAGAGTGAGAAGAAACAGCGAAACGGCGATCGGAGGGGGATAGGCAACGCGACGCGTGGTATTGACGCCGGGTGAGCAGCATTCCGCCACTGGGGTGTCTCTGATGGCTCTGACGGAGCGTGACCACTCTGATGGAGTCATTCCGCCCGGGCGGAAATGTTTTTTGCCGATGCAACGGCCTCGAAGTGGTGCATCTCTAAGTTCCCACAATGGGCAAGTCCAGGTGCACCTCCGATTATGCTCGAGTAGCATCTGCCGCCAGATTTAGCGTTTGCATATATATAGATACCATCTGTGGCCAGATTGACCGTATGTATATATATAGAGAGACTGAAACAATGCATCCTCGTATTATGATGTAGTGAATCTTGTGACTGTAACAACAATGAATATGATAAGACGAAATGCCTTGTGGTTATGTAAGAACCACTGCTTTGAGAATACGGCACCGAGTCTCCCCCAGAGCTGCGCAGTGGTCTCAGGTTCTCTCCAAGTGTCCTGCAGATCTGCGCAGAGGTCTCAGTAGCTCCAAAATATGACTATTCCAGAAGTCAAATCTTGTAGCATACTGAATGCACCTCCATAACTGCAGGTGCTTTCAGGAGCATCTGACAATGCTCTTGCAGAGTCTGAGAGCACTTTACTTAGCTCCAGGGGGGTATGGGAGCATCCAGAAGTACTTAGAAGCAATGGTGAGGTTGCCTGGAGTGTCTGGGAGGATTGTGTGTGGCTTCCAGACTGATTTACATTTTGCTGATGATCATGGCCTCCGTGTGCATCTCCAAACTCGCTCGATCACAGCCTTCAAGTGTATCTCTAAACCCGCTCGATTACGGCCTCCAAGTTTGCACCATCATGGCCTCCAAGTGCATCTCCAAACTCGCTTGATCACAGCCTCCAAGTGTATCTCCAAACTCGCTCGATTACGGCCTCGGAGTGCATCTCTAAGTTCACTCGTGCATGGTGCGGTGAAAGGGTGGAGCTAGAAGGCAGACAGCCCAATATCAATACTCCGCCGCACTTCCCATGGTATCTGAATGGAATTCGTGAGAAAGAGTGGTTCTAGCTCGACGAGCATAGAAAGAGGGTGAGAGAATATGAATGGATACCCAGCAATGATGAACCACACAAATTGCGTGGACCTACGAATGCTCGGCAAGAGTGCATGAGACCAAGTTCTGGGAACAATGGAGTCTGTATTTCGTATATTGAGATGTCTATCTACCCCGGGGTATCCCGATTATATACTGCCTGTTGCTGAGTCCATCTCCATCATCCCTGAATCTCCGTATGTATATATATAGAGAGACTTAGATAATACATGCCATAATATGATGTAGCGAATCTTGTAACTGTAACAAAGACCAATATGATTGATGAAATGCCTTGTGGTTACGGCACCCGAAGAACCACTGGGGTGAGAATACCGCACCAAGTCTCCCACAGACCTGCGCAGTGGTCTCAGTAGCTCCAAAATTTGACTATCCTAATAGTCAAATCTTGTAGCATCCTGAATGCACCTCCATCACTGCAGGTGCTTTCAGGAGCACATGAGAACGCTCTTGCAGAGTTTGAGAGTGCTTTACAAAGCTCCAGGGGGGGCTGGGGGCATCTCAAAGCACTCAGAAGCACTGGCGAGGGCTACCTGAGTGTCTGGGAGCATTGAGTATGGCTTCCAGACCGAAATACATCTTGCTGATGTAACATTTTGCTTCTTCAAATCCTTTCCAACAACAAACAAATACCTGGAATTGTCAGACGATATATCATATCAATTAAGAACCTTCTCGAATTTTTGATGTTGGGCAAGACTGGTGGTGATTTGTATATGGTCATGGGAAGGATAACTGGCGATTGCTACGAAGTACAGTACCAATCACAGATGTAGATTTTGGTGTTGTCCTTTGTAATAAATGTAGAGGTCTCTAAACATGGTGACTGTATAGCTGTATGCTGTCAATGACACTCTGGATTGGTAAGAAGGTATTCAAGAACGTTGAAGGTATGTGGGGAGGTTTGATTTTCTTCGAGTGGTTTGTAAAGTTGAACTTTTGCCATAGTGGTGAGAGGAGCAGAAGCAATTAGGAATACAATTCTTAATTATATTATCAGGTGTTTGCTGCTGATGTCTGACTGTGAATTGCTGCTAGAGCTTGGTTCTTCTCATTGCCGGAACAATGCAATCTCTTTATAGTTAGATCATCAGAAAAACTTTCCTTCAGAACTCTCTTCTGACCAAGACACCCATGGTGTTTGTTCAATTCTAGTCTAGTAGATTACCTGTCTCAGAAGATTCCTTGTTGATGTAGCTATGAGTGTTACTGGGGTACTTTGATCCCAATAATCCATACAACATTTATTAGACTAAGCCCAGACGCCTATCCTAAAACCTTTTCCTTGTCTCTCCCAAGACACAACCTCTTATCTCAACAAGAGCTCACAGTTCATCCCTGTCGGTCCAAAGTGGCTCTTCGGAAAACTCCTCGTAGGGTAACAACCCTGTAGTGATGTACCGAAAAACTTCTGCCCCACCACTTTCGATAATCACTGAGTATGAAAGTGCGCTGGAGATGATCATTCAACCTTGCTCTGTGTAGTGGAAGAATACATCAGCAAATAGTAAATAGGTCCAGACGCCACACACCAACCTCCCAGATACTCCTGTAGTCCTCACCAGTGCTTCTAACTACTTCCAGATGCTCCCAGGCCCACATGGAGCTTTGCAATGTGCTCTCGGACTCTACAAGAGCATTCTCAGGTGCTCCTGAAAGCACCTGCAGTTATGGAGATGCATTCAGGATGCTACAAGATTGACTATTAGGATAGTCATATTTTGGAGCTGCTGAGACCCCTGTGCAGGTGTGCGGAAGACTTCAAGAGCAGCCAAGATGTCGGCACAGGTCTACAGGAGACTTCAAGAGCATCTGAGACCGCCGCACAGGCTCCATGGGAAACTTGGTGCCAGATTCTCGCAGCAGTGGTTCTTAGGGTTCCACAACAACAAGGCATGTTGTTTATTATATCCGTCTTTGTTACAGTCACAAGATTCATTACATCATAATATGGCATGTATTATCTGAGTCTCTCTATATATACACAAACAGAGATATAGGGATAACAGAGATGGACTCAGTGACAGGGAGTATATATTTGTGAGACTCTGGGGTAGATAGACACCATCGCATTATACGAAATACACACTCTATCATTCCCAGCTCTTGATCTCACTAACTCTTGGCAAGCATTCATAGATACATGCAATTTGTGAGGTTCCTGATGCACTCTGGCCGAGCTGTCATAGATTGACCCAATTTGTGTGTTCCTCATGGACGCTTGCCAAGCATTGATAGATCCACGTGATTTGTGCAGTTCATCATGGCTGTGTATCCCTGCATATCCTCTCGCCCTCTTCCTATCCTCCTCGAGCCACAACCGCTCTTCATCAAGAATTCCCTTCAGATACCATGCAAGGTGCAGCAGAATGTTGATGATGGGCTGCCTGCCTTCTAGCTCCACTGTTCACCAAATTGTGATGAAGTGAACTTAGAGATGCACTCTGAGGCCATAATCGAGCGACTTTGGAGATGCACTTGGTGGCTGTAATTGAGCGAGTTTGGAGGTACACTTGGAGGCAGTAATTGAGCGAGATTGGAGTGGTGTCAGCAGCGGTTGCGGACAGTCACTTCGGGTCCGGGTTTGGGTCCGAACCGAATGTTTGCCAGATTGGTGGTCCAGGTTGTCAATAACTCTGAACTGTCAACTCGGGTACGGTTCGATAGTAAACTCCCAACCTGTCTGAATTGGACGGGTTGTCAGTGGGTCGCCATGCGGGTCCATCCATAGATTCATATCAGGCTCTTGTTTTTGGAATTTGTTAATAGTATCTCATCAAAATCGCGTTTTTAACAACCAATGATATGTTTTTGCATGCATTGCAGCTTGCAATATCGATTAATTCGGAATCGGTGATTTACCTTTGATACATTGCATTGTTGCCTAACTGGGTGGGTAATAATTCCGTTACGAACGCGAAGATTCGTGCGATCCCTTGATTACCAATTATGCAACAACCAAAACTGTTGACGCTCCGTTGACGCACCTTTTCAGGATGCTACAGGGAGCATGTCGCTGTAGTTGTTGCCAGTAAGGGCTGCCAATATTTGATGAATGGATGTCAGCAACCATTTGGAACATAAATTACCCAAGATGCGTAGCAAACAGTTGCTGACGCTCCGTTGACACTCATTCTCAGGATGCATCAGGGAGCATGTTGCTGTAGTTTTTCCCAGTAATGGCAGCCAATATCTGATAAATGAATGTATGCAACCAATCCGAACATAATTCATCCAAGATGCAACGTAAAAAATCGTTGACGCTCCATTGACCCTCATTCTCACAATGGGCCGGAGACAGTGTCGCGGTCTCCGAATTTGCCTATAAATGCTGCCAATACATCGGTTATGCATAAGAGTGACCAAATCACTGTGTAGTTACCATACTTACAAAACCACAAATAGTTGACGCTCTGTTGACGCTCATTCTCAGAATGGGGCGGTGACTGTGTTGCGGTCTCTGTTGCCTACAAAGGCTGGCAATACATCGGTTATGCCTGAGAGTGACCAAATCACAGTGTAATTTCTGTACCTACAAAACCACAAATCGTTGATGCTCCATTGACGCTCATTTTAATGTATTGTCAATTCAACATCTGCTGCCATCGATAATAGTTTTCATCATGATTTGAACTCATTGGTAGTCTTTCTGACAGATTGAGACTTGGCCCTGTGGCAAAGCCGAGCATAGTAACATTCTTGCACTGTTCCCTCTCTCAAGACTGAAGATTATGTATCTTGCCAAAAGCTTCATTGCACCTGCTATACATCTGTTTATCAACCGATATTTACAAGCTACTGCTCACCATTCGCCCATAATATATCTCCAACTACAACTCTTGGTCAAGATACATAAAGAAGCTGGTGAAACATTGACGAATTCTGTCCTACTTTTGCTTAACTCCATTATTCCTCCTTGTTTCGATTGCATTGACCTTCATCAACAACTTCTCAACCTGCCTGTTTGACTTCCGTGCTGGCCAAATCAACCCGGCAAAATTTGGCGTGGCACTCACATCCCGCTGCTCTGCGTAGTATGGATTCTCTATACTACTGTTAGCAACGGGGCGGGGTAACCCACCAGCGGTTTGGGTTTGGACTAGAAAAACTGTTCGGTTCGGTTTGAGAACGGTCCAAAAACCTGGCCCGCTGCTTCTTGGCGGTCTCAACCTGGCCCCGTATATGTCAACCCGCGGGTTTCGCTGGGTTTGACTAGACCTGTCAGGTCCAATCTCCAGTTTTGCATTTCGGGTTGTTCTATTTATGGTCGCATTCAGATATCCTACAGTTAATCGTAAAACATTAACAATACTACGTCGTTGTTCTTTTTGGATGTACTGGCCGCTTAGGTGATCAAAATATGTAGACAAACACTCCCTGACGCATCCAGGAAATGAGTGTCAACGGAGCGTCAACGATTTTAGGTCTTGCATCCTGAGTAATCTGTTACGGAGTTGCTTAGACCTAAGTAACTGTACTTATACACAAGTATCTTGCGATACTGAAGTACGCACTAGGTGCAATGCCGTAGATACTATATCCGCTCTAAGAGTATCTCCAGATAAAACAAACTGGCAATTGGTAGAGATCGTATACGCAGAGGGGACAAATGGTAATTGAAGATTATAATGCCTCCAGATAAATATTGACTAAGTCGAGTCAAGACGTCAAACAATACTCGCAGTACATGTAACAAATCGATGCCGTACTTCTGTTTTTCAATTCGCAACAACTGCTTCCTCTCGACCTGAAGTGATTTCTTTGTTCTAGGTAAAAGATTGATTCTTCCTTTCCCAGTACGTTGTAAAGGATTAGCCTGATAATGACTGTGAATGGGTACTGCGGCTTTGTCTATTTCGGATTGTCTTTGGAGATCTCATGGTGGTGATGAGACTAGTGTTAGCAACGGTTCCGGACCGTCACATTGGGTCCGGGCCCGGGTCGGAATCGAACCGTTGACAAATTGATGGTCCGGGTTGTTAATACACCTGAACCGTCAACCCGGGTACGGTTTGATGGTAAACTCCCAACCCGTCTGAATTGGGTGGGTTGCCAGCTGGTCGCCTAGGGGGTCCATCTATCGATTCATATCAGGCTCTTGTTTTTGGAGTTTATTTATCATATCTTACTAAAATCGTGTTTTCGACAACCAATGATACGTGTTTGGATGATGTGCAGCTTGCAATCTCGATTAATTTGGAATCAGTGTTTTTCCTGTTATGCATTGTATTTTTTGCTATAAAGGTAGTCAATAATTCTGTTATGAGCTCATTAATCTGCATAAAGCCTTGATAGACCCAATATGCAAGACCAAATGATGTTGACGCTCCGTTGACGCTCAGTTTCATGATGGGGTAACATATGTGTCATGCTTTGTTTCTAATGAAACGGCTGCCACAACATCGTTTTAGAATTATTACCACATTGCGACACTGAGATTAACCAACATGCAAGACTAATAATCGTTGACACACTATTGATGGTCATTTTTAGGATGGGGCAGGAAGCATGCCGCAATTATTTTTGCATTTAAACGTGGTCAATATCTCACTTATGCATGTTTCTAAACCAATTGCTACTTAGGTTACACAGCCAAAAATCGTTGACGCTGTGTTGACGCTCATTTTCAGAATGGGGCACTGACTGTGTTGTTGATTGTTTTGCCAAAGAAGGCGGCCAGTACGTTGGTTAGGGAAAGCAGCGGCCAGGTCACTTTCCAATTACCATACATACAAGAATAAAATTATTGACGCTCCATTGACGCTCATTTTCAGAATGGGGCAGTGACCGTGTTGTTTATTGTTTTGCCAAAGAACGCTACCACTACGTTTGTTATGGAAAGCAGCGGCCAGGTCACATTTCAATTACCATACATGCAAGACTAAAAATTGTTGACGCTCTGTTGATGCTCATTTTCAGAATGGGGCAGTGACCGTGTTGATTGTTTTGCCAAAGAAGGCTGCCAGTACGTTTGTTATGGAAAGCAGCAGCCAGGTCACTTTTCAATTACCGTACATAGAAGACTAAAAATTGTTGACGCTCCGTTGACGCTCATTTTAATGTACTGTCCAGTCAAGATTTGCTACCATTAATAATTGAATTTATAATTATTTGAGCTTAGTGGTTGTCTTTCAGCCTGATTAGGACATGGCTGTATGGCGAAGCCAAGCCCAGTAATATTCTAGCACTGGTCGCTCTCATAACGTTGAAATTTATACATCTTGCCAAATAGTTCTTAATGCCCGGCGTTTCTTTGTTTATCAACAAAGTTCCTCATGCGACCGCTCAATATTCTCCCATGATATATCTCTAATTATAATTCTCAGTCAAACTACGAAATGAACTTGGTGATAATACATTGACGCATTCTGTCCTACTTTTTCTTGATCCCCTTATTTCTACTCGTTTCCATTATATTGACCGTCATCAACGGCTTTTCAACTTTCTTCCTTGTCCGACGTATTGGCTGAACCAATCCGGGAACATTCGGTGCGGCACTAACATTGCGCTGCTCCGGGGTTTCTGAATCCTCACTGCCATTGTCCAGATCCATATCGGATTCATTGTCTGCCTCCCAGTTGTCCTCGCTTTCATTTGGATCATCCAGATCCCCATTCCAGTTAAGCCAATTTTTGGTGTCTGAAATGCTTTCTGGTGAACTATCCTCATCACTCTTGGCAGGATGGCGGTTGACTCGTCTGATTTGGCGAACATTCAACATTTGAGTTCGTCCTCCAGGGAGGTCCTTTGCAGATAAAACTTGTGGCACAGGTGATTTTTCTGACAATTTAGATGCAGCCGCACCATCCTGTTGAAAGAGTGACCAGGATGCTTTGACGATCTCTTCGGTATCTGAAATGTATCCTACGGCTGTCATTTGTTCGTTTTGAGCGTGAGATTCCTTCTGTGTAACTCGTAGGTTTTGGCTGCCCTGCCACATCTCCAAAACGTCGTGGACCTTCGCCATTCGGTGCAACTTCTTTTGCTCAGCCTCTCTCTTCATCTCCATGTCGTGATCAGCACTGGTTGAATCCAATTCAGGGTCGTCACAGGCCAGTAATCCGTTATTGGCTCGACCGAACTGCCTTAGTACGACCTTTTCCCGAAGGGTCTCGCCTGTGGTTTTTGACTGCCTCCACCCGATCACATCTCGCCCAAGGGAAACACTGGCCTCCACTCCGACACTGTGCGGTATGATTGAGAATATATCGCGCGCCACATTGGAGAGATTGGTGTACTTTGAGTGCGTTTCTTCTTGTTGCCGCCACCAGTCGGTGATATGCGGTAACCAAAATGTACTACTAGTCTCTGTTGGGTCGGAGTGGTAATCATTAAGATTCGGATCAATTTGCCCTCAGTTCTGTGGTAATTCAGGCGGTGAATTCAGATACAGCCTGGCAGCTGTCAATAAGCGTGCTGCACGATCGCTTCGTCCGGGTGTCGTTTCGGCCACATTGGTAGGCATTAAGTATTCTTCATCATCGCTGGACAAATCATATGGATCATAAGAAGATTGACCAGATCTAGAAGCCATTGCAGACAATCCGAGATTGTTTTTGGTAGGGTTTTGAGCTTAGTGACCGGCAATCGTCGATGTTTAGCACAGTATTCGTTCTCCACATACTTCAGAAAGGCCTCCTGGTATTGGGTAGCATAAGAAGTCTCGTCTTCAGGAATAATATTCATTCCCTTGTCCCACTTCCGAAACGATCGCAACTTCCTGAAATGATCGAGGATATGAGCCGAAATGAGGAGCATACCGGTTGTTGGAGTGACTTCAGTACACTATTTGGACAGCTTCTGCCGTGCAAACTTCACGGCAAAGAATAAGTCTTCCTTCCACTGAGTCTTCTTCCTGGCCAAACCTCTCATCACGCCGTCCATGTGATCAAACATTTCATTGGAGACAGTGATGACATGGTGCAGAGTAACTGTATGCCGTTTCGACATCCACAGGGTCCAGTACCGCAATGGCCGTAAAACCTCCATGTCATACCTAACAATCGTACACTCATCCTGTGTTGTAAAGAGAGGTCGGTAATCGCTGTATTTTGGGTTTTTAGCCACTCGTGCGGGAAATCACGTGATCGGTAGGCACGCTCGAGCAACTCTAGTGTTGAGTTCCAACGTGTCTTCACATCAATAATAGGTAGTACTGCGATCCGGACTTTGGCTTTTTGACAGTCCATGAACTTGTTTCGCCGACCAGGTGTCAGCGTAATCAATACAGCCAGCATTCTCTGCTATTTGTAGGTCAGTTTCTGCACATTCAAAATATATTGAAATACATACTTTCTCAATTATCTTTGCTAAACCTGGTTTCATGGCCGACACCTTATTGATTCTAGCATTTCCCTCTTTTCGAAGTCTTTGACTCTTCCCAATGTCTACGCTTTCATTCCCTCCAAATTGCTGATCGTGCTCATGGGCTTCCCAAGACTTGGTGGGGCCTTTTACACCCAGGCTACTCATGAATGCCCCTAAAGCAAACTGAATGACGTGCGCCATGCATGGTATGTGGTTTCTGAATGTGGGCCACTCGATTCCTGAGGCCTCAAGGGTAGTTTGTGATTCGCGTGTCATCGAGTAATTTGAGGAAGCGTTATCGGTTGTAATTCTGAGTAAACGGCTGTCAGTCAGGTCAAAACGATCAAGAACTTCCTGCAAATGTCCGGCTAGCCGTGCTCCAGTATATTGACCTTTGACCTGTAATCCTTAATGAGCTTTCGAAATGGAAAAAGAATGGGCTATCAACCTCATCAAATGCCAGTTGGACTTTTCGCAAAGCCCAATTTCGATCCATATAATAAGCAATGACCAACGTTATTCCAAATTTGTTCGTTGATGTCCATCCGTCTAAAGCTAAACTCACTTTGTTTCTTGATGGCAATTGTTTCTTAATAGCAACCACTGTCAGAGTGTATTCCCTCCGGCAAATACTGCTCAGAGTGCTGGCTGACGGTAACACCAAATCGCTTTGTAATGCATTGTATGACCGTCATAGCTCGAAGTTTGATATTGGGTTCCATGGAATATGAGCCGAAACAAAACCTAACATGAGGTAACGATTCCAGGTGTCTTGGTGACATTCGGCAGTTTGAAAGTCCTTTGATGCCAGTTTAGAGTGTTTTGTCTGTCAATTCAATGAGTATACTTCAAACCTAAATATTAAGTTTGAATTTCGTTTGTGAACTTACAATCGGTATACCTCTACTTCGTTTCCTCTTGAGTATGGCCAAAGCAGTTTCATCAACCGTCGAACTGGTCAGTTCGGTTACTTCTGACACTGTTCGTTCGTTTAACTTTGCGATGTGCGCTTTTGCCAGCAAGTGTTTCCCAATTGAGCTGGTCCCATGATCTGATGGATGGCGAAGAACTTGATGACAAACAATACAGATGATGTCAGGACAGCCAGTCTCCTCAATTCCACAGTGTAAATAGAATCACCACGAAAGCGCATGTCTGGAATTATTCCAAGCAATAGGCCGCTTCGAGCCTACATTCATTGACACCCACCAAGCATCGAAGATGATCTGCAAAGTAAGGTCGCTTAAATCACGAATAAAGACACAGTCGTTTTTGGAAAATATTATAACCTCTAGCAACGAGGTATTTAAAGATTTTGTATCTGACATCGCGGTAGGATATTGAGCTTTGGGTAATTCGGCCTGAATAACCGTGAGAAGATTCGATATCGTCAGGTACAACGCTGGATCTTAAATATTGACTTTAGAGCTACAAGCAAGAAAAAGATCAGACCTGTGAGACATCGCATGCATATTTGTGAAGTTGAATATAGGACATACAAAGAGGCGGCAGTTGCGATATCGTCACTAGCATTTTTGCACATAAAGGCAGCCAATTGAACGAATATGGGTTAACGCCGTTGCATTGGTATCTGATTATGTACGATGCAAGCCCAAAAATCGTTGACGTTCCGTAGACGCTCATTTTTAGAAGGTAGTAGCGAAATCGTCGCTGGCATTTTTGCCTACAAAGGCGGCCAATATTGCAATTATGGGAGTATGTCGTTGCAGAGCCTTTGAATTATCCAAGATGCAAGACCAAAAATTGTTGACGCTCCGTTGACGCTCATTTTTAGGAGGTGGTAGCGATATCGTCACTAGCATTGTTGCCTATTAAGGCGGCCGACATTGTGAATATCGGAGTAGGTTATCGCAGAGCCCTTGAATTATCCAAGATGCAAGACCAAAAATTGTTGATGCTCCGTTGACGCTCATTTTTAGGAGGTGGTAGCAATATCGTCACCGGCCATTGTGCCCATAAAGGCGGCCAATACACCGATTATGGCGCGATGCTGTTGCCCAGCCCAGTGATTATCCAAGATGCAAGACTAGAAATCGGTGACGGTCCATTGACGCGAATTTTTAGGAGGTGGTAGCAATATTGTCGCTGGCCATTGTGCCCATAAAGACGCCCAATACACTGATTCTGGCGTGATGCTGTCGCGCAGCCCCATGATTATCGAAGATGCAAGACTAGAAATCGGTGACGCTCCGTTGACGCTCATATCTAGGATGGGGCAACGAGCATACGGCTTGCCTCTTTTCATCTAACGCCGGCCAATAACTCTTCTTTCGATCGATGTGACTATGAAACCCTTTGATTGCTGAAATGATCAAACTAAAATCGTTGATGCTCCATTGACGCTGACCTTAGAGACATACTGACAGTCATTGTGCACGCAAATATTTGCTTAATATTCATACCGTCATCTTTGACAGCCAATATACCGTTTCAAGGTATTATCATGTGCATCCAAAAGCATTGAGGCCTCTCAGTTTCTGAGCCACCAGTATTCACATCATCAGTCTGATAAATGACGTAGCTCCATGGCGTTTTTGCGCTTTCAGCCGGTATGTTACGGCATACAGATCCATCAACTGATTTTAGACATTTAAACCCGATATCCGACCTATCTTTTTCCAGCTCGTCTTTCTCGATTTCAATGACGTACCACAAGCACTTTTCAAATTCTTGACTCTGTGCAGCAGGTCTGGGCGCAGTGTTATACAGTTAGTTGCATGGACTAATGAAGCATGACAGCTGGCATTCATCCAGGTTAGAACTGTGCACAGACCGCTTATCCTACGACTCGTATGACATCACTGTCTTAAATGTTGTTAGTAAATTTCGTCTCTATTGTAGGTTTTGCTTTCTAATGAAACCGTAACAGGCAAGTCGATACCACATTTGTTGGCCGTCTATCAAGGAGATTTGGAGTCTAGAACATTCGCATGGCCCGTATGACCCTTGCACACACACTGATGAAATATCCTGTCTCGTAATTCGGTCACTGAAACCAAGAAAAAGCAGACACGTAGCAAAGTTGGTACACAATTTGTTTTTACAAGCAATAAGACCCCAAAATTGACAATTTGGCTCTTTATACCTCCGGCGACGCGGGAGCTGTCACCATATCTTCTTCTGTATCCGATTTCCATATGGTAATTATCTAGGGATGCTTTATGCAGGGGTGAATGCTTACGGGTTCAAAAGGCTTCGTATCCAACATCGGTGTTGAATCGGGTTCCAAGACGGGCGAGAGAAGCGGTATGAATTGGTGTGACTGTGGTTTCTCCGAACCCAGCCTCATCTGACTACTTCCTGGTCGAGAAGTCACTGCCGGCATCTGCGATTGTCCGCTGACGATTTCAAGAGTCTGCATATGCTCTCCAAATGTTGTTGGGGATGGTGTAGCTGCAATCGGGTCTATTTGGTGATTGACTACCGTCAGAACCTTCAATTTGGCAGTCCCGTACTTCATATCTCTCTCACAGATGTAGTTGGCTGGGTCCCCCCATCCAGGTTGCGTCAATTCGTCAAGCCTCATCTGCTTCTGCCGAAAACTCCCCTTGTGGTGCTGTACTTTTTTGGAGATTGTGCCCATCACCCAGCCAGGTTCGTCATCACTCAGCTTGCCAAGCTCTGTATCTTCATGCTCATCTTCCTCGTCTTCGCCATCCTGCTCATCGTCGGAAGTTGCAAGATCGCTCAGACTGTCTCCAATAGCCTTCAACATCTCTTCAAACATTTTTTCAGGCATTCTGGTTGTCCCCCCCGTGCTATCAGCAGTAGTCAAATCTTTCAGCTCTTGCATAATCGCTGTCTCTGCGTCTTGAACTCGCTTTCTTGCCACCGCAGTTTCCCTCTCCATATAATCCTCGATCCATTTCTCTTTCTCTTCGTTGTTTAAAACGTGCGTTTCCTGTCTCTTCTCCGCTGCAAGCCTCTTTTTGGATCGTAAGCTGCGCAATGCTCCAAAAGCTCGGACCCATTCTACCTCCAAACCTCTCTTCCCTTCATTCGCTTTATGACGTTGACAAGTGGACTGCTTTGTCGATTTGCCGTATTTGCCAGCCGGAAGAGGAGAAAAGTGTTTTCCAGAGCATTGACCATTGTATCGTGAATTGACCTTGTTGTTGGGCGAGATGTTGGATGTTGCAAGATATGGACCACATGGAGGCAAGCTGAGTCTTTTATGTCAAGGTTCATACGTTCGTTCAACTCGAACAAAGCAAAATCTGCATTTTGACCGTCATTTCATTCGGAATAGTTACACTAACCGTACAACATGACATGATAGGTAGCATGTGTTTCGTGTGAGATCCCGGCGATGTGTTGAGACAAACATCACCAGACGTCCTTTCCATCGATGAATTCCTTTTTTGTATGTATCAAACATGAGATATCAGCTCTTGCTCACTCGAATGTGTCCCTGAAAACAAACAAACAAAGAACATCGGACCGACTTACTGCAAATCGCGGGACGGTTGGAGTCACCCGCAACTTGCAGCTATACGCAGCAGGGTAATACTGGAATGTGCAAGTTGACTGTCATTCATTCCATTGTGACTTGTAGCTTACTATATATTCCTCAGGACTTTCCACTTTTCGTTATCATCTTCCTCACCTTTTCCACAACAGCAAGTCATGGCTGCACAATCACCGCAACCCAGTGGGACTCAATCCGAACCAAGCCGAACGACGGGCGCTTCATCCAATGTGCCCCTTGCCGTGACACAGCAGCAACGCAGCCAGCAGTGAGTCCAACGCGATGCTACGATTGGTGCCACCGAAAATATGGCCCAGGACACACATTAAAAAACAGTAAGTAACACCGGACGCCGCAATAATAGCCAGCAGCGTGCAACTGGATGTGAGTAGCTCCATATCGACGTAGAAGGCGGTCAACTAACAATATGATCTACAGCTGGGGTATGTAGAGAGCTCCGTGACCAATTTATCGCGGCCTGCAATGGCCAACCTCCATGGGCGACAAAGGCATTTGTCAGCACAGTCCGCGAAATTGAACATCATGATGTCGTCAGCTCTGGGATTTTCACGGAAGAATTTCGTGATAACGGTCCCTGGGAGTGGACAAAACAGGCTTTAAAGACCCTAGAGGAGGCTACGGAGTCGTATATGGTTGAGGTAATAGCCGAATCTTCCTTTCAAACGCCACAATTAATTTCTTGTAGGTTTTCAACATGTCTGCCACAATGGCGAGGCAAGGAGGTCGGGTACAGCTAGAACAGTCCGACATCCGTCTCGCCTTGAATATGGCCCAAATGGGTAAAGGAGGGTTTTCGCGCACCGCAATAGAGGAAACGCAACAACTAATCAAGAAACTTTGCGCCGAAGTCTGAGAAGAGAAGAAGCGAGGAGTTGAGTTTCCTGGTCATCAAAAGGTGAAGGCTGGGATAGAATCACACCCGGCAATGGTTTATAAAAATCAACCAGACGGCTGCCTTCCATGCCAAAATGGCACAGCAAAGAATCCGCAGACACGCTGGAGGCGCAAACAAACCGCCGCACCTTCACCAGAACCGGCGGCACCTCCGCCCGGAAGGGCACTTCCACCCGGAACGTCACATGTGCCACATGGTGACAGTGACGGACATGAGAGTTATGAAATAGAAGGTATGCCATCCTTGTGTGTGTATATACATTCTTCGCTTCCCAACACTCCATTTTTCAATCATAATGCATATGCCAAGGATTGCAAGCGCAATTAAGATTTTATGCCAGATTTGCTGAGTATACTATCTGCTACGTGGACATACCGCTGACGTTGGTTTTGAAGATGACAACAGCCTTTTAGGTGAATCTGGAGGTGCCGACGAGAATTGATCGAAAGGAACGGGAGTTTTGAGTATTAACATCCGCTACAATTAGCGGACACTATGAAGTATATTTTAAAGGATATATTTATATGCACAATTAAAGAACAATGTAGTGATAAATGAAAATATACATGAAGAGGATAGAACGACTGGCAAAAGGCAGTTATTGGTGTTCTAGGCCAAAGTGAATAGTTGAATAATGGGGATACGCCTGTGCCAAAATGAGCGTCAACCGAGTGTCAACGATTTTTCGTCCTGTAAGTCAGGTTATTAAAATGTGAATTAGTCGTTGTTATCTATACTCATCGTACTGGCCGCCTTTATAGGCAAAAGAGAATGCGATACTCTCCCTGCCCCATCATGACAATGACCGTCAACGGAGCGTCACCAATTTTTCGTCCTGTAAGTCAGGTTATTGAAATGTGAATTAGTCGTTGTCATCTATAATCATTGCATTGGCCGCCTTTATAGGCAAAAGAGAATCCTGTACTCTCCCTGCCCCATCATGACAATGAGCGTCAACCGAGCGTTATTGATTTTTAGTCCTGTAAGTCAGGTTATTAAAATGTGAATTAGTGCTCGTCATCTATAATCATTCTATTGACCGTTTTTACAGGCAAAAGAGAATGCGATACTCTCCCTGCCCCATCTTGACAATGATTTTCAACAGAGCGACAATGATTGTTGGACCGGAATCTTGAGTAATCTTGCTGGCAAATGATCGCAGACATCTAAAACAAGATTTTGGCTGCCTTAATAGGCTGATAAGCAAGAGATAGTCCCATGACAGCCTCACGGACAATCACAACTTAATTCGTTTTCAACCCTGTAACTCAGCGATCCTAAATGTTTTAGCCTATAAAACCGGTCCAAACTCCATATCTAGCTATTAGCAGCTATCTTGCGATTTGATCAACCATCCTGCAAGGCCAAAAATCGTTGACGCTCCATTGACGCTCATTGTCATGATCGGGCAGGGAGCGTGTCGCTTTCTCTTTGGCCATTAAAGGCGGCCAATATAACGATTATGCATAACAAAAAACAAGTCACTTTTCAATTACCTGACTTATAAGATTAAAAATCGTTGACGCTCCATGGACGTTCATTGTCAGAATGGGGCAGCGACCGTATGCCTTCGGTTTTTGGCTTTAAAGGTGGCCATTACCTGATTTTTGAATGTTTGTAAGCAGTCGCCTTATAGATTACCAAGATCCAATACCAACAATTGTTGACACTCCATTGACACTCATTTTCAAGATGGGACAGAGAGTGTGTCTGAATTATTTTTAGATATAAAGGCAGCCGATTCATTCGAAAAGAACAATCGCGTACCAAAGTCAAAATTTCGCGATTGGCAGTAAGATATCTAAATGCGACCATAAATAGAAAACCCGAACCACAGAACCGGGGATCGGAACCGACGGGTCTAGCCACACCTCGCAAAACCCGCGGGTTGACTGGTATGAGTCCGGGTTTGGCCTGCCAAGACCCAGCGGGTCGGGTTTTTGGACCGTGCCGGAACCGAACCGGACCGCTGGCGGGTTACCCTGACCCGTTGCTATTACTAGATGAGACCTCTCTCTCAATCCACAGACGTATTGGATTTCGTTCGTTGTTATCACCCCGAATACCCAAAAGAAATTCTTCATTACCGATCAGGTATTGTAATGCCGGATCCAGCTGAACTAACTCTGCTATCCACCAAATGCACTGCGCTGCAAATAGGTATTGGCGTTCCTGGAAAGTAACCAATTACTTTGCAAATGCCCAAAGTAAGATATCTGCCTTACAAGCAAAGGTAATACTCATTTGAGGTGCGGGGCTGCCGCTACAAAGCAAATAATGATTTATAATACTAATAATAGATATAGATATTATAAAAACGCAATGATATTTTATGGTCTTCTTTGCTGGTAGGTTTTTGACTGTGCGTGCTGCTAGAGCTTGTTCTTTCATTGCCGGGACAATGTGATCTTTTTTATGGTCATGGTCGAGGATACTCCGACCCATACTTCCATGCAATGATTCCGTTCTTGATGATTGCTCTAATGCGATTTGCGACTTACATTCTTTCCGAATGCACCCGGTATTAGATTGACATGCTTCCCTTAGGTTATCGTGTTCATATAATGTGATTTCACAGCATTACGCTTCTGATTAATATCAGGCCATCCATTATATTAAACCGTATCAGACAGCATATCTGTTAGGGGTTCTCTCTTAATGGTGATCATGACATAATGGGGGTCAGTAGTATGCCCTTTAGCAGGGGTTCATACTAGTCACGTCTCGATTGGATAAGCAAGGGGCTTAGCAGATTCATTGAAAGCAAAGTGCTGTGGCAGCTGATTTGATGATGCAACAACAGGCCGGCTCGAAGGAGATGAGTCCTGCGGAGCTTGTTGTTTTCAACCAGATTCATCTACGGATACTATGCGGGAGGCAGTCATGCGAGTACGAGGGCTCTCTGTTAATCAGGGCACGTCCCGGTTTTTGAACACCTAAGCATATTGGAGTGAGGGAATATGGCGTTGGCAGTTAAGCCAAAAGCGGACATCATTCATTGATTTGTTTGAGTTGGTTCTGCAATGTTAATGTTGAGATTACACGCATAAGTTCCACGTTGGCATAGTAGGGGATACTCCAACCTTATGAGTCTATGAGTTATTAATCTAGATGATTTAATAACGCAAATGACGTGTTGTCTATTATGACGGACGTTCCAACTACCGAACAAGAAAGATACGTTTGCAAGATGTCTAACTTAGAGTTATGGTCGGATTAATGAACAAGACGATACGTGTCCCCTGGGACGCGCGACCACTTCTGACAGGCGCAAGGAAATATAACCCAAGGATATCTACCGGGCATCGCCAATAAGTCCCACGGATATGTGGCTATTGTTGAGGTATTTAATCATAGTCTGGAGTGGGTTTCGAGAGACTATAAAGAGATCACATTGTTCCAGCGATGAGAAGAACAACCGGCTGAGATACGAAAAGATGGATACCTACCAGTGGAGAAATTTCCTCATTTATTATTGCGTTTTTATGATACCTATATCTATTATATCTATACCTAGAATCTATTAGCTTTGTGTAGCGGCAGCCCCGCACCTTTGCCTACTCTCTAGCGGACAAATGCCCATTATCTTTGAGAATGATAATGACATCATAGTTTACACTCACAAGAAAATAATCCCATATGCAAGATATAATCAATATATCTTCCTGGCGCAGAGTATTTGGTGGATATCTTCAATTATTGGATTACAACAAGGACTAGTTATCCATATTGATAATCTAAAGAAACGATCCGAAGTACCTGCTCAAGGAACCGGAAGATCAACTGTATCGACTATCAATCAACAGAGTATCGATCAGAGTGTCCGGCAAGTTTCTACAACGCTCCGAGACGCTGAAGAAGAATCTAGATCCAATACCAATTTCACTCGAGACGAGATCAGTTACTGTGAGGGTGTGCCAGATAGGGAACCTCTGGGATCATTGGTTACTGCCAGAACTACGGTACAAACAGTATTGTCTACGCCAAGAGATAACCAAGAGGATTCCAGGATGCGTACCGAGCTGTGTAATATTCACCCAGATAGGGTATTTCGGATTGAGGAGTTGTCCTCCGATATAAGTGATCTAGATCTTGATAGGCCAAGGGCGGACAGTCATTCAGAAGTTATTCAAGCTACCGAGCAATTCATTTGGAAGTCTCAGAAGGAACGGAAAGCGGTAAAGAACTGTGTCGATCCATTGTCATGAATGAGGTCAGGAACGGTTATTGTCAAACCTCTCAGTACAGGGCAGAAAAGATATTTGCAGTGTATTCCCAAGGATACAATAGATGCGTTTTTGGAATATAGGAAATATGATCTACGGCCGTACGCACCTTTAAGTACTTAACGAAGTATCTTGGTTAGGTGTTGTTACCCCAGTAGCAGTATCAGATCGTACTTCAACTTGGGCATCTTGCTTCCGTAATCATTCAGTAGTTGGAACATCTGCTCACTCATGGTCTAGCAAGTGCTTATTGCAATTTATAATAACTCCAGGTTATTGAATACCTCACCTTTTAATATGGCTATTTGGCAATGCATTCAGAGATTTAATTGGCGACCAACCGATACTCTGCCAACGTAGATTATGACACGTCTAGGACATCGCAATGCATACTGACTCTAACCAACGAGCAGGTTTGCTTCTGGCCTCCTATCTTCAGCCAATGCCATTAGTCCCTCAGACACAGCATGCTTAGGTCTCGGCACTTCCGTAGACTGAGGAGCGTTACAGAATGAATCGCTGTCGCTGAACAACAAGGTCCATAAATCCCTACATACTTGCATTTAGTTTATCATCTGCTGCACACGTAATTCTGCATTAGTGCAACTTAACTCTGTGTTGCCCCGCTAGATAAGATATGGTAAATGTTGCCAATAACTAGGCGCACTGCCGAAGGCTTTTCACTTCCCAGTAATAGCGACATAGTTGCATCATGACATGGGAATCCGCTATTGCGAGCTGACTCATCGCTAATTGATCCACACTCGGCTCAAGTGTAATCCTGCTGAAGGTCACTTGACTGACAAACATCGTGATGCTCTCACAGGTAGGTGTTTTGCAGTTAAGTACCCGCTAACCAATCCACTGATGTATCATTACCATTGGTAGGTTGAACCCGTAACACAATCAGAGTGGGCATTGGTTGCAGAGAGTTATAACTGAGGTATTGGCCTCCTTTATATGTAAAAGCAGAAGCGATACGCTTCCTGCCGCATCTTGAAACTGAGCGTCAACAATTCAAGGTATCGCAGCTTGGGTAATCTAAGTGGCGCATGATTGCAAACCTCGATTACAGAGGAATTGGCAGCCTCTCTAGGGAGTTGAGCAAGCGATGTTCCCACGACAGCCTCCCGGACAGTAACAACCAATTTCATTTACAAAGATGCACAGAAGAGTTCATGAACATTTTAGCCTAGAAAAACTGTCAGAACATGGTATATACACAATACCCGATGCATCACGCTTTGATTACCCATGATGAAAGGCCAAAAATTGTTGACGTTCTGTTGACGCCCATCTTCATGATGGGGCAGGGAACCTGAATCTATCTCTTTTCCCAATAAAGGCGGCCAATACTATGATTATTCATAGTTACGACCAAATCGCATCTGAATCAGCTGACTGACAAGACAAAACATTGTTGACGCTCCGTTGACGGTCATATTCAGAATGGGGCAGGGAGCGTATGGCTCTCTCTTTTGGCAAAAAATCCAGCCAATAGGACATTAATGAATGGCCGCAACCGATCGCCACTCAGAGTACCAATGATGCAAGACCAACAATCGTTGACGCTCTGTTGACACTCATATTCAGAATGGGGCAGGGAGCGTGTGGCTCTCTCTTTTGCCTAAAAAGCCAGCCAATACCACACTTATGAATGGCCACAAAGGATCGCCACTCAGATTAGCAATGATGCAAGACCAAAAATTGTTGACGCTCCGTTGACACTAATTTTGCCATGGGCGTATCCACAATATGTTATCATTTAATTTGGCCTAATATATCATTAATGGTGTTTTGGCAGGCTTTGTACCGTCTTCATGTACTTTCTCCTTCATCAATAAATTGTTCTTTAATAATACATATAAAAATATCCTTTAAAATATACTTTAAAGTGTCCACTAATTGTAGATAATAATACACTCAAAAATCCCGTTCCATTCGATCAATGCTCATCTTCACAGTCAGGTTCGCTCAATGGGCTGCTGTCGTCTGCAAAATGGATGTCCACTGCATTACCACACAGTAGATAGTGTACTAACCAGTGGATGTTCCTTCATCAGTCAGCAAATCTGGATCAAAATCTTTATCACGCTTGCGATCCTTGGCATATGCATCAAGATTGAATGATTGAGCACTGGGATGAGGAGTATGTAGATACCCATATCTGGGTAGCACACCTTCGATTTCGGTAAAGTGCGTGGCCCCATTGTTACCGGGTGGAACAGGTGTCGTTTTGGGTGGATGTGGTGTTGGTTCTCATGTCGGCTGTCTGAGTCGCTCAGGTGGAAGTGCACCCGTGCCTTGGCGTCTCCAGCGTGTCAGGGGATTCTCTGCTCTGCCATCTTGGCAAGGAAGGCAGCCATTCATCTGATTTTCCCAAAGCATAGCCGGGTGTCTTTCCATCGCAGCCTTCACAGTTTCATGCCCAGGAAACTCAACTCCTTGCTGCTTCTCCTCTCGGACTTCCACCCGAGGTTTCTTGATCAGGAATTGCGTTTCCTCTATTGTGGCGCGCAAAAACTCCCCTTTGGCCATTTTGGCCATATTCAAGGCCAGGTGCATGTCAGACTGTTCTAGCTGTACCTGACCTCCTTGCCTTGCCATAGTTGCAGACATGTTGGAAACCTACAAGAAATTAGTCGCTGCTTCTACAGATTAGATTCGGCTATTACCTTCACCATATACGCTTCGGTAGCATCCTCTAAGGTGGTTAAACCCTGTTTGGTGCACCCTCGTGGATTCTAATCACTAAATTCATCTGCGAAAATCCAAGAGCTGAAAACATCATGTGGTTCGATTTCACGGAGTGTGCGGACAAATGCGTTGGTCAACCATGGAGGTTTCACATTACGGGCAGCTATAAACTGGTCACGCAGCTGTCTACGTACTCCAGCTCTATGTCATCTCATCAGTTGATGGCTGTGTACCTGGATACGACTGAACTTGCATCTGATTGCATGCTGTTTATTATTCTTGCTGCTTCTGGTTTTACGGGTCAATTTCAGGAGAGTATCAGACCCTATGAAGGCATTCCGGCCGGCCTTCGGAGTAACTGAGATATCTGATGACTAGTACAGGAGTACCGTGGGAGTAATTGTGAAAAGTTAGGGAACACCTCAGAGCGCTGCAGAGAACTTTGGGTGCACCTGGGAGCACCTGCAAGCGCCGGCGACAAGCCTGGGAGCGCCGACAAGATGTCTGGGAGCGCCGATGACAAGCCTGGGCATGCCGACAACCAGCCTGGGAGAACCTGGGAGCGCCGGTGACATGCTTGGGAGCACCTCGAATCACTGAAAAGCAGTCTGGGAAAAACATCTTCCTTGGGAACGCAGCTGGTGCGCCTGGAAATCATAACCACTACTGATCATTCAATGATTTTTTAAAACTCGTGTATTCAGTTTGTATTCTCATCTATGTTTCTATATAGCTACCCATCTACACACGGTATATCTGGACTCGCTCCAGGCGGTGCTTGAGAGCAATTCGAGGTGCGCCTGAAAATGACGACCAAACACAGAGATATACTCCGAGGCCGTGATAAAGTGAGTTTGGAGATGCACTAGGAGATGGTAATCGAGCGTAGTTGGAGATACACTTGCAGGCCGTGATCGAGTGATCTTAGAGATGAACTCCAAGATTGTGATCAAGCGAGCTTGGAGATATGCAATTGGAGGCCATGATCGTGCGAAGTTTGGAGGCCGTAATTGAGCGAGTTTGGATATACACTTCGAGGCCGTGATCGAGTGAGATTGGAGATACACGTGGAGGCCGTGATCGAGCGAGATTGGACGAGGACTTGGAGGCGGTTGATGGACAGCCTGCCAGGTGCTAATACTCTATTCATCAATGAGTTAACTCGCAACTGTGGGAATGTAAGAAGGTGACTTTCCCTTTGAGCTGTCATGGAGAGATGGCTGATGGCGGTCAATCGTGTAGGGAGGCACACTGGAAGCTGAAGCTACATTCAGGGGTCAACTCGTAACCATAAGAATGAAGGGAAGACAAACAATCTTGGGTGGATGCAGTACTCTGTGTATGCTGTACTTCGTGTATGTTGTACTTGGTGTATGCTGTAGTGGGTGTATGCTGTACTCGGTGTATGCTTGTACTCGGTGTCAACTCATGATCATGGCATGGAGTGATAGAGAGGGATGACTTAACTTTGTATTCTGCGATGATGGTAGAGTTGTGGTCGAGAGAGAGAGAGCGATGGGGGATGAAGATGGGAACGATGTGGAGGATACGAGCGGATGTGAGAAATCAGGGGTACGAGTTGCATGATCAGGTTGGGAAGACCTCGTATCGATGTAATGACACACCTGATTGGGTTGGGAAATCTTGTATTGGTGTTATTACACGCCGGATCGGGACTCATGCCTGCCATATCAGGGATGGTAAATTGTCTCGCACACCAAATCCTCTTCAGTCGCAATTTCTCATGATTATTTGTCCCATCTCCTCTCATCTCTCTCTTTCTTGTCCTCAACTCTACCATCACCTAAGAACACGAAGTTAAGTCATCCCTCTCTATCTCTCCATGCCATGATCAAGAATCCACACCGACTACAGCATACACTGAGTACAGCATACACCGCGTTTTGCATCATCCCAACATCGACCCTGTCCCACTCCCAGCCAGTCTCTCATCTCTCGGCAGACCATGTTGTACTCAATTCTCTACATTCCCACAATTATGAGTTAACCACTGAATTGAGTCTCAGCTCCCGTCGCGCCTCCCTCCCACACTACCGCCTCCAGATTGACCGCCTCCAAGTACTCCTCCAATCTCGCTTGATCATGGCCTCCATGTTCATCTCCAAACTCGCTCGATCACAGCCTCCAA
>Ga0307515_10005751_pt1 | contig 25053 bp, 35 predicted proteins | sample 17_EM_MG_FD_194513 | JGI IMG/M metagenome (GOLD analysis project Ga0307515, IMG submission 194513) | Populus trichocarpa ectomycorrhiza microbial communities from riparian zone in the Pacific Northwest, United States - 17_EM | ecosystem: Host-associated > Plants > Roots > Unclassified | place... | reverse complement strand
CCGATCCCTTCGTTTGCGCATAAGAGATCGGCCGGGGCACGTCTCCGTGCCGGATTATATGACCGCTTTCGCGGCCGTTAAGACACGTCGCCGTGCCCCGTCAAACGGTGTCTCCATCCCCGAACTCGCCAGCACTGCCCCCGTTGTCCCGCAGCCTTTGAGGAGCCTTGGGCAACGATCATGTGTGCGCTACAGCGCACGTCCGGGGCGAAACTCAGCCTTTCGGCTGCCGTCCCCAGAGGACTGGCCCTTCTCGCGGACGCCCAAGCATGGAGACTTACGTCGCTTCCCCATGAAGGTCACCGGTCCCGCCTCGCCCTGGCGCCCCAGGGTGTAGCCGATACGGAACGGCAGGGAGTATGGCATGGAAGGAGGAGTTTGGAAAGAGATTGTAGGTTTATTTTCCTACAAGTGCCCGCAAGTCGTTGAACTTGCAGGAAAGAAAATGCTCACCGTTGGCTAGTATTTGTCGGCGAAATGGTCGGCTTGTGGATCTGTGTGTCCGCTGTAAGGGATTATTACGAATTTGCCCGCCGCCCTAGCGGTTCGGTGTATTGTAAGGTGGTCCAATCCAAGCAATTGGCGCATAGCGCGCATCCGCCGCCCGACGCTCTAATTCGCATGAACGCGAGCCGTAAAGACAAAACCGTTCTTTTTCTTTCGTCGATACTTCAAGCAACCATATCAAGCCACCATTTACGGAAAATGCCCAGCAAGCCCCGCTCACGCTCGATCATTGCAACTGTGTTGAGGGCGGCCTTGTTGCCGCTGAAAGCGCTGATCGCCCTGGTGGTGTTTGTCGATGAAGTCCTCAGGCCGGTCTATCGTCCTGTTGTCAACGGCATCCTGAAGCTTCCATTCTTCGCATTTCTCGACCGTCAGGTCTCGGCGCTGCCTCGCTGGGCCATATTGATCGTCTTCGCCGTTCCGTTTCTGATCGCCGAACCCCTCAAACTGGTTGCCGTGATCCTGTTCGCAAAGGGCAGAGCTGTCCTGGGCGTGATCGTGTTCGTCTTCGCCCAGTTGATGACGTTCATACTTGTCGAACGCATCTTCCATGCCGGACGCACCAAGCTACGTAGCTATTGGTGGTTTGCCTGGGCCGTCGATCGGGCAGCGGATGTCCGTTCCGCGATCCTCGTGGCCAGCAGGCGCGTCATCCTTCGCGTCAGGGCGTTCGTTCGACGCCACGCATGACCCTCGCCGCTGTCTGCATGGATCATCGCCCGTGGCCCAAAACGCTCATGTTGCCGTAGGCCCCCATCACAACAAAAAATCCCCCTTCACCAGATCAACCTCTCCCTGCAGCCTGATCTCCAGCTTCGCCTCGTCGCCACGGCCGCTGGCCTGGATATAGGTGAAGCCGCCGCTGGTGTGATAGCGCAGTTCACCCCCCTTGTTTGAGAAGTCGTCGGTGCCGATCCAGGTGAACTTCTGATCCCTGCCGCCGGGGATCGCATCGATGGCTGTGAGGTCGAAGCGGTCGCCGTCGGAGTGGCTGAAATCGGCGACATCGTCGAAATTCGTAAGGTCGGCCGGGCTGTCGGAGAATTTCTTGTAGATGAACCGGTCGCGGCCGCCGCCGCCGGTGATAATGTCGCCGCCGCCATTGCCGATGATCGTGTCCCGACCGCCGTCGCCGAGGAGCGAGTCGCCTGCTTCGTGTGAAAAGAGCCAGTCGTTGCCGCCGCCGCCAAGCAGAGCATTGCCGCCACCGCCACCATCGAGCCTGTCGTCGCGGTTGCCGCCATAGACAGTATCGTTGCCGGCTCCGGAGCTGAAGATGCGGTCTGAATTGTACTGTTTGAACTCGCCCTTGTCGGGCAAGAAGATCTCATCGTCGCCGGCGCCGGAATTATAGAGCGACGCGCCATTCCGCAGTGCTATCAGTTGCATCGGCGTAAGGTCGTTGAAATCGACGTAATTTTCGCCATCGGAATAGAGCCCGGCCTCGAGCACGACGCGGAAATCCTTGTTCGGATCCTTGTTGTCGATCGATCTCGGGTCGTTGTTGACGAGCGTGAACGATAAGCCGTCGTCGAGGGTGAGAACCCGGTGGTTCTTCAAGGGCACGTCAACGGCACCGCCATAGACGAGCTGGACATCGCGATAGTCGTCCTTGCCCGTGCCGTCATCGCGATAATAGCCTTTGATGGTGACCTTCACGACATCGTAGTCGGCATAGCCGAGTGCGGCGAGATCGATCGGTTCGTCGTAGAAATTCGCGTCGAGCTTGATGGTCTTGGCCATGGCTTCATCCTCCGGAAGTGGTATCGGGAAGGCTATGCGATAAGTTTCCTACGGATCAGGCCGCTTGTCTATTCGGCAAAAGGCGCCTCGCCCCTTCACCCCGTAAACCAATACCGCGTGATGTGGAAAAACAGCGGTGCGGCGAAGGTGATCGAATCCAGCCGATCGAGGACGCCGCCATGGCCTTCGATCACATAGCCCCAGTCCTTGGCCTTGAGATCGCGCTTGATGGCCGACAGCACGAAGCCGCCGAAGAAGCCCGCGACGACGATGACGGTGCTGACCGCAGCGGCCTGTAGCGGCGAGAACGGCGTGAGCGGATAGAGGAGCGTTCCGATGAGGACGGCGGATGCGCCGCCGCCGGCCAGGCCCTCGATCGTTTTCGACGGGCTGATATTGGGCGAGAAGCGATGCTTTCCCAGTAGTTTGCCCCACACATATTGAAAGACATCGCTGAGCTGGACGACGATGACGAGGTAGACCAGCAGCAGTGCCGGCGGCGTTCCGGTGTCGAGCATCATCAGGGCCGGCGCGTGGCTGATCGCATAGACGGTCAGCATCAATCCCCACTGCACCTTGGCGCTGCGCGCCAGGAACTCGCTCGTGTCGCCGGCAATCGTCGCCACGGCGGGCAGGATGAGGAAGGCATAGACCGGGATGAAGATCGAGAACAGGCCGTACCAGGCGGTCCCGACCAGGATGTAGTGGATCGGCAGCACGATGAAGAACGACAGGAAAAGCGCGAGATGGTCGCCGCGCTTCGATGGCGTCAGCGTCCAGAACTCCCTCAGCGCCATGAACGACAGCAGCGCGAAGAGCACCGTCGTGACCGTGCTGCCGAGCAGTACCGCACCGCCGAAGATCACGACCATGATCCACCAGGAGCGGATGCGGGCATTGAGGTTTTCGACCGTCGCGATCGTTTTGGCGTCTTTCGCCCGGTATTGCAGCACCGTGCCGATCAGCGTCGCTGCTGTAAGCAGGATGAGGATGCTGCCGAGCACATAGGTGAAAGTGGCGGTCATTGGTTGGCACTTCCATTGCCGAGCGCCATGACGGCCTCGCGGGCGCGATCGAGAAAGGCCGCCTTCTCCTCACCCGGCATCAGCCGCATGGGCGTGCCGAAGCGTGCCGTGCAGGTGATCGGCACGATGAGCCAGCTGCCTTTCGGCAGGATGCGGCTGAGATTGTCGAGATAGATCGGGATGAGATCGACATCGGGGAAACGCCGCGCCAGATGAAACAGGCCGCTGCGGAACGTCACGACCTCGCCGGTGCTGCTCCGCGTTCCCTCGGGGAAAATCAGGATCGAGCGGTCATCCTCGAGCACCCGCGCGAGCGGCCCGAGCGGATCGCTGTGAACCCGCGGCTTCCGGTCGACCAGCACCGCGCGCAGGCATTTCTCGGCGATGAATTTCCGGAATGGGGTCGTGCCCCAGTAGTCGCTCGCGGCAATCGGGTGGGTCAGGCGGCGCACCGGCCAGGGCAGGGCGGCCATGACAGCCACGGTATCGAAATGGCTGCCGTGATTGGCGAAATAGATGCGGCGGCGCGGGTCGGGCGCACAACCCCGCCAGTCGCTACGCGCACCGACGAGGATACGGACCAGGAAAACAAGCAGGCGGCGGATGATCGCGATCATGCTGCCTCCAACGCCCGGGCAATCGCCCGTGTCCGGGTGATGCAGGTGAGCAGGCTGCCGAGAGCGATGACCGAGGCGGCGACGACGAGCGACCAATGGCTGGCGAAGAGCGGCCATTCCATGGCTTGCGCGACAAGGCCGGCGGTCAGTGCTGCCATGCGGCGTTGCTTTGCCATGATGCCGCTGAAATCCTGCGCCAGGCCCACGGACCCGCCGAATACCCTGATATAGGCGGTCAGTGCCGCGAGCAGGGCGCAGAGCCAGCCGAGCCAGGGAACACCCGCGGCATAGCCGAGAGGAATGAGAAGAAGGCTGTCGGCGATCCGGTCGGGAAATTCATTGTAGAGCGCGCCGGTGGCGGTTTTCTTGCCGCCCTCGATCGCCACCATCCCGTCGAGCAGATTGCAGACCAGGCGAAGCTGGACGCAGGCCGCGGCAGCCAACCATCCGAGCGGATGAGCACAGAACATGATCAATGCGCCGCCGAACCCGGCGAACACGACGGAGGCGACTGAAATGGTATTCGGCGTTACCCCGGCGCGACCAAGCGCGCGGGCGGTGCCGATCGCCCAGAATGACGATCGGCTCGCGATCGGACGGCGTGCGCCGTCGTCTCCTGCAGTGTTCATGTGTTTTGTCTGAGCGGCCCGCGCCGCACGCCCCATATTCCCGGATTGAACTGGGAAACGTGCGGCGAAGGCCGCTTATTCGAGGAGGCGCCCGAGGGCCGTCAGGTTCAGGCCGCCAACTGGCGGCGGCCCTCGAATTCGGCGCCGAACATGCCGGCGTAATAGTCGAGTTCATCGCCGCCGCGTCCGAGCGCCGTGATGATGGTGCGCATGAAACTGACCGGCGCCATGCCGGGTGCGGTGACGATGCGGCCGCATTTCAGCGCCGCGGTCGAGGCGACGAAATATTGCTGGCCGTTGTAGCCCGCGACGTCGGCGAGATAGCGTGAATCGTTGCTGGTATGCGGGATGGCATCGATGAGTCCGGACGCCGCGAGGGCCCTCGTGCCGCCGCAGATCGCGCCGATCAGCTTGCCCTCTCGGTGCGCGTCATTGAGGACGTCGGAGAGGTCGGGGGCTCCGACCGTGCCCCAGACGGAGCCGCCAATCACGATGAATGCATCGATGGCGCAGAGGTCGATCTCGTCGATCGCCAGGTCGGGCATCACCTTAAGGCCGCCCATCGAGGTGACGGGCTTGCCTTCGGCCGTTGCGGTGACGACGTCGATATCCGAGTAACCGCGCGCGGCGGCCGCAAGCGGGCCGAATTCCCAATCAGCATAATTGTCGGTGAGTATCGCGAGCATGCGGGTCATGGCGTCCTCCATCTGATTTGATGGAGAACACAATACCGCAAGATACTGCCAGTTTATGGCAGTATCGATCAGCCGGAATTATCAGAAAATCACATGCGTCGTGTAGCCGACGTCAGGCTCGCTGTCGGTGAGGTTGGCCTTGGCGATTTCCCAGCCGAATTTCAGCGTCGAGGAGGTGCTGGCCCAGATCGCGGCGGTCGAGGGCGTGAACTTCAGCATGGTGAGTTCCGGGTCGGTCTTGCCCTCGGGATACCAGGCCTCGGTGATCGACGACCAGAAACGCTCGATATGCTCGGGCGAATGGATGGTCTGCAGCGTGCCGTCGAGGCAGGCATACCAGTCATTGTCGCCGACCACGCACATATGGACATGCCCGCCATTGACGGCAGCGCGGGCGATATCGGCGCTGACGCGGGTATAGAACCAGACGGCTTTTTCATCTCGCGCGGTCTGTGGCGCCATCGGCTGCATGTGTTGCTTGTGGTCGGGGCTGCCGAGCATCACGGCATGGACACTGTCCAGCTTGTCCCAGATCTGGCCGATCGGATCGGCCTTGGCGTCGGCGATATTGCTCATGTGGTGTCTCCTTTTTGAGCCCGGAGAACCCGCGAGTGCCGCAATTGTTCCGCTCAGAATTCCAGCACGAAGGGTGCATCGCCAGCATAATCGGCGCCGCGGCCGATCGATTTGACGGCTGAAACCAGACGGCCGGAACGCGCGAGATAGGTGTCGCCAATCTCGACCAGTCGGCTGTTGGGCGTCGCCTGCTGCGACACGCGGCGGAGGTTCGCCGCGAGTTCCGCATCATCGAGGCCTGGATTGGCGGCGAGTGCGGCGATGAGGGCGGCCGCCGGCGATCGCGATACGCCCATCCAGCAATGGATCAGGAGCGGCGAGGTCTGGTCCCAGGCGCGGGCGAAGGCTGCGATCTCGGCGACATGGCTTTCCCGCGGCGCGATCAAGCCTTCCTTGCCGGCGAAGGTGATGTCGTTGACTGTGACGTTGAGGTGACGGGCGGGATCGATGATGCCGGGGCGGTGAAAATTGTGATCCTCGGCGATCAGCGTGATCATTTCGCGCGCCTGGTGACGGGCGGCCATTTCGCCGATCGATTTGAGGGGGCAGACGATTATGCGGGCCATCACCGCTTCCCCCGCATGGCCTCTATCTCTCCAAACCGCGCCGCAAATGATGCCTGCGCTTCCGATGTCGCCATCGGCTGGATCGGGATCATATCGGCAGTGATGCCGCGCGGCTGGCCGAAGAATTTCTTGGCCTCCGTCTCCGAGAAACCGGCGAGCCGGGTCGCTTCGAAATAGGCCGACACGGTATCGGCTCTCTTGATTTGCGCCTTCAGCATCGCCGAGGGATGCGGTGGCAGCGAGAAGCGTAGGTGGATGGCGGCCTCGAGCCGCTGTTCGACGGCCTTGTAGCCGCCGCCGACCACCGATTTGAAGGGCGAGATCATGTCGCCGATCACATATTCCGGCGCATCGTGCAGCAGCGCCATCTGGCAGTGATCGGCGCTGCAATCCGGATTCTGCAGCCGGAAGACCTGTTCGACGACGAGGCTGTGCTGGGCGACGGAGAAGGCATGGTCGCCATGGGTCTGGCCGTTCCAGCGGGCGACGCGGGCCAGGCCGTGGGCGATGTCGGAAAGCTCGACATCCATCGGAGAGGGATCGAGAAGATCGAGCCGGCGGCCCGACAGCATACGCTGCCAGGCGCGAGCCCCGATCGCAGCCTTGATCCCGATGACACTGGTCATGATGCTGCTTCGTCCGAGGCGACGGGGAATTCAACGCCGCTCCAGGCGGGCAGGGCGAGTGAAACCACGACATCGTCGGATGTGATGGCCACGCCGCTCGCCATGGCATCGCCGGCCTTGTCGATGCGGACCACGGCGAGGCCGGCATTGCCTTCGACGGTGCGCAGCGTACCGATGTCCTTGCCGCCGGCGAGGATCGTCGTTCCCGATGCGGGAAGCGCGCTTTCGGCGGCTACCGTCACGATACGGCGGCGCGCCGTCGAGCGGTGCTGCATGCGGCTGACGACCTCCTGACCGACATAGCAGCCCTTCTTGAAATTGAGCCCGCCATTGCGGTCGAGCAGCAGGTCATGCGGAAAGAAATCGGTGGCATCGCCATCCTCGGCGCCGCCGGAGATGCCATGCGCGATACGGAGCGCGGTGTAGTTGGCGACATCGATGCCGCCCGCGCTGCCGGATATGCGGAAGAGATCGACGCCTGCCTTGGCGAAGCGCATGTCACGGGCTGCGTCGGTTGGCGCCGGAGTGTCCCAGCAAACCGTCACGGCAGTGGCTTCAAGCCTGACGATCGTGACCTTGGCGCGCAGCCTGTAGAGCACCAGCCGCTTGGCGAAGGCATCGCCCGATGCGGCATCCGTCTCGATCACGAAGCCGTCGTCGGCGCGCGAAATCAGGAATTCGAACATGATCTTGCCCTGCGGCGTCAGCAGGGCGCCGGGCCAGGCTTCGCCGGAGTCGACCGAGGGCAGGTCGGTGGTGATGATCGCTTGCAGGAAGTCTTCCGCCTCCGGTCCTGCAACAGTGATCGATGCGCGGTTTTCAAGTGTGATCTGGGGCATGGCGGTGATCCGTTTTCATGCCAGAGGTAGTCGTTCGAAGCGGATGCGGCAAGGGGTGGATCGGCCGTTGCTGCTCAATCGCCGGCGACGAAGAATCTCCACTTGCCGTCCGGGCCGATGCCGAGGCGATAGAAATTGTAGCCGCCGAATTCCTTCATGTCGGCGACATCTCCGGCCGTCACGATACGGTAGAGTTCGACGATCTCGGGTGGCGTCAGCGTATCGAGGTTCTTCTCGGCGAAATAGGGCCAGACATAGGCTTCCTGCGGCGTGCCCTTGTCGATCAGTGCGGCACTGGTCGAGATGATGTCGAGCAGGATCGCGAGCACTTCACGGCCGTCCTGATCGCCGGACAGGCTCTTGAGCGCCGCGATCGGGTCTTCCGGCGCGTCGCCGACGGAGACTTGCGTCTGGTCATCGCCGGTGCCGAGCAGCGGACGCAGGCGTTCGATATCGCCCGAGGCCGCAGCCTCGACCAGCGCCACGCGCATCTTTTTGACCGGCTCGGGAAGTGTCGAAAGATCGGTGATGATGACGGCGGGGATATCAGGTTCGTCCTTGCCGCTGACGGTCGTGTCCGTCCCCGGCTTCTTGATCAGCGAATCGGGCATCGGTAGCGTGGTGCCACCGCCGGTCACGTCATCCTTGGGCTCGGGCTCGTCCTCGACGGTGCCGGCGGGATCCTTCGGCTGTTCGGCCACCGGCTCCCTCTTGAGCTCGGTCAGTGCAAAGGCGGCATGCGGGGGCAGGGAAAGAGCCAAGAACAATGCCGCCGCTGCCAGCGCGACCGGAATCCTGTGGCGGAGCGAGGAGTAGAACCCCATGCCGGGCATTTCAAAAAATCCTTACTGTATTGTGCGGTTCGGAGAAAATTCACCCGAGAGGATGCGCTCCCTGAGCGTTTCGAGCAGCGCTTCGGCGCCGGATTCGCCTTGAAGCCGCACGGTTTCCTGCATGGCGAAGCAGAGCGCGGCTTCGGCGATGATCTCGGGTTCAATTCCGTCGGCGCGGCCATCGGCCCAGGCCTCGGTCTGATATTCGAGTGCGGCCTGCATCTTTTCATGGACGATCAGGTCGTCGATTTCCTTGAGGCTGGCTTCCATCATACTTCCTTACTCGCGGTGACGGTTCAGAACTTACCGGACCGTTAATACCATTACCAAGGTTTTCTCAATTCGGCACGGCGCGCAATGAAAAGCGGTAAATTATCTCTTAATTTCCAAATCTAGCGGTGATTTCCGTAGCAAGTGTTGCACCTTCGGCACGGTATTTCTCCTCGGCAGTGATCGCCTGCGGTGTACACTTCACATAGGTGGCGGCAAAGGAGCGATAACCGCGGTTGAAAGCAGCCGTAAAGCGCGCCGCGCGTTGCGGTTCGCCCTTGGTTTCTTCGGCCAGAAGTGATTCCATCATCTGCCGCCACTCGCTCTCGCCATCGTTACAGAGATTGCGCAGATAATGAACCGAGCCCAGGATTTCGGCAAGTCGCATGATCTTGCCATCATAGGGCGCGGGTTTTTCTTCTACGACGGGCGGCATCTCGGCCGGCGGCTCTTCCTTTTTCTTCTGGGCAAAAGCATCGCCCGCGCAGAGCGCGGCCAGAAGAGCAAAGGAAAGAAAGAGTTTAGGGCCAGGACCTATTAAATTCATGCAATTCTGTTTGAAGCCATTGGATTGCATGGAAGGAGCCAAGCGGAGCGCAAGACCCTTAGGTCTTGCCGAGCGTTGGCTCCGACAGGCGGCCAATGGCTTCAAACCCTCCGGGCGAGGCAGATTTCGTCCCTGACTACGTCGGAAAGGTTTGAAAATGTTGAGCATTGTCTGCACCTTTCCTCCTGTTCAGAGACGAAATCTGCCACGCAGAATGGATGAATTTAATAGGTCCTGACCCTCAGCATGTCAGCGGCTTAGCAAAACGATTGGCTTCGCGCAAACTATCGCGCAAGGATTTCCCGTTCCAGGCGTTCAACGCAATCGATGACGCTGGGCGGCGTGTTGAGCGCGCGAATCTCGTCTGGCGTGAACCAGCCGGCATCGGCCGCGTCGTCGCGGGCCTCGGCGATTTCGTCGGGGCTTGCTTGAACGAGGAAGACCGTGAGGTGGAAATGCCGGCCGGGATTTTCGGCTTGCAGGTCGTAGAATGCGAATTCCCGCGGTGAATGCGCCCGGATGCCCGTTTCTTCCTCGAATTCCCGCAGCGCCGTCTGGTCCGGCGTCTCGCCCGGCTCCGCCCGGCCGCCGGGAAAGGCGTACATGTCGAATGATGGCGGGTTCCTGCGCCGGATGAGCAGGATCTTTCCATTGCGGATAAGGATGGCGGAGGAGGCGGCTTCGGCTGTCATGGCGACCTTGAATCAATTCTCCAGGACATTGACGCAACCCCTTGCCGATGCCAAGTAAAGTCTCATGTGTGGACGTTTTGCGCTGACGGCGACACCCGACGCCGTCAAGGAACTGTTGTCGATCCTGGAGCTGGAAGAGTTTCCGGCACGCTACAATATCGCGCCAACCCAGCCGATTCTCGCGGTCATCGAAGGCGAGCGGCCAGAGCCGGGCTCCAACCTGCCGGGGCGCCGCGCACTGCTTTTGCGCTGGGGTTTCATGCCGGGCTGGGTCAGGGACCCCAGGGAATTTCCGCTGCTGATCAATGCCCGCGCCGAGACGGCGATCGGAAAGGCGAGTTTTCGCGCCGCCATGCGTCATCGCCGCATTCTCATTCCGGCCTCCGGATTCTACGAGTGGCGACGGCCGGAAAAGGGTTCGAAAGAGAAGAGCCAGGCGTATTGGGTTCGCCCGAAGCGCGGCGGCATCGTGGCCTTTGCCGGACTGATGGAAACATGGTCGTCGGCAGACGGTTCGGAGGTCGATACCGGCGCGATCCTGACGGCGGACGCTACGCCGGGCTTCCGCGCCATCCATGACCGCATGCCGGTGGTGATCGCGCCCGAAGATTTCTCCCGCTGGCTGGATTGCAAGACGTTAGAACCGCGTGACGTGGCCGACCTGATGGTGACGCCGCAGCCGGACCTGTTCGAAGCGATCCCGGTTTCCGATCTGGTCAACAAGGTCAGCAATGCCGGGCCGGAATTGATCGTGCCCTTCACGCCGCAACCCGCCCCACCGCCGGTGCGGAAGAAGGCAGCCGGAGGCAATGGCACGCAACTCGATCTGTTCTAGAAACCATCCGGGCAGATGTGGGCGCATCCGCGATATCTCGAGGGCAAGTGGAAGGTCGGCCGGAACCGGCCGGTGCCTGACGGGATCGGCGTGGTGGAAGGGCTCGCCGCCGACAATAGCGAGGGGAACACCGAGATGGTGAAACTGGCCAGGGAATATGGCGCGCTCGACGCCGGTTGATCTGATGCGGCGGAAAGTCTAGATTATCACGACAAACAGGTAGATCGACATGGCTCAGAATGCGCTTGAAAAGATCACGGTTTCAGTGCCCGCTGAAAAGCTCGCCCGCATGGCCGATGCGGTGCAATCCGGTGCCTATAGCTCGCAGGGCGAAATCCTGAGGGAGGCCCTGGACCTGTGGGAAAGCCAGCAGGATATGATCGACCGGGAGACGGCCTGGCTCAGACAAGAGCACGAGGAAGGGCTGGCGAGCGGGCTTGCCGAGGACATCAGCAAGGAAGAATTGCTCGCGCAAATAAAGGCCGAGTTCTACGCGCGTGGCTAAGGGATATCGATTATCCAGGAAGGCCAGAGCTGGCATCGCGAAGATATGGGACGATATCGGTATCGACAATCCTTCCGCTGCCGATGAGCTGTATCTTCGAATCTTCGATAAGATCGAGGCAGCAGTTATTCACCCGTCCATGGGCTCGCCGCATCCCGAATTCGGCAATAACGCGCGCATGCTTGTCGAGGGCAATTACAAGATCGTCTACGTGCCCACGAAAGACGGGATCCTCGTCACCGCGATTGTTCATTCCAGGCGCCTGCCGGCAAACTGGTTATGACGCCGACCGTCCTTCAACTTCATCCGGAATCGACGCCTTCATTTCTGACGAGGCGTCTTTCCACGCCTACGATCAGCTTCCGCAGAAGGCTCGCAAGCGCCTCGCGTTCCGAGGAGTCAAGAGCCTCCAGGAATCCCAGCTCGCTCGCCATATCCGTGCGGAATGCTTTCTCGGAAAGCGCGATGCCCTTGTCCGTCAACGCAACCAGCATGCTGCGGCCGTCGTGTGGCGACTTCTCGCGGCGGATCAGGCCGGCTTTTTCCAGCCGGTCGAGGCGGTGGGTGAGGCCGCCCGACGAGATCATCAGGGACGTGTACATATCGGTCGGCGTCAGCCGGTAGGTCGGGCCGGAACGGCGGAGCGTGGCGATCACGTCGAATTCGCCACGGTCGAGATCGAAGGCGGCGAAGGTCGCCTCGATCGACGGACGCACCATGTTGGCGACACGCATGGCGCGTCCGAGGATCGCCATCGGTTCGGTATCGAGGTCGGGTAGCTCGCGCGCCCATTGGCCGCGCAGGCGATCGACATGGTCCCCGGGATGGTCTTCGCCGCCCATACTGTCCGCCATAGAGAACCCCGTGCTTTCAATCTCTTGAAAACATATACGAAATCAGAGGCTTGGTAAATATATCTTCGTACGAAGATATTTATCTTGACGGGAAGATAGTTTTGGGCAATATATCTTCCCGTCAAGATAGTTCGCCGTTCAACGGAAGGAGGTAGAGCAATGTTCATGGTCCATCGCCATCAGGAACCGCAGGCCGGGCAGAGTCGTACCGTTCGCTTCGAGGGCCGCGATTTCGGCGGCGAAGTCTCGCTCTTCCTCGTGGATGCCGAGCCGGGCAGGGGGTCGGCGCTGCATATACACCCCTATAGCGAGACCTGGGTCGTCCGGAAGGGCGAAGCGGAGTTCACCGTCGGCGCCAACAAGACGCGCGCCTATCCCGGCGACATCGTGGTCGCCGCCGCCAACATCCCGCACCGCTTCGAGAATGTCGGCGACGACCGCCTCGAAATCGTCTGTATTCATGCCAACGACACGATCGTGCAGGAACTTGTCCAAGCCTGATTTGAAGAGAGGAGAATTGAAATGCCCAAGATGATCTTTGTAAATCTGCCCGTGAAGGACCTTGCCGCGTCGACCCGCTTCTACGAGGCGATCGGCTGCACGAAGAACCAGCAGTTCAGCGACGACAATGCCTCGTCGATGGTCTGGTCGGACACGATAACCTTCCAGCTGCTGGTCGAGCCATATTTCTCGACCTTCATCTCGCGGCCGATCGCCGATGCGCAGGCCACCTGCCAGGTGCTGCTCGCGCTCTCGATGGACAGCCGCGCCGATGTCGACGCGATCGCCCATGCTGCGGCCGGTGCCGGTGGCAAAGCCGATATCCGCGATCCCATGGATCTCGGCTTCATGTACAATCGCTCTTTCCAGGATCCGAACGGGCATGTCTTCGAGGCGGCGCATATGGATATGAGTGCGATGCCGAGCGAGTGAGCGCGCTTGGCTTAAAGTGGATCGGCGGCGGACGTGCTTCCGCCGTCGCTTGGCAAATGCGATCGAGTCGGATTGAACGCTGTCGACATCAGCCCATCGAGCGAGCCCGATCTTGAGAACCAGCCTTCGCCAGAAGATACTCGCGGTCTGTGATCGCAAGATTTCGGAGAAGGGGCCGAATGTCGGCCTCTCTTTCTACGCCTTCTTCGCCAACCGGAATGACGATCCGGAATTGCTGATGGAAGCAGCGGAATGGTGGATACGCACTCATAGGCTCGATCACTTTGAAAAGGCGGCGAAGATACGGGAGATGGTGCGGGCAATCGAATAGCCCTTGTCGAAGGCGCCGTGATCAGTTAGCTCCGACGCATGCCTATAATATCAGCTTTCGTCTCCGGCCTTCTGCTCGGAGCCTCCCTGATCATCGCCATCGGCGCCCAGAATGCCTTTATCCTCAGGCAGGGGCTGTTGCGCCGGCATGTCTTCATCCTCTGCCTGATCTGCGCGGCCTCGGATGCCGCGCTGATCGCGCTCGGCGTCGGCGGGCTAGGCACGTTGATCTCGCAGGCGCCCGTGCTGATCACGGTCGTCACCATCGGCGGCGTGCTGTTTCTCGGAACCTATGCAGCGATCGCTTTCCGGCGCGCCTTGCATCCGGAGGCGATGAATGCGGCGCAGACGCAGACGGGCAACCTGAAGGCCGCGATTGCCGCGTGCCTTGCCTTCACTTTCCTCAATCCGCATGTCTACCTGGATACGGTCGTGCTGCTCGGCAGCCTGTCCGCCCGCTTCGAGGGGGCAGGGCGGATCGCCTATGGCGCGGGTGCCGCGCTCGCGTCCTTCATCTGGTTCTTCGGCCTGGGCTATGGCGCCCGCCTGCTCGAACCCGTCTTTGCCAGACCCGCCGCCTGGCGGGTACTAGACGTCATCATTGGCGTCGTCATGTCAGGCCTGGCGATCAGCCTTGCCGTGACGCTGGTTTAAGCTGCGGCGACCTTGCGGACGGGCTTCTTCGCCGCTTCGTCCGCGACTTTCCCGGCGCGCAGCATCAGGGCTGCGGCGAGCAGGTGACGGGGTCCGATGGGGCGATAATTCGACACCAAGTCGTTAAGACTTTGTTTAGGTTTTTCAATCTTTTGCATGATAGTCCCTCATCCAATCCGTGAACTGTTTCCGAATGTCCCTTATGCCTCTCCGAATGGGACGAAACCATGACGGCGAGGCGAAAGTTCGGGCTGAATTCATCATTAGCCAGCGCCACAGGGAAAATCTGTTACCGAAGTGACACACAATCTACGGTGCCGGTCTTGACCGAAACTGAAGAAAGCGCGATAGAACAGGGCATGAAAACGATCATCTGCATTTGCCGGAACATTATTCGCTAGCCCACACGCTGGCCCGGCCGTTTTCGTCTCCTGACATGACAAGAGCTCAAAACGCCCCGGCCGACCGGGTGATGAAGTTTGGCATGGACAATTGGGAGTGACTGATGGGTGCGACCCCCGAGCTCAGGTTTTACAATACGCTCACGCGCGAAAAATCGGTGTTCACGCCGATCGACGCCACGAATGTGCGGATGTATGTCTGCGGTCCCACCGTCTATGATTTCGCCCATATCGGCAATGCGCGCCCGGCCATCGTCTTCGATGTGCTCTTCCGGCTACTAAGGCACGTCTATGGCGCGGACCACGTCACCTATGCGCGCAACATCACCGATGTCGACGACAAGATCAACGCGCGGGCGCTGCGGGATTATCCCGGCATGGAGCTCAATGCCGCGATCCGGCTGGTGACGGAAAAGACCTACGACCAGTACCAGAAGGATGTGAAGGCGCTCGGCTGCCTGGAGCCGACGGTGCAGCCGCGCGCCACCGAGCACATTGCCAAGATGGTGGAGATCAACCAGCGCCTGATCGATGGCGGCCACGCCTATGTCGCCACCGGCGCCGAGGGCCGGGAAGTGCTGTTTTCCACCGGCTCGATGGCCGATTACGGCCAGCTCTCGAAGCGCAGGCTCGAGGACCAGCAGGCCGGCGCCCGCGTGGCGGTCGAGGCGCACAAGAAGAAGCCGGCCGATTTCGTGCTGTGGAAGGAATCCGCCGCCGACCAGCCCGGCTGGCCGGCCGAGCATGTCGTGGATGGCGAGAAGATCGCGATCCATGGCCGCCCCGGCTGGCATATCGAATGCTCGGCCATGTCCGAGGTCCATCTCGGCGAGGTCTTCGACATCCACGGCGGCGGGCTTGACCTGATCTTCCCGCACCACGAGAACGAGATCGCCCAATCGCGTTGCGCCCACGGTACCGATGTGATGGCCAATATCTGGATGCACAACGGCTTCCTGCAGGTCGAGGGTAGGAAGATGTCGAAGTCGGATGGGAATTTCGTCACGATCCATGAGTTGCTGGAGACGGAGACGTTTGGTGGACAAGCTTGGGATGGCTCAGTGCTGCGCCTAGCGATGCTTATGACGCACTACCGTCAGCCTATTGATTTCAGCATCCGGCGTCTTGAGGAGGCAAAGGCGATTGTCGAGCGCTGGGCTGATTACAAAATGGAGATTAATAGGCGCTATGGCGGCGAGCTTGCGGCCATGAAATCAGAACTTCTAGCTGAGAGCTCAATTCTTGATGACTTGAACCTTCATCCGTTGATAGCAGAAATGTCGGTAACAGGTGCAGCAGGTGCCAAGGGAGACCGAGGGGCAGCCCTTAGTTTCTATGTCGGACTGCAACTTCTCGGATTCGAAAATGTCGAGGAGAATAGCCGCGCAGTCGCGGCTCTTGGCGTGTTGGCTGACGAGACGATGAGCGAGAGCCTTGAGACTATCGTTCAGATGCGCCTCGAAATGCTGAAGGCCAAGAACTTCGCCGAGGCCGACAAAATCCGCGACGATCTCCTGATCCAAGGCATCCAGCTCAACGACGGCAAGGATCCGGCGACGGGTGAGCGGGTGACGACGTGGGAGGTGAAGCGGTGATCACGTATACGCATTCTGTGATAACTTCCAGAACGACTTCAATCGATGGAGGTGCCTATGGGAATAGAAAGACAAATTCGCCTTGAGCACGATGATACCGGCCAGATGATCCATCTGCCCGCGGATCTCGCTCTTCCGGGCGAAGAAGCTGTTATCAGCAAGCTAGGCAATGGAGTCATCATTCGTCCGACGCGGCAGAAGACGACGTCCGATCTGTTGGACTGGCTCAAGACGATCGAGCCGTGGGATGAAGAGTTTCCCGACGTCGATGAAGGACTGCTGCCGGTGGAAGACGTCGATCTATGAGCACCGTGCAGTTCATGCTAGACACCAATATCATTTCTGAACTGATCCGAAATCCCGAAGGTGCGGTCCAGCAAGTTGTAGCACGCGTGGGCACGCCTGCGATATCTATCAGCTCCATCGTCGCATCAGAACTGCGCTTCGGCTACCTGAAGCGTGGATCGGATCGGCTTGCCCAACTTGTCGAAGACATGATCTCGCGCGTGGAGCTTGTGCCTTACGATGACGCGGCTTCGTTCCATTACGCGCAAATCCGTCACATCCTCCAACTATCGGGTAGGCCCATCGGTCCGAATGACCTCTTCATCGCCGCCCACGCCCGCTCGCTAGACCTAACGCTCGTCACTGACAACATCCGTGAATTCTCTCGTGTAGACGGCCTGAAACTGGAAAACTGGATCGAGCGGGAGGCTCCAAATGTCTGAACCTCAAAGCCACCCCATGTCCGGCGGTTGCCAGTGCGGTGCTGTTCGCTTCACCGCCGGCAAGCTCGGTCGGCCCTCGATCTGCCATTGCCGCATGTGCCAGAAGGCGTTCGGCGGTTTCTTCGGGCCGCTGGTTACCGCTGATCCGGCCCATCTCGAATGGACGCGCGGCGCGCCGACGCTCTTTCGCTCCTCGGCGAAGATCTGGCGCGGCTTCTGCGCCAGATGCGGCACGCCTTTGACCTATCAGATGAGGGAGGGCGTCGAACTTGCGATCGGCGCCTTCGACCATCCCGAACTGCTGGAGCCGCAAATCCAGGTCAACCACAAAAAGCGCCTGCCGTGGATCGACCACCTGTTCGACCAGCCGGTGCTCGACAATCCCGAGGTGGAGGCCGCCCACGCGGCGATCGAGAGCTGGCAGCACCCGGATCATGATACGGCGCAGTGGCCGGAGGACGAGACGTGAAGAAGAAGACCCCGCCCCAAACCCCTCCCCACAAGGGGGAGGGGCTTAACCTGCCGCGCCGCCCTGCCTTAAGCATTGTCACTGCTTGTCGCAGCGCCGTCGTTTTGCCGCGACGATGCCGCTGGGTTAGCCCCTCCCCCTTGTGGGGAGGGGTTGGGGCGGGGTCTTTAGCCAACCCGGAGAACAGCCATGTCTGACCATATCTACAACGGCGGCTGCCAGTGTGGCGCGATCCGCTTCAGGGTCGAGGGCGAGCTCAAGGATCCCTCCATCTGCCATTGCCGGATGTGCCAGAAGGCGTTCGGCAATTTCTATGCGCCGCTGGTTTCGGTCAATCATGTGAAATTTGGCTGGACGCGCGGCAGGCCGAAATATTTTCATTCGTCCAACCATGTGAAGCGTGGGTTCTGCGAAAACTGTGGCACGCCGTTGACCTATGAAGGGCCGGACGGCACGGGGCTGGCGATCGGCGCTTTCGACGAGCCCGCGCGCGTGAAGCCCATCGTGCAGTTCGGCGTCGAGGCCAAGATCGCCCATGTCGATCATCTCCATGAACTGCCGGGGCGGGACACGATGGACGACCTGGAAGCGGCACCCTTCCTTGCCGATATCGTCAACTACCAGCATCCCGACCACGACACGAAGGACTGGACAGCGAGACCGGCGGATGAGCCCGACCACTGGCGGCCGACGGAGCAGGGCGTATGAGCTTTTCCGGCGGATGCCAGTGCGGGGCGGTGCGCTACCGGGCGGCGACGGCGCCGGCCGAGCCGCATCTCTGTCATTGCCGCATGTGCCAGAAGGCGGCGGGCAATTATTTCATGCCGCTCGGCGGGGTAATGCACGAGGATTTCGAGATCACGCGCGGCAAGGTGGCCTGGTTCCACTCATCCGATGTCGTGCGGCGTGGTTTCTGCGCTCGCTGCGGCACGCCGCTGATCTATGAGACGATCGGCGGGCAGCATGTGGCGATCACGCTCGGCTCGCTCGACCGGCCGCAGGATGTGCCGCCGATCGCCCATTCCGATGCCTATGCCCGCATGCCGTGGTTCGCGGCACTCTTCAGCCTGTCGGACGAGGGCGCGGCTGACGAGACAGATGGCGATGGCGAGCGGTATCGCCAGATTCGTACTTCCAATCACCAGCATCCGGACCACGACACATCTGCCTGGCCCGAGGAGAATAAACCATGACCTTGCGTGCGCTCTATCCCGCAATCGAAGCCTATGAAACCGGCTTCCTCGACACCGGCGATGGACACTCCATCTATTACGAGCGCTCCGGAACAAAGGGCGCGAAGCCCGCCGTATTTCTGCACGGTGGCCCCGGCGGCGGCTTTTCGGCCAAGCACCGGCAGCTTTTCGATCCGAAACTCTATGACGTGATGCTGTTCGACCAGCGCGGCTGCGGCAAATCCACCCCGAATGCCTCGCTCGACAACAACACGACCTGGCATCTGGTCGCCGACATCGAAAAGCTCAGGGAGAAGATGGGCGTCGACAAGTGGCTCGTCTTCGGCGGCTCCTGGGGTTCGACGCTGGCGCTGGCCTATGCCGAAAAGTACCCGGAGCATGTCAGCGAACTCGTGGTGCGCGGCATCTATACGCTGACCAAGGGCGAACTCGACTGGTACTATCAGTTCGGCGTGTCGGAGATGTTTCCGGACAAATGGGAGCGTTTCCTCGCGCCGATTCCCGAGGATGAGCGCCACGACATGATGGGTGCCTATCGCAAGCGGCTGGTCGGCACCGATCGCGACAAGCAGGTGGAAGCGGCCCGCGCCTGGAGCTTGTGGGAAGGCGAGACGATCACGCTGCTGCCCGAGCCCGAGACCTCCGACAAGTTCGGCGAGGACGATTTCGCCGTGGCCTTCGCCCGCATCGAGAACCATTATTTCGTCCATGCCGGCTGGATGGAAGAGGGGCAATTGCTACGCGATGCGCATAAGCTTCAAGACATAGCGGGCACGATCGTGCATGGCCGCTACGACATGCCGTGCCCGGCCAGATACGCCTGGGCGCTGCACAAGGCCTGGCCGAAAGCGGATTTCCGGCTGATCGAAGGGGCGGGGCACGCCTATTCCGAGCCGGGGATTTTGGATGCGCTGATCGAGGCGACGGACAAGTATGCAGGGAAATGACGAGGCCAAAAGGCCGGCAATGGAAACACTGATATGACCAGAGAACGCATCTACCTCTTCGACACTACCCTCCGCGACGGGCAGCAGACGCCCGGCGTGGATTTCTCGGTCGAGGACAAGATCGCCATTGCCACCATGCTGGATGAGTTCGGGCTCGACTATGTCGAGGGCGGTTACCCCGGCGCCAACCCGACCGACACCAGGTTCTTCGAGAAGAAAGCCACCAAAAAGGCATCCTTCGTCGCCTTCGGCATGGCCAAGCGCGCCGGAATTTCCGTCTCGAACGATCCCGGCATGGCCTTGCTTTTGCAGGCGAAATCCGACGCGATCTGTTATGTCGCCAAGAGCTGGGACTACCACGTCAAGGTCGCGCTCGGCTGCACCAACGAGGAAAATCTCGAAAGCATTCAGGAATCGGTGAAAGTGGCGATCGGCGCGGGCAAGGAAGCGCTGGTAGATTGCGAACATTTCTTCGATGGCTACAAGGCCAATCCGGATTACGCGCTGGCATGCGCCAGGACCGCCCATGACGCCGGCGCCCGCTGGGTCGTGCTCTGCGACACCAATGGCGGCACGCAGCCGTCGGAAGTGCGCGAGATTGTCGCTGCGGTGATCGCGGCGGGCGTGCCGGGCGACCATCTCGGCATCCATGCGCATAACGATACGGGCCAGGCGGTGGCCAATTCGCTTGCGGCGATCGAGGCCGGCGTGCGACAGGTGCAGGGCACGCTCAACGGCATCGGCGAGCGTTGCGGCAATGCCAACCTTGTGACCATCATCCCGACGCTGGTGCTGAAGCCCGCCTTCAACACGCGCTTCGAGACCGGCATCGATGCCGAGAAGCTGCAGGGACTGACCCAGCTCGCGCATTCCTTCGACGAATTGCTCAACCGTTCGCCCGATCATCAAGCATCCTATGTAGGCGCCTCGGCCTTCGCGACCAAGGCCGGCATCCATGCTTCGGCGCTGCTCAAGGACCCGCGCACCTATGAGCACGTGCCGCCGGAAACGGTGGGAAACCTGCGCAAGGTCATGGTGTCCGACCAGGGCGGCAAGTCGAATTTCATCAATGCGCTGAAGCGCCGTGGTATCGTGGTCTCCAAGGATGATCCCAAGCTCGATCACCTGATCTCGATCGTCAAGGAGCGCGAGGCGACGGGCTACGCCTATGAAGGCGCCGATGCGAGTTTTGAGATGCTGGCGCGCCGTACGCTCGGCTCGGTGCCGGATTTCTTCCGCGTCGACGGTTTTCGCGTGATGGTCGAGCGCCGCTTCGACGCCAACGGCAACCTCAAGACCGTGTCGGAAGCGGTGGTTAAGGTGGAAATCGACGGCGAAATGACGATGTCGGTGGCCGAAAGCGTGCACGGCCCGGTCAACGCGCTCGACATCGCGCTGCGCAAGGACCTCGGCAAATACCAGGCCGAAATCGCCGACCTCGCGCTGGTGGATTTCAAGGTGCGTATCCTCAACGGCTCGACCGCGGCCATCACCCGCGTCCTTATCGAATCCACCGACGCATCGGGCGCGCGCTGGTGGACGGTGGGCGTATCCGACAACATCATCGACGCGTCGTTCCAGGCGCTGATGGACAGTATCATTTACAAGCTGATGAAGAACCGGGACCAGGCGGGGTTGATTGCGGCGGAGTGAGTTTTACGAGAACGGGTCCAAGAGACGCACTCCCGTTCGTTTGACGTCAGCAATATTCCTCGTGACCAGTGTCAGATCCCGCACAATCGCCGTTGCAGCGAGTAGACCATCAATGAAGGGTAGTGGATCGGGCGCGTTGAGGCGCGCCCACCGATCGGCAACCGCTTCATCCACCGGCAGAACCCGATCGGCGAGACCCCTGCGCATTTGCTCGAACCATGCGTCCAGGGCTTTTGCCTGCGACGGATCGTGCCGGCGCTTGAACTCGATGCCGCGCCGTATCTCGGCGAGCACGACGACGCTTGTTCCCATGTCGCGGACATCGGTGCCGTTGACCCAGGCAATCACATTGGGATGCGCGCGGTCTTTCTTACGGATTTCAGAGATGATGTTGGTGTCGAGCAGGAACTTCAAAGCTCGACCTCACGCCAACCGACTTGGCGCGGCTGGTCGAGGATTTCGTGGAATACGGAGTCTGGTAAATCCGATCCGAACACGTCGAAAGCATTGCGGGGAGCGGCGTCCGGTAGGAGTTCCGCGATGACCTGGCGTAGGCGGCTGGCTTCATCGGTTTCGGACCGAAGGGTCTCGGCGACCGCGCGGATGAGCGCGGTGTCGTGTGCATGCGCCTGCACCTCGATGCGCGTGAGACCACGCGCCTTAGCTCGATCACGATGGACCTTTGATGCCTTTCGTTGTGCTTGGTTCATTGTCGTACTCCAGCGCGCCTATCGCCGGTTATATCACCGGCGATAGGTCTTGCCTAGAGGTTCTCCCTGCGTCAAACCACCGGCGGGTTCAGCCGCGCGAAACCCTCCTGCCGATGATATGGAAAGTGCGGATAGGGCGCGGTCACCGCGCTTGCCTTGTCCAGCCGCGTGATTTGATCCGCCGTCAGCGCCCAGCCGATGGCACCGAGGTTCTGGCGGAGTTGCTCCTCGTTCCGCGCGCCGATGATGACCGAGGACACCGTCGGGCGGGTGGTGAGCCAGTTGAGCGCCACCTGCGGCACGGTCTTGCCGGTCTCGGCGGCCACTTCGTCCAGCGCATCGACGATATCGTAGAGCTTTTCGTCATCGACCGGCGGGCCGAAGCTTGCGGTGTCGTTGAGGCGGCTGCCTTCGGGCAGGGGCTGGCCACGGCGGATCTTGCCGGTGAGGCGGCCCCAGCCGAGGGGGCTCCAGACCAGCGCGCCGAGGCCCTGGTCGAGGCCGAGCGGCATCAGGTCCCATTCGTAATCGCGGCCGACCAGCGAGTAATAGACCTGGTTGGCGACGTAGCGCGGCCAGCCGTGCTTGTCGGCGCTGGCGAGCGATTTCATGATCTGCCAGCCGGAGAAATTGGAGACGCCGACATAGCGGACCTTGCCGGATCGCACGAGTGTGTCGAGCGTCGCAAGCACTTCCTCAATCGGGGTGAAGGCGTCGAAGGCGTGCAGTTGCAGGAGATCGATATAGTCAGTGCCGAGGCGGCGGAGCGCGTCTTCCGTCGCCTTGATCAGGCGCGGGCGTGAGGAGCCCGCGTCGTTGGGACCGTCGCCTGTGGGAAGCGAGGTCTTGGTCGAGATCAGCACCTGGTCGCGGCGGCCCTTGATCGCTTCGCCGAGCACCTCTTCGGATGCGCCGTTCGAATAGACATCAGCCGTGTCGAAGAGATTGACGCCGGCTTCGAGGCAGATATCGACCAGCCGGCGGGCTTCAACCGCATCGGAGGTGCCCCAATGGCCGAAGAGCGGGCCCGCGCCGCCGAACGTGCCGGCGCCGAAGCTGAGCACGGGAACTTTGAGGCCAGAGGCCCCGAGACGACGATATTCCATGGCTTTTGTCCTTGTTGATGAGGGAGGTTACTCGGCGGCGACCGGAACCAGCCGGGCGCGGTCCGTGCGCAGTGCGAGAATCGTGACGGCAATCGCCGCAAGCGGGAAGGCGGCAGCGACCATCGGGGTGTAGGCGAGGCCGGGGCCGTGTTCGATGGTCATGCCGCCCGCCCAGGCGCCGATCGCATTGCCGAGGTTGAAGGCTGCGATATTGAGGCTGGAGGCGAGGCTCTGGCCCGCACCTTCGGCCTTTTGCAACACCCAGATCTGCAGCGGTGCGACGGTCGCGAAGGCCGTGGCGCCGAGCAGGCCGGAGAAGATGACGGCTGCGATCTTGTCGTGCAGCGCGAAGGTCATCAGGCCGAGCGTCAGCGTCAGGGCAATCAGCGTGCCGAAGATCGCGCCGATGATATTGCGGTCGGCAAGCTTGCCACCCAGCAGGTTGCCGAGAATAAGGCCACCGCCGAAGACCAGCAGGATCGGCGAGACGGCGGCGTCGGAGAAGCCGGTGATTTCGGTTAGAGCCGGGGCGATGTAGGTGAAGACGGCAAACACACCGGCGTAGCCGAGAACCGTCATGGCAAGACCGAGCAGCACGGGGGGGCGCGCCATGGCGCGGAGATCGGCGCGCCAGTCGCTGGCTTCGGGCGCGGATTTATCCCTGGGGACGAAAGCGGCGATGATGGCGAGCGCCAGGATGCCGATGACGGTCACCGCCCAGAAGGTCGTGCGCCAGCCGAATTGCTGACCGAGCCAGGTCCCGGCGGGAACGCCGAGAATATTGGCGACGGTCAGGCCGGTGAACATCACCGCAATCGCGGTGGCCTTCTTGTCGGGCGCGACGAGATTGGTCGCGACCACCGAGCCGACGCCGAAGAACGTTCCATGCGCCAGCGCGGTCAACAGGCGCGCGGCCATCAGCAGTTCGTAAGTCGGCGCCAGCGCACAGGCGAGGTTGCCCGCCGTGAAGATCGCCATCAGGCCGATCAGCACGGATTTGCGCGGCCAGCGGCTGGTCAGCGCGGTGAGGAGGGGCGCACCGACGACGACCCCCAGCGCATAGCCGGAGATCAGCAGGCCGGCCATAGCGATGGTGACGTTGAGATCCTGGCTGACATCGATGAGCAGCCCCATGATGACGAATTCGGTGACGCCGATGCCGAAGGCGCCGGCGGTGAGGGCATAAAGAGCGAGGGGCATGGTGGGCACTCGGCAAAAGATTGATGATGATGCTGAGATAGACATGGTCTGGCTTGTGAACTAGAATGCGTCCGGGAAAAGGATTTGTGAGTTCAATTCACGAAATGGCGCGAGTCGACATCAACCGCTCCGGCGAAATGGAAGTTTTCACCCGCGTCGTTGGTCTCGGCGGCTTCTCTGCCGCTGCCCGCGAATTGCGCATGACGCCCTCGGCGGTCAGCAAGCTCCTCAGCCGGCTCGAAGCACGGCTCGGCACGCGGCTGGTCAATCGCACGACACGCAAGCTCGAACTGACGCCCGAGGGCGCGGCGTTCAACGAGAAGGCATTGCGGATTTTGGCCGACATGGAGGAGGCGGAGCGTAGCGCCGCGTCAGCCGATCAGCCGGTCGGGAAAATCAGGATCAATACCAGTGCGTCCTACGGCACGCATATCCTGGCGCCGATTCTTTCGGAGTTTCTCGCCCGTTATCCCGGCACGTCGGTCGATCTGATGCTGACCGACAAGATCGTCGATCTGGTGGCGGATCGCACCGATATCGCGATCCGCGCCGGCGAACTCGCGAGTTCGACGCTGCTTGCCCGCAAGCTCGGTGACACAAGGCTTATGGTGGTCGCGTCGCCTGATTATCTCGATCGCATGGGCCAACCCAGCACGCTCGCCGACGTGAACCGGCTGAACCGGCTCGGCTTCAGCTATGTCAGGCATGCCGAGGGCTGGCGGGTGCAGGACCATGGCGAGAGCGAGTTGATCTCGGCCAGATCCAGGGTCCAGGC
>Ga0307515_10005750_pt1 | contig 25055 bp, 14 predicted proteins | sample 17_EM_MG_FD_194513 | JGI IMG/M metagenome (GOLD analysis project Ga0307515, IMG submission 194513) | Populus trichocarpa ectomycorrhiza microbial communities from riparian zone in the Pacific Northwest, United States - 17_EM | ecosystem: Host-associated > Plants > Roots > Unclassified | place... | reverse complement strand
GGCCGAAGGTCGACTTCACGAAGTTCGGCACGGTCGAGCGCAAGGACCTGTCGCGCATCAAGAAGCTCAGCGGCGCGAACCTGCACCGCAACTGGGTGATGATCCCGCACGTCACGAACAACGACGATGCCGACATCACCGAGCTCGAAGCCTTCCGCGTCTCGACGAACAAGGAGAACGAGAAGTCCGGCGTCAAGGTCACGATGCTCGCGTTCGTGATCAAGGCGGTGGTCGCGGCACTGAAGAAGTTCCCCGAATTCAACACCAGCCTCGATGGCGACCAGCTCGTCTACAAGCAGTACTTCCACATCGGCTTCGCGGCCGACACACCCAATGGCCTCGTGGTGCCGGTGCTGCGCGATGCCGACAAGAAGGGCATCCTGCAGATCAGCACCGAGATGGGCGAGCTCGCGAAGAAGGCGCGCGACGGCAAGCTCGGCCCTGCCGACATGACCGGTGGCTGCTTCTCGATCAGCTCGCTCGGCGGCATCGGCGGCACGCATTTCACGCCCATCATCAACGCGCCCGAGGTGGCGATCCTGGGCCTGTCGAAGAGCGCGATGAAACCGGTGTGGGACGGCAAGGCCTTCGTGCCGCGCCTGCTGATGCCGCTGTCGCTGTCGTACGACCACCGCGTGATCGATGGTGCGTCGGCGGCGCGCTTCAACGCCTACCTCGGGCAGGTGCTCGCCGACTTCCGCCGCGTGTTGCTCTAGTCATGGAGCCCCTCGCCCGACGAGTACGTCGGCCGATCCCCCGTGGGGATGCGGGCCGGCTTGGGAGCGGCCCTGCGCTCGCCCCGCAGGAAGCATCATGACGACGGTCGTGGTAGTCCGCAAAGGCGGCACCGTGGCCATTGCTGCCGACACGCTGGTCACCTTCGGGGACACGCGGCTGTCGCATGGCTACGAGGCCAACATGAAGCTGTTCAGGGTCCGCGATTCGTGGATCGGCATGGCGGGCACGACCGCGCACTTCCCGGTGCTGCGGCGCGCGCTCGAGGCCTTGCCGGCCGTCGACCTGAAACTGCATTCGCGCGACGAGGTGTTCGACACCTTCCTGAAGCTGCACCCGAAGCTGAAGGAGACCTTCTTCCTGAACAGCAAGGAAGAAGACTCCGACCCGTACGAGAGCTCGCAATTCACCGCGCTGATCGCGAACTCGGCCGGCATCTTCGGCGTGTACTCGTACCGCGAGGTGTTCGAGTTCGACCGCTTCTGGGGCATAGGCACCGGCCGCGCGTTCGCGCTCGGGGCGATGTACGCGGCGTACGACAAAGCGAAGAGCGCGGCCGAACTCGCCGAGCTCGGCGTGCGCGCCGGCTGCGAATTCGACAAGAACTCCAGTGGGCCGATCAACGCCCACACCATCAAACTCAAAGCGAAAGGCTGATCATGGCCCTCATCGACATCAAGGTGCCGGACATCGGCGACTTCAAGGACGTGGCCGTGATCGAGCTGCTCGTCAAGCCGGGCGACACGGTCAAGGCCGAGCAGTCGCTGATCACGGTCGAGAGCGACAAGGCCTCGATGGAAATCCCGTCGTCGCACGCCGGCGTCGTGAAGAGCGTCGCGGTCAAAGTCGGCGACGTGGTCAACGAGGGCTCGGTGATCGTGTCGCTCGAGGCAGCGGGTGCCGCGGCACCCGCTGCCTCGCCCACGCCGGCCGCACCTGCAGCGGCGGCGCCCACACCCGCGCCTGCACCCGCCGCTGCAACCCCCACGCCGGTGGCCTCGACCTACGCCGGCGGTGCCGATGTCGAGTGCGACCTCGTCGTGCTCGGCGCTGGCCCGGGCGGCTACTCGGCCGCGTTCCGCGCCGCCGATCTCGGCATGAAGGTCGTGCTGATCGAGCGCTTCGCGACACTCGGAGGCGTCTGCCTGAACGTCGGCTGCATCCCGTCGAAGGCCTTGCTGCACGTCGCGTCGGTGATGGACGAGGTCAAGCACTTCGACAGCTACGGCATCACGTTCGCGCCGCCCGCGATCGATCTCGCGAAGTTGAAGACGCACAAGGAAAAAGTCGTCGGCAAGCTCACCGGCGGCCTGGCCGCGATGGCGAAGATGCGCAAGGTCACGGTGGTGCAGGGCACGGCCGAGTTTCTCGACCCGTTTCACATCGGCGTTGCGCTGGCAAAGGGCGGCAATCAGACCATCAAGTTCAAGCAGGCCATCATCGCCGCCGGCTCCGAAGCGGTGAAACTGCCGTTCATGCCGAAGGACGACCCGCGCGTCGTCACCAGCACCGGCGCGCTCGAGCTGCGCCAGAGCCCGAAGCGCATGCTGGTCATCGGTGGCGGCATCATCGGCCTCGAGATGGGCACGGTCTATTCGACGCTGGGCGCGCGCCTCGACGTGGTCGAGATGCTCGACGGCCTGATGCAGGGCGCCGACCGCGACCTCGTGAAGGTCTGGCAGAAGATGAACGCGCCGCGCTTCGACAACATCATGCTGAAGACCAAGACCGTCGGCGCCGAGGCGACGAAGGACGGCATCCTGGTCAAGTTCGAAGGCGAGGGTGCCTTGAAGGAACAGGTCTACGACCTGGTGCTGCAGGCCGTCGGCCGCGTGCCGAACGGCAAGCGCATCGGCGCGGACAAGGCCGGCGTGGCGGTGACCGATCGCGGCTTCATCCCGGTCGACATCCAGATGCGTACCAACGTGCCGCACATCTTCGCGATCGGCGACATCGTCGGCCAGCCGATGCTGGCGCACAAGGCGGTGCACGAGGCCCACGTCGCGGCCGAAGTCGCCTCCGGCGACAGCAAGGCCGCGTTCGACGCGCGCGTGATCCCGAGCGTGGCCTACACCGACCCCGAGGTCGCGTGGGTCGGCATCACCGAAGACGAAGCCAAGGCCCAGGGCGTGAAGGTCAAGAAGGGCCTGTTCCCGTGGAACGCTTCGGGCCGCGCGATCGCGAACGGCCGCGACGAAGGCTTCACCAAGCTGCTGTTCGACGAGGCGACGCACGCCATCGTCGGCGGCGGCATCGTCGGCACGCATGCGGGCGACATGATCGGCGAGATTGCGCTGGCGATCGAGATGGGCGCCGACGCGGTCGACATCGGCAAGACCGTCCACGCGCACCCGACGCTGGGCGAGAGCATCGGTCTCGCGGCCGAGGCCTTCGAAGGCGCCTGCACCGACCTGCCGCCGGTGAAGAAATAGCGCACTGGCGTACTGAAACGACAAAGGGGCCGATGGGCCCCTTTGTCATTGGCGGCGAACGGCCCGATCAGGGCTTGCGCGCCGGTGCCGAAGCGCCGGGCGCCGGTGCGATGGGCACCGGCCGCGGCGCGCTCTCGGCGAGCTTCTGCGCACGCGCGTCGAGCTCGTTGTGGTCGATCGCCACGACCTCGGCCACGATCACCGGGCAGCGCGTCGGCGCGTCGGCGCCTTGCTCCCAGCCCGAGGCCTCGTTCGCGACGCTGTCGACGCGGCTCACGCCGAGCTGCGAGCCGAGCTGGTACATCGCGGCATGCGTGCGTGCATACGCGAACCCGAGGTCGTATTCGGCATTGGCATAGGCGCGGCGCGCGGTGTAGACCTCGTTCTCGGCGTTGAGCAGGTCCAGCAGGCTGCGCTGGCCGATGTCGAACTGCTGCCGATAGGCATCGCGCGCCTTCTCGATCGCGAGCGTGTTGCGGTCGAGGTAGACGAGCTGATCGATGAGCTTGCGCGTGTCGTTGTAGGCGATCGCGGTGGTCTGACGCGCATCGCGGCAGGCCTTGTCGCGCAGGTCGGCGGCTTGGCTCAGCAGGTTGGTCTGCTGGCGCACGCGCGCCTGATCGGCGCCGCCGTTGTAGAGGTTCCAGGTCAGCACGACTTCGGCCGCGGTGTCGCGCGTGCGATCGGCGATCGCGTCGACATTGCGGCCCGCGCTGCCGCGCAGGCGTGCCTCGATGCGCGGCTGGTAGACGCCCTTGCGCCCATCGGCCACATCGCGCGCGGAGCGCAGCGCCTCGATGCTGGCGCTGACCGCGGCGCTCTGGCGTGCGGCGGTGGTCATCGCCTCGGCCGGCGTCGCGGGCACGCCGTTCTTCAGCATCGTGATCACCGGCAGCTCTTTTGGCGGGGCGATGCCGACGACGCGCTGGTAGCGCGCCACGACGTCGTGCAGGTTCGCCACTTCGGTCGTCAAGTTCGATTCGGCCAACGCGACGCGCGCGCCGGCCTGCTCCAGATCGACGCCGCGGCCGACACCGGCCTTGAAGCGCGACTGGATCTGCAGGTATGCGTAGCGGTGCTGCACGTAGTTGTCTTCGGCGAGCTGCACGAGGCGGCGAAAGCGCTGCACGTCGAAGTGCGCGCGCGCGGCTTCGAGCGCGGTCTGCTCGGTCACGTCGACGAATTCGAAGTAGCGCGCGAGGCGGTCGTGGCCGGCGCGCGAGACATCGTTCTTCGTGCCCATGCCGTCCCAGAGCAGCTGGCTCAGCGTCAGCCCGGCTTCGCGCCGGTTGAGGCTCTCGGTCTCGGGACTGCGCGTGGTGATGCGGTCGCTGTCGCGTCCGACGTTGGCGTTGAGGTCCAGGCGCGGCAGGAAGCCGGCACGCGCCACGTCGACCGCGTCGACCGACGCGCGATAGGCATTGAAGCGCGCAGCGACTTCGGGGTTGGTGTTGACGGCCTGCTCGACCGCGACGCGCAGCGGATCGGCAGGCTGGGCGCTCGCGCCAGCAGTGGCGAGCAAGAGCGCGATGGCCGCGCAGATATGTCGATTGAAAGTCATCTGAATCCCAACGTTGTCTGGACCAGGCGTCTGACGCACCTAGTTGCGTATGTATGCAATGCGCGCGAGTGTAGGGACGCGTGAGCCGATGAAATCCCCGTATTTACGGGGTCGCCCGCACTAAGTCACGACTCGCGTGATCAAGTCAACGCATACACCACACGCACCGCGCGCAGCCTGCAAGCGGACCGTGATATTTCGCCGTGCGCGTCGCGGCCCTCCCGCACTCGCGACGCTGCCATCGATCGCGTCGAATGCCTCTCAAGAAAGGTGGTTTGCGGACGAGAACATGGGGTTGGCCCAACCCGTGCCCCGCCCGTGACCTTTGCCGTTCTCGCTCGTCCCGACGCGCTGCCCGATGCCCGGGTTGCGGCTGCCATGGCGCGGCACATGGAGTGGCGCTGGCGCGGCTGGCTCGTCCGCATCGCGTTGGTGCTGCTCGCGTGCAGCATGCTCGCCCCGCGTGCCTGGGACGCCGACGCGATGCTGCGTGCGGCGCAGGCCCAGGGCCCACAGGCGCTGGCGGGCGCGCGCGCGCTGCAATCGGTGCTCGCGGGCCTGACGGGGCAGGACGAGCCGGTCAAGCTCGCGGCGATCAACCAGTTCTTCAACCGGCGCATCGTGTTCACCTCGGACGCCGAGGTGTGGGGCCAGACCGACTACTGGGCCAGCCCGCTCGAGTTGATGGCCAAGGGCCGGGGCGACTGCGAGGACTACGTGATCGGCAAGTACTTCAGCCTGCTCGCAGCGGGCGTGCCGGTCGCTCGCCTGCGCCTGGTCTACGTGCGTGCGACGATAGGCGGCCCCGGCGGCGAGGTGGTCGCGCACATGGTGCTGGCCTACTACGCGACGCCGGGCGCCGAGCCGTTGATTCTCGACAATCTGATCGGCGAGATCAGGCCGGCCTCGCGCCGCGCCGATCTCGAGCCGGTGTTCAGCTTCAACGGCGACGGCCTGTGGCAGGGGGTGGGCGCGCAAAGCGCCGGCGACCCGGTGGCACGGCTGTCGCGCTGGCGCGAGGTGCTGGCCAAGGCGCGCGCCGAAGGGTTTCAATGATGAAGAATCACGAGCAAGGGAGGCGCAGATGTCGCTGATCCGTCAAATCTGGCTGCTGCTGCTGGGCACGCTGCTGCTCGCGCTGCTGGCCAGCGTCACCGTCAACGTGAGCTCGGCGCGTGACACCTTGCAGACCCAGCTGCGGCTGAAGAACAGCGACAACGCGACCGCGCTCGCGCAGGTGCTGTCGCAGCAGAAGGGCCAGCGCGAGCTGATGGAGCTCGCGGCCGCGGCGCAGTTCGACACCGGCTTCTACCGCAGCATCCGCTTCACCGCGGCCGACGGGCAGCTGGTGTTCAAGCGCGAGGCCGACGCCAGCCCCTTGCATGCGCCGGCGTGGTTCGTCGCGCTCGCGCCGATCGACTCGGTGCCCGGCGTGGCGCAGGTCTCGGACGGCTGGCGCGCGCTCGGCGCGATCGAGGTCGTGAGCCAGGCCGCGTTTGCGCACGACGAGCTGTGGCAAGGCAGCCTGCGGGCTGCGTACGCGCTCGCGGTGGTCGGTGCGCTGGCGGGCCTGCTGGCGGCCCTCGGCGTGGGCCGCATTCGCCGGCCGCTGGACGAGACCGTGGAGCAGGCCGCCTCGTTGCAGCGCGGCGAATACCTGACGGTGGCCGAGCCCCACGTGCCCGAGCTGAGGCGCCTGACGCGGGCCATGAACTCGATGGTCGCGCGCCTGCGCATCGTGTTCGAGGCGCAGGCCGCGCAGGTCGAGAGCCTGCGCCGGCAGGCGAGCTGCGACGCGCTCACCGGACTGTCGAACCGCGGCCACTTCATGGCCCAGCTCGGCGCGGCCCTGAAGCGCGAAGACGGCCATGCGGCCGGCGGCCTGATCCTGCTGCGCGTGCTCGAGCTGGCCGACGTGAACCGCAGCCTCGGCCGCGAGGCGACCGACCGCGTGATCCGCAGCATCGGCCACACGCTGCAGACCCACGCCGAGCGCGTGACGGGTGCGTTTGCCGGCCGCCTCAATGGCTCGGACTTCGCGCTCGCGCTGCCGCAAGGGGGCATCTCGCACGAGACCGCGTTTGCCGTGGTCGAGCTGCTGCGCGTCGCGTTGCCGGCGCTGGGGTCGTCGGTGTCGGTGGTGGCCGGAGCGGTCGAAACACGCCATGGCGAGGAGCTCGGCGCCGCGATGTCCGCGGCCGATTTCGCCTTGGCCAAGGCCGAGCGCGACGGCCCGTTCGCGGTGATCTCCACCAGCCCGACCGAGGGTGCGTTCGCCGCCGGTGGCGAGCATGGCTGGCGCGAGCGCGTGCGCGAGGCCTTGAGCCAGGCGCGCGTGCGGCTGGCCAGCTTCCCGGTCGTGAATGCAGCAGGTGCGTTGCTGCACCTCGAAAGCCCGCTGCGCCTGCAGCTGGCAGCGGACGGGCCGTTCGAGACCGCCGCGCACTGGCTGCCGCTGGCCATCCGCAGCCGCCTCACCTGCGATGTCGACGAGCGTGCGCTGGTGCTCGCGCTCGAGGCGATCGCGCGCGACGGCGAGCCGCGCGGCATCAACATCGCGCCCGCATCGCTGCTCGACAGTGGCTTTGCGGCGCGCCTGCGCAGCTTGTTGCTCGATGCGCCGCGTGCCGCGCGCAGCCTCTGGATCGAGGTGGACGAGAGCGCAGCCGTCGACCACTTCGATGTCGTGCGCGAATTCGCACGCCAGGTGCGGCCGACGGGCGCGCGTTTCGGGCTGGAGCACGCGGGCGAGCGGCTGAGCCGGATCGACCGCCTGTTCGAGGCCGGCCTCGACTACGTCAAGCTCGATGCCGCCGTGGCGCACGGCGTGGCCGCCGATCCGCAGCGTGCCGCGTTCGTGCAAGGCCTGGCGACGATGCTGCACAGCCTGTCGTTGCAGGTCATCGCCGAGGGAGTGAGCAACGCAGGCGATGCGCAGGCGCTGTGGGCCTGCGGCGTGGATGGGCTGACCGGGCCTTGGGTGCACGCCACGACGGGCGACGCGCCGCCCTGATGCACCGGCCGCGGCCGATGCACCAGTGCCGGTTCGTCAGTGCCCGTCGGTCACCAGCTTGCCGCGCGTCAGCAGCTCGTTGATGATCTGGCTGTCGGTGGCGCTCGCGGCCAACCCGAACGAGGCGCGCAGGTCGACGTTTTGCAGCGTGATGGTCTGGTCCTCGTTGCCAGCGGTGTAGACGCCGCCGGTGAACCCGCCCGCAGAGCTGACGTGGATCGTGGTGCTGCCGGGTGTCGTCGTGGTGTCGAAGTCGAGGTACTTGGTCAGGTTGCCGGCGTCCGTGCCGACGTGGTTGGCACCCACCAGCAGGTCGCGCAGATCGATGGTGTCGCCGCCCGATGCGACCGAGGCCACGTCGAAGTCGCTGATGACGTCCTTGGCCGGCGTGCCGCTCGAACCCCTGTCGGTCAGCGTCCACGCGAAGACATCGGCACCGGCGCCGCTGGTGAGCGTGTCGTTGCCGGCGCCGCCGTACAGGATGTCGTTGCCGCCGCCGCCGTTGAGGGAGTCGTTGCCAGCCCCGCCGAGCAGCCGGTCAGTGCCCGCCGCACCGTTGAGGGTGTCGTCGCCTGCATTGCCGATCAGGAGATCGGCATTTGCGGTGCCGGTCAGGGCGTCGGCGCTGCTGCTGCCGGCAATCAGGCTGGTGCCATTGACGATGTTCAGGTATTCCGTCGTCGATTGACTCTCGCCCGAGACGGTGTCGGTGGCGTGGAACACCAGCGTGGCCGAGCCGGTGCCGGCACCCGAGATCGACAGCCCGCCGAGCGTCCACCCGGTCAGGTCGACCTCGGTGTCCGTGCCGGTGGCGCCGATGGTCGTGGTGTGGCCGCCGGCGCCATCGGAGATGACCATGCCGGTGTTCAGGCCCGAGACCGACAGCGCGGTGTAGTCGGTGGCCGTCAGGGCGAGCTTGATCGCATCGCCATCGTTGGCCACCGCGACGTCGTGGTAGCCGGACTCGACCGACTTGATCGCCGCGACCTGGTCGGCCGTGAGCACGTGGCTGTAGATGCGCACGTCGTCGAGATCGGCGTTCAGGAAATGGTTGTCGGTCAGGTCGGTGCTGGCAGCGTCGTTCAGGAAGTTGTTGGTCGCGCCGAAACCCGTCAGCTTGTTCAGCGTGGCGGTGAAGCCGGCATCGGTCGGCGAGCCGGTGGCCTCGAGCGTGCCGTCGATGTAGATGCTGACGAGACTCGTGCTCGCGTCGCGCGTGATCGCGACCTGGTGCCAGGCGTTGTCGTTGACGCTGGTGGTGCTGTAGACACCGGCCGCGTTGCCGACATCGAAGCCGATCTTGCCGCTGGCGTTCAGCACGCCCCACTGGATGTCGTTGGTGCTGCCGGATTGCTCGCTGGCGATGACGGCCGGCGAGTCCCAGCCGGCTGCGTTGCCGGTCTGCGTGGTCTTGATCCAGAAGCTCAGCGAGCTGCTGCCCAGCAAGGCGGCGGTGGTCGTCGAGGCGAGCGCCACATAGCTGCCCGCGCCGTCGAAATGCAGCGCGCTGCCCGAGGTGCCGGTGTGCCCGGTGGTCCAGGTCGGCAGCGCGGTCGGCGAGGGGGTCGAGTCGCTGAGCGTGCCGGCCTGCGCGTTGTAGGCGTCCGTCGTCGAGCTGCCGCTCGCTTCGTCGAACGACCAGCGTTCCAGCGCGGCCACCGACAAGCTCGGCACCGTGGCGTCGTTGACCGCAGCGACGTTGACGGTGATGGTGGCCGTCTCGGTGACGCCGCCGGACGTGACGGTGTAGGTGAACGAATCGCTGCCGTTGTAGTTGGCGGTCGGGGTGTAGGTGATTGTGCCGTCGGCGGTGAACGTGACATTGCCGTGCAATGGCGTGCCTACCGCGGTGAGCGTGCGCCCGGCGCTCTCGAAGTTGTCGGCACCGCTGGTTTCGTTCAGGCCGGTGATCGGGTTGAAGGTGACGACGGTGTCCTCGGTGGCGGCGACCACGTCGTTGACTACATCGGCGACTGCGGTGACGGTGAGCGCGACCGACGAACTCGTGGTCAACGAGCCATCCGAGGTGGCCACGCCGAGCGAGTCGCTGCCGTTGAAGTCGGCGACCGGGGTGTACGTGATCGAGGCCACGGCCGCATTGATCTGCGCCGCGGTGCCCGAGAGCGTGACCGTACCCGAACCATTGCCGGCAATCGTCGCGCCGCCGCCGGTGACCACGCCCAGCGTGCCGTGTGCGACGGTCAAGGTCGTGGTCAGGCTCGCGCTGTCGACATCGGCAACGCTCACGCCTGTGATGACGGTGGCGGTGTCTTCGTTGGTGGTCTGCGCGGCCGGCAGCGTGTTGAGCGGCGCATCGTTGACCGCAGCGACGTTGACGGTGATCGTGGCCGTCTCGGTGACGCCGCCGGACGTGACGGTGTAGGTGAACGAATCCGAACCGTTGTAGTTGGCGATCGGCGTGTAGGTGATCGTGCCGTCGGCTGCGAAGACGACGCTGCCGTGCGATGGCGTGCCGACCGCCGTCAGCGTGCGCCCGGCGTTTTCGAAGTTGTCGGCGCCGCTGGTCTCGTTCAGGCCCGTGATCGGGTTGAAGGTGATCGGCGTGTCCTCGACCGCGGCGACTGTGTCGGCCGCGATGTCGGCCACGGGTGTGACAGTCAGCGTCAGGTCGGCCGTGGTGGTCACGGTGCCATCGCTGACGGTGTAGGTCGCGACCGGTACCGGGCCGTTGTAGTCGGCTACCGGGGTGAATGTGTACGTGCCGTCGCTGCCGACGACGAGCGTGCCGACACCCGCGAGCGTGGCCGTGCTGCCGGCCGCATGGGCCACGCCGCCGACGACAAATTGCGTGACGCTCAGAACGTCGCCGTCGGCGTCGCTGTCGTTGCTCAGCACGTTGCCGGATTGGATCGCGTCTTCCAGCCCGGTGTTGGCGTCGGGCGCGACCACGGGCGCGTCATTGACCGATGCCACGTTGACGGTGATCGTCGCTGTCTCCGTCACGCCGCCAGAGGTGACGGTGTAGCTGAAGGTGTCGGTGCCGTGATAGTTGGCGACGGGCGTGTACGTGATCGTGCCGTCGGCGGCGAAGCTGACCGCGCCATGCGCGGGCGAGCCGACAGCGCTGAGGACAGGAGCACCCTCGAAGCTGTCGGCACCGGCGACCTCGTTCAGGCCGTTGATCGGATTGAACGTGATCGGCGTGTCTTCGGTTGCGGCGACCGTGTCGCTGACGATGTCGGCCAGGGCCGTGACGCCGATCGCGACCGAGGCACTGGTGGTGGCGGTGCCGTCCGAGGTCGATACGACCAGCGAGTCGCTGCCGTTGTAATCGGCCAGCGGCGCGTAGGTGAGCGCGGCCAGCGCTGCATTGATCTGCGCTGCCGTGCCCGACAAGGTGACCGTGCTGCTGCCGTCGCCGGCCACCGTGGCGCCGCTGCCAGCGCTGGCGGTCAGCGTGCCGTGGGTGACGGCGAGCGTGGTCGTGAGCAGGTCGCCATCGACATCGGCGACCGTGATGCCGACGATCAGCATCGAGCTGTCTTCGAGGGTGGTCTGCGCCGCCGGCACCGCCAGCGTCGGCGCATCGTTGACCGGCGCGACGTTGACGGTGATGGTCGCAGTCTCGGTCACGCCGCCCGAGGTGACGGTGTACTGGAACGAATCGGAGCCGTTGTAGTTGGTGTCGGGCGTGTAGGTGATCGTGCCATCGGCCGCGAACGTGACCACGCCATGCGAAGGCGACCCCACCGCGGTGAGCACGCGCCCGGCGCTGTCGAAGTTGTCGGCGCCACCGACTTCGTTCAGGCCGGTGATCGGGTTGAAGCTGACGACCGTGTCTTCGCTGGTCGCGACCGAGTCGGCGACGATGTCGGCGACCGCGGCGACGGTGAGCGCGACCGACGAGTTCGTCGTGGCGCTGCCATCGGAGGTGGACACCGACATCGAATCGCTGCCGTTGAAGTCGGCGACCGGGACGTAGGTGATAGTCGCGACGGCGGCGTTGATCTGAGCGGCCGTGCCGCTGATCGTGACCGTGTCCGACCCGTTGCCGGCAATCGTGGCACCACCACCGGCGACCACACCGAGCGTGCCGTGCGCGACGGTCAAGGTCGTGGTCAGGCTGGTGCTGTCGACATCGACCACGCTCACGCCCGTGATGGTCTTGCTCGTGTCTTCGTCGGTGGTCTGTGCCACCGGCACCGTGTGGGCCGGCGCATCGTTGATGGCGGCCACATTGACGCTGATCGTCGCGGTCTCGGCGACGCCGCCGGACATGACCGTGTACGTGAACGAGTCCGGGCCGTTGTAATCGGCGTCGGGCGTGTAGGTGATGGCCCCGTTCGCCGCGAATGACACCGTGCCGTGTGCGGGTGTGCCGACCGCGGTCAGGACCGGCGAGCCTTCGAAGTTGTCGGCGCCGCCGGTTTCGTTCAAGCCGCTGATCGGGTTGAACGTGATCGGCGTGTCCTCGGTGACGGCGACCGTGTCGCCGACGACATCGGCCACGGCCGTGACGCTCAAGGTCAGCGTCGAGGTCGTCGTCGCCGTGCCGTCGGACACGGTGTAGGTTGCCACCGGCACCGCGCCGTTGTAGTCGGCCGCCGGGGTGAACGTGTAGTTGCCGTTCGTCTCGATGAGCAGCGTGCCCACGCCGGCCAGCGTGGCGGTCGTGCCTGCGGCGTGGGTCGTGCCGCCGACGACGAACTGGGTCACGCTCAGCGTGTCGCCATCGACATCGGTGTCGTTGCTCAGCACGTTGCCGGTCTGCGCGGTGTCTTCGTCCGCGGTGCTGCTGTCGGCCACAGCCACCGGCGCGTCGTTGACCGGCGTGACGTTGAGCGTGAGCGTGTTCGGCGCGGTGTCGAACGCCCCCGCGCTGTCCTGCACGCTGAAGCCGAAGCTCGCATACGGCGAGCCGTTGCCATCGGCGACCGGCACGAAGACGAGCTTGCCCGCAGCGACATCGGCTGCGCTGATGACGGCGCCCGCCGTCACGGCGACGCCGTCGAGCAGCAGGCTGCCGGTGGCGGGCAGGCTGTCGATGCGCACGTTCGCCAGCGTCTGGCCGGCATCGGCGTCGGCGAAGCCGAGGTCGGCCACGGCCACGGTGTACGAGGCGTCCTCGGCCAGCGTGTGCGTGCTGTCGGCGCCGGTCGGCGCTGTGTTCGCGCCGACGTTGACCGTGACGCTCGCCGTGTCGCTGCCGCCATGGCCATCGGACACGGTGTAGCTGATCGTCACCGGGCCGCTGATGTTGGTCGTTGGCGTGAAGGCGAGCGTGCCGTCCGGGTTGACGCTGACGCTGCCGCGCGTCGGGTCGGCGAGCACCGGGTTGCTGACCGTCAGCGGGTCGCCATCGGCGTCGCTGTCGTTGGCCAGCACGGCGATCGTGATCGGCGTGTTGATCGGCGTGCTCGCGAGATCGTCCGCCGCGACCGGCGCATCGTTGACCGGCGTAACGTCGAGCGTCAGCGTCGCCGTCGTGGTCGCGGTGCCGTCGGTGACGGTGTAGGTGGCGACCGGCACCGGGCCGTTGTAGTTGGCGGTCGGCGTGAACGTGTACGCGCCATCGCTGTCGATCGTCAGCGTGCCGACGCCGGCGAGCGTGGCGGTCGTGCCGGCAGCGTGCGTCGCGCCGCCAACGCTGAACTGCGTGACGCTGAGCGAATCGGCGTCGACATCGTGGTCGTTGGTCAGCACATTCCCGGTCTGCGGCGCATCTTCCAGGCCAGTGCTCGCATCGTTGGTCGCGACCGGCGCGTCGTTGACTGGCGTGACGTTGAGCGTCAGCGTGTTCGGCGCCGTGTCGAATGCGCCGGCGCTGTCCTGCACGCTGAATGTGAAGTGCGTGTAAGGCGCGCCATTGCCGTCGGCCACCGGCACGAACACGAGCTTGCCCGCGGCCACGTCGGCGGCGCTGACGACGGTGCCGGCCGTCACGGCCACGCCGTCGAGCAGCAGGCTGCCGGTGGTGGGCAGGCTGTCGATGCGCACGTTTGCGAGCGTCTGGCCGACGTCGGCATCGGCAAAGCCGAAGTCGGCCACGGCCACGGTGTACGAGGCGTCCTCGGCCAGCGTGTGCGTGCTGTCGGCGCCGGTCGGCGCTGTGTTCGCGCCGACGTTGACCGTGACGCTCGCCGTGTCGCTGCCGCCATGGCCGTCGGATACGGTGTAGCTGATCGTCACCGGGCCGGCGACATTGGTCGCGGGCGTGAAGGCGAGGGTGCCGTCGGGGTTGACGACGAGCGTGCCTTGCGCCGGGTTCGCGAGCGTCGCGCCGGTCACGGTGAGCGCGTCGCCATCGCGGTCGTGGTCGTTCGCGAGCACCGCGATGGTCACCGGCACATTGATCGGCGTCGAGGCGATGTCGTCGGCGGCGTCGGGCGCGTCGTTGACCGGCGTCACGGCCAGCGTCAGCGTCGAATTGCTGGTGAGCGTGCCGTCGCTGAGCGTGTAGCCGATCACCGGCACCGCACCAAAGTAGTCGGCGACCGGCGTGAATGTGTAGCTGCCGTCGGCGCTCAGCACCAGCGTGCCGACGCCGGCGATGGCCGTGGCTGTGCCTACGGCGTGCGTGACGCCGGCGATCGTGTACTGCGTGACTTGCAACGCGCTGCTGTCGACATCGTGGTCGTTGCTCAGGACATTGCCGGTGATCGGTGTGTCTTCGAGCGTGCTGCCGGTGTCGGCCACGGCCACCGGGGCATCGTCGACGGGCGTCAGCAGGATGCCGACGATGCCGGTCGCGGTGTGGCCGCCGTCGGTCACGGTGTAGGTAACCTCGCCGACGGGCGCCTTGCCGTCGTAGTCGGCCGGTGGCACGTACTTCAGGCCGCTCAGCTCGGCCGGCGTGAGCACGGTCCCTGCCGTGACCAGCGTGCCGTCGGATCGTTGCAGCTGGCCGATCAGCGGGACCTCCGTCACGGTGATCGTCGCTGCGGTCGAGGTGCCGGCCGGGGCCGTCAGGCCGAGGTTGACCGACGGGCCTTCTTCGACTGCATCGATGACGTTGGAGCCCGCGGTGATCGTCGCGTGCGGCGGCTCGACGGTCGTGAGACCGCCGACGACGCCAGCGCGCAGCGTGGCGTCGTTCGCCGCCGGCAAGGTCAGGCTGGTGGGCGTGACGCTCTCGCTGATGCGGTCCACACGCAGGCCGGGCGACAGGTCGCCGGCACCGTCGCCGCCGCTGACGCCGGCGGCGGTCGCGGCCTGTGAGTCGGGCTCGTTCAGCGCGCTGATCACGCGGTCGATGTCGGGCGGCGTGCTCTGCGCCGCGTGCGCCATCGTGGCCTGGGCTGCCGCGGAATCTTCCGGGCTGAGCTGGACGATGCCGTTCTGCGTCGTCAGGATCACATCGCCCTGGTGGACCAGGTCGCCCAGCTTCAGCAAGTGCATCTTGCCGTCCTTGCCGCGCATCTGCGCAGTGCCCCAGATGCCGGTGACCCTGCCTTGGAATGTCTGAACGATGGTGGGCATGAAGTGGCCTCGCGACAGCATCAAATAATGGTGACGAAGCGTAACGTCGCGCGGCGGTGCGTGCCTGCGTTATGCGCGGCTCAGCACCGGGTGTTCGTGAACAGAATCACCGAAGAGTCGGCTTCATGCGCAAATAGCGCAAGCGCCGAAGCCGCCTCCATCCCCCGATTTCGGGGGTCGATCAGCGTTCGCGCAGGGCGTAGGCCTTGCCTTTCAGGACCGGCTTCAGCAGGTAGGACATGACCGTTTTGTTGCCGGTCAGGATGTCCACCTCGGCGGTCATGCCGGGGATGATCGGCATCTTGTCGCTGAACTTGGCCTGCGTCGTGTGCACGCGCACCAGGTAGAAGGCATTGCCGCGCTCGTCGACCACGGTGTCCGGGCTGATGTTGTCGACCTCGGCCGCCATGCCGCCGTAGATCGAGAAGTCGTAGGCGCTGAACTTGACGGTCGCGGCCTGGCCCGGGTGGATGAACGCGATGTCCTTGGGCAGCACCTTGGCCTCGAGCAGCAGCGCGTCGTCGAGCGGCACGATCTCGACGATGTCCTTGCCCGGCTGCACCACGCCGCCGACGGTGTTGGCCAACAGGCGCTGCACGCGGCCCCGCAGCGGCGCCTTGATCTGCGACTTGTCGACCTTGTCGTTCAGCGCGACGGCGCCCTGGTTCAGCGCGTTGAGCTTGCCCATCACGTCGGCCATTTCCTTGCGCGCGTCGTTGCGAAAGGTCAGCTCGGTTTCCTGGATCTTGCGCGTGGCCTCGCCGATGGCCGCCTGCACGCGCGCGATCTGCGCACCGGCCTGCTCGTTGTCGCCACGCGCCTTCGACACCGCACCTTCGAGCCGGAGGATGTCCACCTCCGACACCGCGCCGCTGGCCAGCAGCGGCTTGGTCTTGGTCAGCTCCTGCTGGTTCAGGTCCAGCGAGCGCTCGGCCGAAGCCTTGCGCGAGCGCATCTCGCTCAGCTCCTGTTGGCGCTGTGCGAGCTGCTGCTGGTTGATCGACAGCATCGTGTTGAGCTCGGACAGGCGCGTCTCGTAGAGGCGCCGCTCTTCCTCGATGATGTGTTTCTCTTCGGGGCTGTCGCTCGGCGGCGGCGGCAGGAACGCCGCGCCTTCGGCGATCGCACGCAGCCGCGCCTGGCGCGCACGCAGTGCGAAGCCCTGCGCCGCGCTCTCGCGCACGCCCGAGGTCGCGCGGGTCTCGTCGATCTTCAGCAGCAGCTGGTCCTTCTCGACGACCTGGCCTTCCTTGACGAGGATCTCCGACACCACGCCGCCGTCCAGCGACTGCACCAGCTGCAGCTGGCGCGACGAGATCACGCGCGCGTCGCCCTTGGTGATCTCGTCGACGTGCGCGAGGCAGGCCCAGACGATCAGCAGCACGACGACGACGAGCGCGGCGCGCACGATCTTCTGCGCGCGCTGGGTGCGCGCGCGGGACATCACGTCGCCGGCTTCGAGTTCGAAGCTGCGGAAGCCCGCAGAGTCGCTTTCGCCGGGGACCGCAGCGAGCGCGGTTCGGACGTGTTCGAGCAGCCCCGGCGCTTTAGGGGGCTGGACTGCAGGAAGTCGTTCGACAGGCGTGCTCATCACGCCGCCTTCGCCACGCGGCCGCTGGCCAGCGCTTCCATGATGCGGTCGCGCGGGCCGTCGGCGACGATCTTGCCGCCGTCGATCACGATCACGCGCGTGATCATCGCCAGCATCGAGGTGCGGTGCGTCACCAGCACCACGGTCCGGTTCTCGGCGAACGCCGTGATGCGCGAGGTGATCTGCGCCTCGGTCGAGAAGTCCATCGCGCTGGTCGGCTCATCGAGCAGCAGCAGCGGCGCGTTGTGCAGCAGCGCGCGCGCCAGCCCGACGCTCTGGCGCTGCCCGCCCGACAGCGATTCGCCGCGCTCGCCCACCGGCATGTCGAAGCCGCGCGGGTGCCGGTTCACGAGATCGCTCAGGCCCGCGATCTCGGCGGCCGCGACGATCGCCGAGTCGTCGGCGTAGGGCAGGCCGAACGCGATGTTCTCGCGCAGCGTGCCGTAGAACAGCGTCACGTCCTGCGATACGTAGCCGAGGTTGCGACGCACGTCGGCCGGGTCGAGCTGGCGCAGGTCGATGCCGTCGAGCAGCACCGCGCCATCGGTGGGTTGATACAGGCCCATGATGAGCCGCTGGATCGTCGACTTGCCCGAGCCCACGCGGCCGATCAGCGCGACGCGCTCGCCCGGTGCGATCTTGAAGCTCAGGCCATCGAGCGCAGCGTCATTGCGGCCAGGGTATGCGAACTTGACGTTGCGGAACTCGATCTCGCCGCGCAGCTGCGGCCGCTCGATGAAGGTCTGGCCGACCGGGCGCTCGACCGGCTTGTCCATCAGCCGGTTGAGGTTGTCCATCGCCGTGCGCGCGCCCTGGTACTGCATCAGCAGGCCGACGACCTGGCCGGCCGGCGCAAGCGCGCGCGAGGCCAGCATGCTGGACGCGATCAGCGCACCCATCGTCAGCTCCTTCTGGCTGATCAGGTACACGCCGATGATGATGATGGAGACGGTCACCAGCTGCGTCATGAAGCTGGTGCTGTACATCGCCGTCGACGACAGCGCGCGCATCTTGACGTTGGTGCGCGCGAGGAAGATGTTGGCGCGCTCCCACTTCGACTGGATCACGCCTTCGGCGCCCTGCGCCTTGATCGTCTCGATGCCGGTCAGGCTCTCGATCAGCGTGGCGTTGCGCTGCGCGCTGGCCTTGTAGGTGGTCTCGGACAGCTCGTGCAGGCGCCGCTGCTGCACCATGCCCAGCCCGAAGATCACGAGGCCGACCACGATCACCGGCAGCGCGAGCCAGGGCGAGATCCAGAACATCACGGCAATGAAGATCAGTGCGAACGGCAGGTCGATCAGTGCGGTCACGGTGCTCGAGGCGATGAAGTCACGCACCTGCTCGAAGCCGCGCAGGTTGGACGCGAACGAGCCCACCGATTCGGGTCGCTGCTCGAGCCGCATGCCCAGCACCTTTTCCATCAGCGTGGCCGAGATCTGCACATCGATGCGCGCGCTCGCCTCGTCGACGAAGTGGCTGCGCAGCAGGCGCATGAACAGGTCGGCGCCGAGCACGAGCACGACGCCGATGGCCAGCGCCCACAGCGTTTCGACCGCGTTGTTGGGCACGACGCGGTCGTAGACGTTCATCGAGAACATCGGGAACGCGAGCGCAAACAGGTTGACCAGTAGCGCCGCCCACAGCACGTCGCGGTAGACGAAGCGCTGCTGCAGCACCGCGCCCCAGAACCAATGGCGCGAGCGCGGCACTGCAGGCGCTGCATCGCCGCGGCCTTCGGTGCGCGAGTCGAAGCGGAAATGCGGGCGCACGAACAGCACGACGCCGATGAAGCGGCCATCGAGATCGGCGCGGTCCAGCGACACGCTGCCCTGGCCGGTTTCGGGCAGCAGCACGCGCGCTTGCGTGCGGTCGGCGTTCCAGCCGGTCAGCACGCAGGCGCGGTTGTCCTTCAGGATCAGCGTGACGGGCAGTGCCGCCGGGTCGATCTCGTCGAGCGTGAGGCGCTGCAGCTTGGCCGACATGCCGGCGCGCGCCACCGCGCGCTCGGCGAGTTCGAGCGTCATGCGGCCGCCGACCAATGGCATGCCGGCCGACAGCGTCGCGCGCGACGCGGCCTGGCCGAACAGGCGACAGATCTCGACCAGGCAATCGAGCAGCGGGTCCGGGTGGATCAGGTCTTCGCGCAGGCGCGTGGGGGCGGCAGGTTTGACGGTGTCGGGCACGGGCGGGTTCATGAACGACGGAGGTGCATCACGCGATATCGGCACAGTGCACGCCGAATTGACCCCGGCGCTTGTCGGCGAAGTAGTGCTTCAGCGTTTCGCGCACGGTGCGGAAGGCGAGTTCGTCCCACGGCACCTCGTCCTCGGCAAAGAGCCTGGCCTCGATTGTTTCGGGGCCGGGTGAGAACACCGTGTCGAGCAGCCGCGCCCGAAAATACAGATGCACCTGGCCGACACGCACCACGCTGAGCACCGTGAACAGGCCCTGCAGTTCGAAATGCGCGCCGGCCTCTTCATCGGTCTCGCGCACCGCGCCCTGCTCGACGGTTTCGCCCAGCTCCATGAAGCCCGCGGGCAAGGTCCACAGGCCGTAGCGCGGTTCGATGTTGCGGCGGCACAGCAGCACCTGATCGCCCCACGCCGGCACCGTGCCGACCACATTGAGTGGGTTCTCGTAGTGGACCGTGTGGCACACGGTGCAGGTCGCGCGTTCGCGGTTGTCGTCCGACGGGACCGCGTAGACGGTCGTGCCGCCGCAGACCTTGCAATGCTTGAAACTGCGCGGGCTGAACGGAGTAAACATGGGCGCGAGTGTAGCTGCGGCGCCTGCTTGGGCACGGCGTGAGAACCACGCTCGCGTGGCATCATTCCGCGATCGTTCAACAGGGTCATCTGCCATGAGCTTTGTCATTACGCCACCGACCACGCCCTCGGTGCCGGTCCAGGGCGGCGCCGCCGCCGCGACCTTCCCGGTGCACCGCATTTACTGCGTCGGCCGCAACTATGTCGAGCACGCGATCGAGATGGGCCACAGCGGCCGCGAGGCGCCGTTCTTCTTCATGAAGCCGGCCGATGCGGTGCTGCCCATTGCCGAAGGAACGGTCGGGCAGATGCACTACCCGACCCTGAGCAAGAGCCTGCACCACGAGCTCGAGCTGGTCGTGGCCATCGGCAAGGGCGGGCGCGACATCCCCGCGGCGCAGGCGATGCAGCATGTGTGGGGCTACGCGGTCGGCCTGGACATGACGCGCCGCGACCTGCAGACCGACGCGAAGAAGCTCGGCCGGCCCTGGTGCATCGGCAAGGGCTTCGACGAATCGGCGCCGATCGGGCCGATCCGTCGCGCCGAAGAGTGCGGCCTGACCGCCGACAGCGTGATCGCACTCGATGTGAACGGCCAACCGCGCCAGGCCAGCACGCTGGGCAAGCTGATCTGGAGCGTGGCCGAGATCATCGAGCACATCTCCAAGGCCTGGGTGCTCGCGCCCGGCGACCTGATCTTCAGCGGCACGCCCGAGGGCGTCGCGGCGGTCGAGGTTGGCGACACGCTGCGCGGGCGCATCGATGGCGTCGGCACGCTCGAGCTGAAGATCGTCGCCGGCTGATCCATCCACGCCATGCAGCTGTACCACTACGCCCGCTCCTCGGCCTCGTACCGCGTGCGCATCGCGCTTGCGCTGAAGGGGCTGGATGCTGAACTGCTGCCGGTGCATCTGCTGCGCAACGAGCAACTCGCCGAGTCGTTCGCGGCCATTGCACCGGCCAAGCTCGTGCCGCTGCTGGCGACCGACGACGGCTTGCTGACGCAGTCGATGGCGATCATCGAGTACCTCGACGAGACCCACCCCACGCCCAGCCTGCTACCTGGTGATGCGGCGGCGCGCGCACGTATCCGCGCGCTGGCGCAGGACATGGCCTGCGAGATCCACCCGCTCAACAACCTGCGCGTGCTGCGCTACCTCGTGCGCGAGATGAAGCTCGGCGAGGACGACAAGAACCGCTGGTATCGGCACTGGGTCGAGAGCGGGCTCGAGGTCGTCGAGAAGCAGCTCGCCTCGAGCGCGACCGGCCGCTTCTGCCATGGCGACACGCCGACGCTTGCCGACTGCGTGCTCGTGCCGCAGATCCACAACGCGAAGCGCATGGACTGCCGCCTCGACCACGTGCCGACCGTGATGCGTGTGTTCGACGAGTGCATGGCGCTGGCCGCGTTCTCGAGCACGCAGCCTTCGGCCTATCCCGAGCCCGCGTGATGCGCCACCCGGATTGGCTGGACCCAGACTGGCAGCTGCCCGGCATCGGCGCGGTGATGACGACGCGCGCTGGCGGCGTCAGCGCCGCGCCGTTCGACAGCCTCAATCTGCGCGCCGCGGTCGGGGATGACGCCGCCGCGGTGGCGCACAACCGGCACATCGTCGAACGCGCGATCGGCGCGGCGCCGGTCTATCTGAACCAGGTGCACGGCCGCGGTGTCGTGCGCCTGACGGCGGCCGACACGCTTGCCGGCGCGCCAGTTCACGACGCCGATGCGAGTGTCACCACCGAGCCCGGCATCGCCTGCGCGGCGCAGGTCGCCGACTGCCTGCCGGTGCTGTTCGCGGCCCCCGGTGCGCGCGCCGTCGCAGCCGCGCACGCGGGCTGGCGCGGCCTCGCGCTCGGCGTGCTGGAGGCGGCGCTGACGGCCGTGTGCGACGCGGCCGCGTGCGAGCCGCGCGAGGTCAGGGCCTGGCTGGGCGCGTGCATCGGGCCGACGCAATTCGAGGTCGGGCCCGATGTGCTCGAGGCCTTCCAGGCGGCACCCGACTCGCCGCGCTTCAAACCGCAAAGGCAGGGCAAGTGGCTCGCCGACCTGGCCGGGCTCGCGCGCGACCGGCTGCGTGCGGCCGGCGTCGTCGACATCAGCGGCGGCGCGTGGTGCACCGTCGGCGAGCCGTCACGGTTCTTTTCGTTCCGGCGCGACCGTGTCACCGGCCGCATGGCCGCCTTCGTCTGGATCGAGCGCGGCCCGCTCCGCTGAGCGCCTCGCCCGGCGCCGCGCCGGGCTGAAGAAGAGGTAGCCGACGATCCCCAAGGGCAGCAGCCCGTACAGCACGAAGGTGAACAAGGCGCCGAGCAGCGTGCCGTGGCTGCTGGTCGCCTCGACGACCGCGACCATCAGCACCACGTAGAGCCAGGCGATCGCTACCAGCAGCATCGTTGACGGCCTGGATCGGCGTATCTTATTATGAAATCGACTGTCATAATGCGGCAGTGCCGGGTTAGACTGCGGATGTACAAACCCGCCGGACTCACGTAAAACCAGCCAAAGAAGCTGGGGCTTGAAGCCACTCGAGAAACGCCAGGAGACATATGCAAACCAAGCCCGATTCTGCGGCCCCGCGCGTACCGGACCTCGCCGGCAGCGTTGAAGTGATGAGCGCGTCGCTGAACGAAATCTGGAAGACGCTGTCGGGCCTGAGCCTGCCCGCGCAGTCGATGACCGAGTTGCAGAACACCTATCTGAAGCAGTCGACCGAGCTCTGGAACCACACGCTTCAGGCCCAGCCGGCCATCACGGCCGACCGCCGATTCGCGGCCAAGGATTGGGCCTCGAACGCGGGCAGCGCCTTCGTCGCGCAGATGTACCTGCTGAACGCGCGCACGTTGACGCAGATGGCCGATCAGCTGCAGGGTGACGAGAAGACCAAGGCGCGCATCCGCTTCGCGGTGCAGCAGTGGGTCGACGCGACCGCACCGAGCAACTACCTTGCGCTCAACCCCGAGGCGCAACGCAAGGCGCTCGAGACCCAGGGCGAGAGCCTGGCGCACGGCATCAAGCAACTGCTGCACGACCTGCGGCAAGGCCATGTGTCGCAGACCGACGAGAGCTTGTTCGAGGTCGGGCGCAACGTGGCGACCAGCGAAGGTTCGGTCGTGTTCGAGAACGAGCTGTTCCAGCTCATCGAGTACAAGCCGCTGACGGCCAAGGTGTTCGAGCGGCCGATCCTGTTCGTGCCGCCGTGCATCAACAAGTACTACATCCTCGACCTGCAGCCCGACAACTCGCTGATCCGCCACACCGTCGCGCAGGGCCACCGCGTGTTCGTCGTGAGTTGGCGCAATGCCGACGAGAGCGTCAAGAACGTCACGTGGGACCAGTACATCGAGGACGCCGCGATCCGCGCCATCGAAGTGGTGCGGCAGATCACCGGCAGCGAGACGATCAACACGCTGGGCTTCTGCGTCGGCGGCACCATCCTGGCGACGGCGCTCGCCGTGCTGGCCGCGCGCGCCGACAACCGCAGCGCAGCGAAGGTTGCGGCGAAGAGTAATGTCGGCGCAGCCGACGTGGGCCGAAGCCACAAGCCCGCCGCGAGCGTGACGCTGCTCACCACCTTCCTCGACTTCAGCCACACCGGCGTGCTCGATCTCTTCATCGACGAGGGCATGGTGAAGATGCGCGAGATGACGCTAGGCCCGCAGAGCCCCGGCGGCGGCAACCTGCTGAAGGGCCAGGAGCTCGCGACCACGTTCAGCTTCCTGCGGCCGAACGATCTGGTCTGGAACTACGTCGTCGGCAACTACCTGAAGGGCGAGACGCCACCGCCGTTCGATCTGCTGTACTGGAACAGCGACAGCACCAATCTGCCGGGGCCGATGTACTGCTGGTACCTGCGCAACACCTACCTCGAGAACAACCTGGTCAAGCCCGGCAAGATGACGGTCTGCGGCGAGAAGATCGACCTCGGCCGCATCGATGTGCCGGCCTACGTCTATGCCTCGCGCGAAGACCACATCGTGCCCTGGGAGGGCGCCTACCGGAACACGCAGGTGCTCGGCGGCAAGACCCGGTTCGTGCTGGGCGCGTCGGGCCACATCGCCGGCGTGATCAACCCGCCGGCCAAGGGCAAGCGCAGCCACTGGATCGGCGCGAGCGCGGCACTGCCGGCCAGCGCGCAGGACTGGTTCGACCGCGCCAAGGAGCACCCCGGCAGTTGGTGGCCCGATTGGGTCAGCTGGCTGAATAGCCATGCCGGCAAGCAGGTCGCTGCACCCAGGGCACCCGGCAATCGGCAGTACAAGGTCATCGAGCCTGCACCCGGCCGCTACGTCAAGGCCAAGGCCACCTGATACCCATCGTCAACTTTCTTGATTCACTGACAGGAGATTCTTATGACCACCGACATCGTGATCGTCGCCGCCGCCCGGACCGCCGTGGGCAAGTTCGGCGGCAGCCTGGCCAAGACCGCTGCGCCTGAGCTTGGCGCGGCCGTCGTCGTCGACCTGCTGCGCCGCGCCAAGCTCTCGGGCGAGCAGATCAACGAACTCATCTTCGGCCAGGTGCTCACCGCCGGCTCGGGCCAGAACCCGGCGCGCCAGACCGTCATCAAGAGCGGCCTGCCGCAAAGCATTCCGGCGCTGACCATCAACGCCGTGTGCGGCTCCGGCCTGAAGGCCGTGATGCTCGGTGCCCAGGCGATCCGCGACGGCGACTCCGAGATCATCATTGCCGGCGGCCAGGAAAGCATGAGCCTCGCGCCCCACGTGCTGCCGGGCTCGCGCGACGGCATGCGCATGGGTGACTGGAAGATGGTCGACACCATGATCGTCGACGGCCTGTTCGACGTCTACAACAAGTACCACATGGGCATCACGGCCGAGAACGTCGCGAAGAAGTACGACGTGACCCGCGAGAAGCAGGACGCGCTGGCGCTCGGCTCGCAGCAGAAGGCCGCCGCGGCGCAGGAGGCAGGCAAGTTCAAGGACGAGATCGTGCCGTTCAGCATCGCGCAGAAGAAGGGCGATCCCATCGTCTTCGCCAGCGACGAGTTCATCAACAAGAAGACCAACGCCGAAGTGCTGGCCGGCTTGCGGCCCGCGTTCGACAAGGCCGGCACCGTGACGGCCGGCAACGCCTCGGGTCTGAACGACGGCGCTGCGGGCGTCGTGCTGATGACGGCCGCGATGGCGTCCAAGCTCGGCCTGACGCCGCTGGCGCGCATCGCCAGCTACGCCACCGTCGCGCTCGACCCGTCCATCATGGGCATGGGCCCCGTGCCTGCCTCGCAGAAGGCGCTGCAACGCGCCGGCTGGAAGGCCCAAGACCTCGACCTGCTCGAGATCAACGAAGCCTTTGCCGCGCAAGCCTGCGCCGTCAACAACGAGATGGGCTGGGACACCAGCAAGGTCAACGTCAACGGCGGCGCGATCGCCATCGGTCACCCGATTGGTGCGTCTGGCTGCCGCATCCTGGTGACCTTGCTGCACGAAATGCAGCGCCGCAACGCCAAGAAGGGCATCGCCTCGCTGTGCATCGGGGGTGGCATGGGCGTTGCACTCA
>Ga0307515_10005749_pt1 | contig 25057 bp, 28 predicted proteins | sample 17_EM_MG_FD_194513 | JGI IMG/M metagenome (GOLD analysis project Ga0307515, IMG submission 194513) | Populus trichocarpa ectomycorrhiza microbial communities from riparian zone in the Pacific Northwest, United States - 17_EM | ecosystem: Host-associated > Plants > Roots > Unclassified | place... | reverse complement strand
ATATGGGTGGGAACGGGACTCGTAGGTCTCTATCAGCTCATCGATAAGCTGTTATTTTCGGTTTAGTGCTGCTAACCGGGGGTGAAACCAGTGGCTGACGTACGATATGCCAGCGTAGGTTGCTAACAGGTTCATCGCTGTCGGTAAGAGCATCCCTCAACACCCAGGCGTGTTGTCGAATCTCTCGTATCGCACAAGGTTGGGAATAGAGCTCCGCCCCAGCTTCTACGAGCAAATAATAGAACGCTTGAAAATGTTCCAAACGTTTCGCGAGCCGCGCAATACGTGCCAGAGCATAAAAAACGTCGGCCCCGCACACTAACCCGTGGTGGAATATCGCCCCCAAGTAGCAGGCACGATTGAGGATGTTCGGTGCGGTCTACATACTAATCAGTTGCGTTTGGTCGTGTAAGAGGGAGAAGACGTTTACGAGGTCGATCGAGAGATGGAAGGCGTCTACTGCTGATTTGCGCACGGATGCTCGAAATTCGAGGAACGACAACACGCCCCTTTCTTTCTTCAGCTGCCTTCCAACCGCTTCTAGGAATTTTATGACTCTTAAGGTACCTGTGTTAAAAACCCAAGGATTAGTAAAAGCGCGAGAATATTGAGCCATAAACATCTTAGCCAGTAGATTGGGGGTCGATTTGTCGGTCCATGAACCGTAAGATACCACACCGGCAGTATGGAGATCTGATAGCGTGTTCGACCAACAGCCGTTCAAGAATGAGTTGTACCACAGTTCTCGGAGCTCCGCTGGAGAATTAGTAGATATGGTTCGCTGTGATGAGGGGTTAAGAATTCGGTAAGTTTCCAGATTGTCCCTGGGTTCCGCGGATGCCACAGTGTGCCTTACTGTGAGCGGCAATACAGTACGGTATCGGCTCTGGGGGCGGTTGGACCCAACACCCGAAAGGGCATATGGCGAAGGTGTATCGATTGGTTCCCGATTTGCGGAGACAATGTGCGCTGTAGTCAGTGGAAAGGGTCCCCCTTGATTACACGACTTGCGAGTGACGAGACCACCGAAGATAAGTTTGGAATCGGGGTGGGTGACCAGGGAAGAAGTCGAAGAGATGGTAGTCGAGGCGGTTGAAGCCATAAGGAAACAGAGCGCGTCCGGGGGCGAATTTATAATATTTCGCCGAAAAGCATGGACCGTCGCATGAAAGAAGCCCACTCTGGCCACCCTGAACACAATCAGCACAATCGCTTACTTTACAATCATGATGGTGGCTGGTGGCCACTATAACCCACGTGGGAGAAATGACTGGGGCGGGTCTGACGCACGTGACCCAAGAATCTCCTCCCCGCTCACTCAGTCGACTCGAATGTGTTTGGCGAGATAACCCGTAACTGCGATGAACAACGTCTGTCTCGCAGGCCAGGTCGCCGTGCTGTTCAGACGGCTCGTACATGTTGTCTCGACTGTTTCCGTTGCCCAACAATATCACTTTTACAAGAGGAACCGCTCGACGGCGGAGCATACATCGTCACAACCGACCATCGAGTATCAAGATCTATCCCTAGGACAAGCTCTCCTTGACCCAGAGCGGTCCTCTACGATACCGGGCGTTTTGGCGGAGCAGTGGAACAGAGTCAAGGGTAGAAACCTTTGGGAGTCGTGGCGATCCTGCCTGACGTCGGTCCAGCAATCGCAACAGCAACTGAACTTTAGTGCGTACCTGTCGCACGCCAAACCACTCATTTTACTTATTCCGCTGTAGGTGCAGATGAATTGCTGTCATGGTTCGGGCCAACGAGACCCCATTCAACACATTCTAAAGTGCCCACCCCACCCGATCAAATTCCACATGAGCACCCCAGCGAAACTTCGGAGCACCAGCCGTCCGGTCCAGGATCCGACCCTCCTACATCGCGGTGGACGGAAGAATCGAGAGACGATACTATCAAGAAATTGATGTTAAGTCCTACTCTCTTCGACCCAATACGGGCGCCGCGAAATCCCATCGTTCTCTGTCATGGTGGGTACTCGACCTTCCATCCGCGGCGGCATTTTGCATAAATCGGAAAACTTCCAGGGTTGTACGGATTCGATGTTCGGGGACCTGCGTTATTCCCTCGACTACAACAACACTACTGGTACAATATCCTCAGCATCCTTCGTGGAAGGGTTGGGGCGGAGGTGATCGTGACTTCAGTACCCTCGTGAGTTGATAGAACCCAAATCAGTCTCAACGTTGATCACTAAATATTGGCTATGATACCTAGTACCGGTTCCATCGCGTCAAGAGCCGATACACTCCACAATTTCCTTCAGAGCGAGGCGATCGGACGGGGGGTGAACTTCATAGGTCACTCTATGGGAGGACTCGATTGTCGACACCTCATTTCTCACTTCAACCCCACCGAATATTCCCCATTGTCGTTAACCACTGTTGGGACCCCGCACCGAGGGAGCCCGTTCATGGACTGGTGTCGGGAGAATATTGGGCTTGGTCAAATGGAGGCAGGTTCTGCCGCGGAACGCGAGTTCTCCAGCAAGTTGAGGGCCATGGAGGATGAAGCAGAAGCTGAGAAAACAAAGGAGGGCAATACCAAACCATTCAAATCGTCTATGCTCTCCTTCGCCTCACTTCCCTCCTCTTTCACCACATACCTCCTCTCCATGCTCGATTCCCCTGCCTACGCCAACCTCACAACGAAGTATCTCACGGAGGTTTTCAATCCCGCAACTCCGGACAACCCGAGCGTCAAGTACTTCAGCATCGCGGGTCGCTGTGAAGGAGTGAACGTTTGGCACCCACTTTGGCTACCCAAGCTTGTCCTGGATGGATACGAGTCGAAACTACGAAAGCGATCAGATCCCCCTTCGCGACGCAATCCAGACTGGCAGTGGGGAAACGACTGCCTGGTCAGCATCGAGAGTGCCAAGTGGGGCGAGTTCTTGGGCGTGTTGGATGAATGTGACCATTGGGCCATGCGGGGGGCATCTGTGCTCGACCTAAATTATGACTTTCCATCAGTCTCGGTTTCGATGCCCTCACTATCGAACATCAAGATTGGCGGAGGCAACGGAAAGGATGGCGATTGGAGTCTGAAAGATTGGGGAAGGTTCGTAAAGCTGTGGAAGACAGAGGAAACGGAACGGATGAAATCCAATCAGAAACCCTCCATTACGGCAGGGAGGGAGCGACTTTCTGCGGACGATGTCAAGGAGAGGGAGAAAGCGCTGAAGACTTCCACGGATAAGGTCTCGGCGATGTTGGACTGGATCGTCGACCAGGTCCCTCTGACCTCGAAGGAGAAAGGGGAGACGAGCGCGGCCGGGAAGGAGGCGTTACGAAAGAGGAATATCGCGAGTAAGGAGGGGTTGGAAAGGCTGTATGTGGCACTTTCGAAGAAGTTGTATGATGAAGGGCTGTGACTGGCCTCTCCGGTCATTCCTTTGTTCCAGCCTATTATTATTGTGCTCATAGCTGTTCTTCCTTTTTGTTGTTGGCCCCGCCACGCGCATACGCCCCCGCTTCACAATTGTTGCAATCCATACATATCGACGCGACGGAAACAACTGATTCGACGAAAGATAGTTTCATGGAATCATATAAAACCAAGGAAAGCTTCTGTAGATACGTATCTCTATCCATGTACCTGAACGAACGAGGATCCACCAAGCACATCCGTAGCCCTCTAGAAAAGTAAATCGTCAAGACCACCCGGGGGTTTCGCGGTGTTCGTGTTGGTCGCAGTGGTGTTGGAGGGCCCCCACAACCCACCACCCATTGTCGGCTGCCTGCTTTGGTTCTGGTTCATAGCTCCCCAGATCCCCGCAGACGCCTTCTCCTTCTCCAGATCCTTCATCGATTTGGCGGGAGCAGGGTTTGTATTCGACTTGTTCGCCGTTGACGTCGTGCCGAGGGAAAGGTTCCACAAATCATCAAAGTTCGCAGACGTAGCTGGTTTGGCAGGAATTGGCGATGCGGTGGTGGATTTAGTCGAGCCAGAAACCAGGGTACCTCCTTGTTGCATCGGAGGGGGAGTTGGAGACATATTGGAGGCACTGATGTTGTAGTTAGGGGCCCCGTACGAGGGGGAAGTGGTGCCAGAACCGAGAGACATGACATTCATGCCAGGGCCGAAGAAGTTGGGCCGTTGGACGGGCTGAACGGGTTGGATTGGTTGAAATTGTTGAGCAGGCTGAAGCGGGATGACAGGTTTGATTTGTTGAGCAGGTTGAAGAGGAATAACGGGTCGCGTTGACTGAGGAACGGGGGCAGTGAAACCTGTGCTTGTGGCGGGGGGAGGGGCAGCTTGGAAGTCGTCGAAGTCGTCATCTACAAAGGGTATATCAGCCTAAGCTCGAACGGCGATCGCGAGTAAAAGCATACCTTCAAGGGAAATAGGTTGTGCAGGTCGCTGCAGTGGGGTGGGTCCAGGTGCACTGACCGGAGGAGATAGGGCAGACCCGCTACCAAAAGCATCCTCATCTGCAAAGCCAAGCAGATCGACCTCTTGAGCGGGTTTCCCTGGCGCCTTTGTGGGTGCAGCGGTGCTTTTGGATAAGGCCGACTTGCCCTTCTGCTGTGAGCCCGACGAACGAGCGTCACTGGTGGAAAGTGAAGACCGCCGTGGGGTTTCGTCGTCTCCAGCATCGTATTCCTGGAACCTCTTCGAGTTAACGCCCCCGGAGTAGCTGCTGCCAGAGTAACCGCCATCGCCATAACGGCTGCCGCTACCAGAGTAGCCACCGTCGTCATCAACGTCGTATCCTCCTCCTCCTCCTCCTCCTCCTCCTCCTCCGCCGCCACCGCCCGAGCTAAAACTATCGCTGCCGAACCCCCCATAGCGGGCGCCAGTTGAGGCGGGACCCCAGCCATCGTTGCCAACGCCAGTATACTTGGATTTGTTCGTTTTGGCTTTCCTTCGTTCAGTACGAATTTTTTCGACATCTGACAAGAGGTCGACGATCTCCTTGGAACGGTTTCGAACTAAAAGTGACATGAGGATAGTCGAAGCATTTGGCAAAGATCAACGTTACTAACCGTTGATGCCCTGGTCTTTGCCCTTGTCGTCGACGTAATAGAAATTTCTTAACATCTTCACGGTAGAAATGTGGGAGCGAGCATCGTCAACAACCCGCTCGCTCCCATTCTTGACCAGGTATTCCATGAGTTGTAAGGCCTACGGCGACGTCCGTTGAGCTGGGAGGGGAGAGGGATGTATGTGTGTGCGCACCTTGTATATCTGTCTCCACTGGCGGGCCTCCTTTTCCATAAAACGCGAGTAGATAGCGGGCATGATCTCATTGAACTGCTGACTGGGAACATCATTGGAGAGGTCCTAGATATGGGCGATACCCAGACTCACAAGTTGAAGGTTCTGCACAGACGAGATTAGAGGTTACTGGCTGGGCTGAAACGCGGAGAGAAGGAATCCCGACATACCCTTGAGCAATCTCCTGCATCAAGGTCGAACTCGCTCCCCTTTCGAAGTATTTGAGTCGTCATGAGATGCGGCTAGAGCTTGAGCGGCTCACCATGGCTCGTCGTTGGTAGCCTCTTGGACTTTGGCCTCCATTTCGCTAACGTTAAGTACAACATTTTTGGCCTGCGTCATCTTCAACAAAGGTGCGATTGAAGTGGAGAGTTTTCCACACCTGATTGTACACGCTCTTGATATCATAGAGAGTAATCTGCGAGAGGGTGTTTCCGAGGGATTCTAAACGGTCCATGGCTGGGAATGGGGATCCTTGTTGACGAAGCGAGGATGTGTGTGGATGCGGTGACCGACGACTGCGTTTGTTTACACCCGTTTGGCCGCGCCAATTCCTCTCCGCGCATCCAACTCGACGGCCGCCGTCTATTCCAAGGTCTCATCGCCGATTCACCCTCTCCAGCCATTCTGTCTCTCTTCTACGCACGCACGCCTGGCGTGCACCATCAGTGCTGTGCTGCGACTTTCATTATCCTAATGTCAATTTGAGTCGTTTTCCCACTCCCACTTGGATTTTGTGGCCGGCCACGGCTCGCTTGTTGATGAGCCTGGTGCTGAACCAAACTGCCTATTGTTAAGGTCCAAGGCCGTCGTGTCGAGCTATCAGCAATATCGTGACCCCATTTCCATCGCATTCTGCTGGACAACAAAGCCTCTTCTCCAGCAACCAAAACAGAAGGTGCCCCCCTCGCGGCCAAGCAGAGCCAAGCAGGGAGCCATGCTCAAATGCTAGGATGGTCGCGTGCGCAAAATTCTCTGAAAAGATGTTAGTGACCCGATGTGGATCTCTGCATGACCTGAAGAGGTGATGCTCGATTGCAATATTGAACAGTTATTGTCTATCATTCCAGAGAAAAGGAGGGACCACATCTTCCGCCTCGTCCGGAAGCCAGCCGCTGAAGGAAAACCCCTTGATGAGTGCTTGGCCGTCATCTGTGGTGTTGTAACACACACTGCCTCGTCCAAGAGGTCCTCACGGAAGTAGAGGCTTCCAACCGCACCGAAGAAGCATTGGCCGCGGAGTTGCCTGATGCATTGCACAACCACCCTCGTCTCTCTGTCCTTCGCCTCCACGTCCAGCTCGTGCCACACGCTCTTCAAAGTGACACCGGAGACTTTCTCCATCAGGATCCAATCAAAACCAAGTTCGTTGTCCGCGGTGGAACTGCGCGCGATTATACGTGGGACAGGGACGGAAACGTACTCTAGAATGTAGAGTGTCGCAGTGGGACGATGTTCGACGTGGACCTGTAGGTGGCTTCTAGAGTGTGATTCGGTGTCTGGATCCACGGGCCAGCGAGGCTTGGGAGCCCATAAACCAGGCTCCCAGCAGGAGGTGCGCTAAACGATAGGTAGACATAAGTTCGGGGGTCGTTGAAGGATTGGATTCGGAGGAACAAAAAATTACCAACAGCGCAGTTTGCAAGGAGGCGCCTGTGAATTGGGAGGGCTCGACATGCTCAAGGGGAGCGAGCACAGGGTAGTATCTGCTTTGCATAGACTCATTGCATTTCTATTACACAACATATGGTTCTCAACGACAACTAGGGAAAAGGGGATGGGAAGGGTTCCCGAAGGACCAACCCAGAACTCTAGAAAACAACAGAGAAAGGACAGTGATGAATATTAAATGAGCGTGAGACGGTGCATAATCAAATATACACGGGACAAGAGGATGAGCGTGAAAATACACAATTGATTGAAGATGGAAGGGAGGAAGGGGAATGGTGCCTGAAAGGGGTGAGTGGAGGAACGCTTTACATGGGGGTGGGTATTGGTTTTGGTAGTGAGTGTGTTCAAGTGTGAGGGAACGTGAACTGGCGGGTGTGGGGGGAACAAGATAAGAATCGACAACTGAATTCAAGATGGTGCCATTATTGTCCGTTCTGTAGAGTAGGCCATAAACACCAAAAAATGGATTACTGGTGCTTCGAGTAGCGTAAATGGGCCGTAACCAAGGGAGGCGAAACGGGGCGCGGGCGTGGTAATGAGAGTTGGGCTCAGGGTTGTCAATAATCGGGGCGGAGAAACGGAGGGAGAAAGATGAGTGACCGGGAAGTCAATGGGCGAAAACGGCGACGAGTACGATGAATGGGATGTAAGTGATCAGAGAGGTGCCTGCCATGACGCGGCAGCGGAATCGCCACGTCCGCGCATCTGTAGGTGGTGGAAGAAAGTAGTCAGCATTGGATGAGCAGTGAAAACTGTATAGACGGGTTTAACCGACCGTGTTCGACCTGTGGGTCGTCAAGTGTAACCGCGTTCTCGACCTCGCTTCCCCCCACACTCCTCGTTTGGGGGATCCGCCACACTGAAGCTAGCCACCAAAGAGGGAAAAGAATAAAACCAAGAAAGAAAAACCAAGCGTGGATCGGACTGCCGTCCTCTACCTCCGTCCTCAACCTCAAACCCCATGGTGTAGGCCGCACTCTCGGGGGTTTCCTTGGATCACGCATGTGGTACGCGCTCGTTAGTGACTTGCTCACAGAAGGAGCGCGAGGGGACACAAGAGCGCTGACAGGGATGGAAGAATGGGAGAGTTGAGACATGCTCCTTGTTCGCTCGTTTCGCTCGTACGATCGGACCCTATCCGAAGGCATATCTGATCGATACGAATTTGTCTTCGAGCTCGGAGGTTTGGTCACGGAGTGTTGTCGTGACAAGGGTCGCATCTTTGAGCTCGTTGTGCTGTTCCATGTGCCAGAGTTGGTGGCGTTGAGCGATGAGACAGGACGGGAGGGGGAAGGGCCCGGTGAATACGATGTAGTAGAAAGTCTGGCGCGTTTGGCACGAAAAGATGAGGGTGCGTGTAGATCTGGACCCGTGCGTTTACCCACTGCATCCGACTGAGTAAGTGTGACGACCCGAAGAAATGAAAAAAGTGACCCACATGGCAGATCCTCAGGCACAGCGAACGTGGCATGAAGGCTCCTCTGATCTGGAGGGGTCGGGTCTACCTCATCTGCCTTTCGTTTCCCCTTTGTGACGCCGGGGTCTGAGGACGGGTTGCCTGGTCGTGTTGGGGTAGCGAGGACGGTGGATATCGCCGAGTAACGCGGTGTGGAGCTTGCACGGAGCGAAGACTTGAGCGGTTGTTTTCCCTTTGTGTCTGAAGGGCCGTTTGCAGCTTGGAGCGCTGGGTTACCTTGCTCGGTCATTCGCCTGTGCTTGTCGTGCTCGTCGCCTGCTACCACAGCTTGATCACCGCCACAAAATTCGGAAGAGGAAGAGGCAGAATTTGAATCTGAAAGTAGCAGAAATGTGTTTAGTCCCATCATATGCGCAGCGTACAAAATACGTGGTTGACCTTGAAGAAATAATGGGGACCCCAGCGAAGGAGGAGGGCGGGGCGAAACGAGAGTTACAGCGGGAGGCTGTCGTGTGGCAGACACGTGGGAAAAATCACGGCTATTTCCGGGGTCCCCTGCGGTCGGTGTTGCGGCCGGTTCGCCAAACGAAAGCCGGAAAATCTCTCGAGACACCTGAGCCTGCCAGCTATTCGAGTTTGTGAGTACTCCCTCTGTGGCTTGTACAGCGCTCCACTCCGCGCTCGAACGTCGACTCGATCTTCTGCTATCGACGGAAAGCGTTTTTGATTGCTTCCGTGCCACTGGTTTGCGACTGACAGAAGGACCTGATGTGAGTTCTTGGGGGACTCCAAAAATGCTATCGACATGAGGAATGGTGGTGGTACTCTTTGTTGGCTTGTGTAACCCGCCGGGAGTTACAGATCCCGAACCCCGAGCATCGAGGGTCAGCTCTGGGTGATCCAGCGGTGGCAATGGTGGCGGAGGGCTTCCCTGGTGGCCAAAGGTACGATTGGAATATGGTGGCGTGGGGTAACCGAACGTTCTAGGAGATTCGGACCTAGACTGGTGAACAACCGACGGTGGCGTTTGGTTCCGACGGGGCGTCGCCTGAGATGACGAACGGTTGGTCCTCAGAGAACTCAAGGACCTCGTGTTCACGCTCCTGCGTCGGTCAATTCTTCTCTTCCTGTCGGGGAGGCTACGCACGCTTGCAGTCCTCTCGAATGTCCCCGATAGTGGGAGCTTGTTTGTCGGTGCGAGGTTCCATCGCGACCTCTGCGCGTTCGATAGTGTCTGATCTGCGTTCGCGACATCGTCAAGAGACCGAGAGCGAGTTGGCGTTTCGTGATAAGACGACCCTGAATCATCTTGGCCAAGGTTCGCAAGGGGAAATTGCTGTCTGCCAAAAGTATCACCCAACGGGGACGCTTCAGCAAAGAAGGGGAAAGTGGGTTGTCCGGTCGAAACTGGAGTGGTAGGCAAGGGGAGTTCGGGTGATTTGGTCGAAGAATTGCGTGGAACACGGGGCTTCAGGGGCAAAGGGGTATAACCATCCTGGGTTGGCAATGGGGGTATGGCGGCTGGATTACCCCTGCTTTGGTGTTTCGAACTTAGGTCCTCCGTCTCGTACGATTCCAGGAGAGAGTTGAGATCATGTCGTATCTTTAGTCCAACCAGAGGAGAGGGAGATGCATCGACTGGGACTTCAAGATTTGGGATGGAATCCAAAGAGGCGGGCGCGAGTTGTGGTGGTGCGGAATGCGTTGAGGGTTGGGTGCTTGATCCAAGGTGGCGAATGCGGGAGAGGAGGGATGGCATAACTGGAGGACGACGAGACGGATGCAAGATATTAAAACCTGCGGTACGGCGTTAAATACCCGAACGACAGATGCACGGAAGAGTTGGTCCACCGGTGGTATGACTGAGATCGACGTTATCAGCCACTAGTGGACGTTAACCTCTCGATGCTTCAAGTTTCGTGAGGATTACAGTAAGACAGCTGCCAGGGCTAAAACCGCGACGATGTCGTTTGGCGGCTACTGGGAAGACATGCTGGCAGATGCCAGCGGCCTTTGCCTCTTTTGATCAAACGTTGGAAACAAGTTGGAATCTGCATTCTTCAGCCACCCGAAATGTCTGACTTTAGGCAATTGCCGCCAACGTCCCAAACGGGGTATGTACATCAATAGGTACTTTAATCACTTGAGTATACTACTTGCCTCTCGCCGATCGCGACCTCTACCTCTCAATTGGCATCCAATGTCCAACGAGCAATACTCTGACCCATATGTACACCCTGCATATCAGGCCGAAATTCTGCATTTCTCCATATCGCCAATTTACTCTCAGGAAAGCCGGGGAGCTTCTGGGGTGGGATGACTTCCATGAATTCAATGAGGAGCTTGTCGAACCCACCCCCAGTTTCGTTTCGTGGTAGAGCGGGGCGGGGGGAGAGTTTGCTGGCCCCGCGAGTCCTCCTACCAAGCACAATATATGCGTTGCCTCGATGTCGCGTTCGTTTGCGAATCTCGAGTAAATACTCACAAGGTCTTGCGCATCCGGGGTTCGATGTTCAATATCGTAGCGGTGATCATTCGTCACGTTTTCCGCTCCAAAAGGGTTCCATTGACCGAGACCTAAACCCCGATTCCCGGAGCCCCCCCTCTACAGCAGATATGGATGAAAAAGAAAAACCAAGGGCCAATTTCACCGCAGCTCGTGGATGGGATTAAAATCCTTCCCGGCACCCAATTTTTGGAAGCTTGGACTGTTTTGAGGAGAATGCGCTGTGGTATTGCGGCCGGCTCCAGATGTGCGGGTTAGAGACGGATTCACGGTCCGCTGCAATAGGACGGCTCCCTTGAAAGCTCCTGGATAGGTGTCCACCAGCAGACTCACCAGCAAACGACATAGCCTCGCGGACAGGCATCTAGGAGTACAGAGTCAACGACTTCATCATGCGAGCTTGACGAACCATCCAGCCTGTAGACATCCCAATCCCTAAGCTGCGACATGTGCGGAACGACACTGGTCCGACCTACGATCGTTGCTCGGAAGTTGTTGACCTGCGTAGAGTATGGCCACGGGATGAAGGAATCACGAGTTTCCGAAGTGTGAGATTCAATGCGTCGTAACTTAAGTATCATACGCTCCAAAGGGTATCGAGCCGATCGGCGTGGGAACCGGCCCGGGCCCGCCTCCCATCGGTCGAGGATAATTAGTGCTGGACGCGACCCGCGTCTCCTGCGCCAATCCTGGTCTTGTCCTTCCGACTCGCGCCGGCTCTGAGATCTGACCCTTAGCTGCATCTTCCTCTATTTGTTAACCCCTTCTCCTCGAACGGCCTCAGGCAGAGTACACAAGGTCATGCACATTTGGTGTTGATATTAATGGCAAGCACGCCCGATGCACAGATTCTCTCAAAAATGATACCATTCTCCTTGTAAGTTTGGAGGTCACTACCGGGGGACGTTCTACCTTCTGACACGTCTCATTATCTCAGGTTCATTTCTTTACTCTCGGATATTTCCAAAGTCGCCACAAAAACGCGAGACTCGAACCCCGTCGATTCCAGGAATTCAAAACCCAAGGACTACCCCGCGCTCCGCGTCTTTTCGCGATGGGTCGCATACCTACGAGCGACGTTCGAACTTCAGGTTATAGAACACTCATCACCCGCCATTTTTCAATTATTGTTCCCGGATATGGACGTGAACCGTAGGTATGATGTGCAAGAAACGAGGTTGGCACAGCACCTGGCCCACGTATTTGGTACCAAAAACGACTCTAAGGGGAGAGGGTCGCGCTTGGCGCGCTGGAATGCGGATGGGTCGTCGGGGTGTTTAGGAGTTGAGGTGGGGGCTGTTCTAGACACTTCTGCCGGTGTAAGTGCTTCGTACGGGACAGTTATCGGTGCGAGCTCAGCGACTTAAAACAGGCTAGCAAACAGAGCAGTGGTCTGGACATAGTTCAATTTGATAGGTTGTTGACGCAGCTCGCATCCCTTTCCCCTTTCTCCCACTCGAGTATTCAAAGGAACCCGGACCTGCCAAATTCCAAGGTCGAAATACTCCGGATCTTGTATTCGTCTTTGTCGCCCACGGAAGCGTCCTTTTTAACCCAAATTATCCTGAAGGACCTCCGGCCAGTTCTGTACCCCTCCAATGAGACGCACTACACGGCGGCACTTAAACATCAGAAGAGTAACTCGGTCGCCTATCTTGATGTGGTTGACGCCCTGAGGGTCTGGGACCCCACGTTAAATGCACTCTCAAGATGGAGAGTTGTGTCAAACTTCCAAGTAGCCTTGTCCAATGACGATCGCGGCCTCATGTCAATCGGGTACCCTCTTCAGGTACGCGAACGGCACGTATCGTGATCGTGGAAACTGAACAAGCCCACGACAATCTGTGTATTCTGCACGCCTCTAGATTCCAAAGACCATCAAAGGCACAGGGTGTGCTCAAGCGTTGAAACTTTTCTCAGACTCTCAATTGGTCTGGGCCGAAACCAAGTACGACGGTGAACGCGCCCAGATTCATGTCAAGGTCGATCGGCAGACAGGGTCTGTGGAGCTGAAGATTTTCAGCAAGAGCAAGAGGGAATCGACGAACGATAGACATGCCGTCCACCAGTGAGCTTGTTATATGAAGGAAAGCTTTGCTGACACTGATGAAAATCAGGGTTATCCTGGATGCTTTGGGCCTCCCGGGCTCCGTTCCTTTCTTGACGACAAGAGCCGGGATGCATTCCGTTATGAGCGACGTGATACTCGAGGCTGAAATGGTGGCCTTTTCCGATACCACCGGAGGCATCGACGGTAAACTGTACCCTTGGTTCCCACATCTCCCCCGCGCTAAGCTGTGCTTCAGAGTTTTGGAGAATTCGGAGTCTCGTCGAGAGCACCGCAGTCGGTCCGAGGCATAAAGTACGTAAGATGCATGAAGAGATCCCAGTGATGTAAGTCCCTAGTTGTGGACCCACCTCGATCAAGCAACTAAACTCGTAAACGCTTTCTCCAGTTCGCAATGTTCTCTGAGATCTGACGCTTCGGATGGAGGGACTCGTCACCTCGCGCTCGTATTCTTCGATGTTCTCCTACTCGATTCTCGTCCCTTGACCGGCCTGCCATATCACGAACGAAGAAAAATCATGGAATCTATTGTCCTCCCGATCCCTGGACTTTCCCTTCTCGCCGAGAGGGCACCTATCGACCTTACCAAGGGGATCGATCCTGCGAGTATTCAATTAAAGTCTGTTCTCGCTCAAGCTTTGGCGGATCATCAAGAAGGGCTCATTTTGAAGGCCAATGGAGGCGCATATATCAAGTCCCCGTGGGTGAAGGTACATACACGACGCTTTCTCGACGTTTCCACTTGACAATGACGTTCGATCAAAGTTGAAAAAGGACTATATTCCTGGGCTCGGGGACTGTTTGGACCTTGTGATTGTGGGTGCGTGTTGGGAAAAGGATCGTGGTCGAGAACTGCGAGGTATGCCAATGGAACATCCGGACGCGGGGTTCTCAAGCTGATCCATATTTAGTTCCCCCTTCTGCTTTCACGACCTTCCATCTGGGGATGCTGGCCAATGCGGACGCACTAAGAAATGACGTAAAGACTTCCCCGTACCATCACTTTATGATAACTGATCCTTCTCGCAGTCGAGTACGGCCCCGTCATTCAGGGCGTTTTTCAGCGCTTCATATGGGCTAAGTCGCGACCAGCTGGAAGATTTGAACTTTTTGATCAAGAGTTCAAATTCGATCACATACAGCGAATATCGCAGGAGTCCTCATCGGCTGGGTTATGATATAAGTCTTTTTATCGGCCAATCCCAACTCAAACCATCTGTTGTCCTACTCAAGGACTCTCTGATTCTGGCCGAGGTATTCGGGGCGGGATTCACCAAAGCACCTGGGGGAAAGGTATGTCCACTCGTCGTTCACCCCCCGTCGCTTGTTGACCGCGGAACGTTTCGTTCGAACCAGTACTACGAACTTCGGTTCCCACGGATGGTAAAAGCGTACCGTAGACGTGACCGTACATGGCGAGAATGCATAACCTTGGAAGAGTTCCAACGCATAGCACGGGAGACCGTAGGCAGAGAGCGACCGAACAAAGAAGCGGACGATTGGTGCAAAGACCTGTTCGGGAAAGTGGCGTCTCCAGGAGTCAAGCACCCACATCGGAGGAAACAACGTGAAGAAGCCATTCTCGATGGTTTGGAAAGGGTAGAAGGGAGCCATCGTGATGGCGGCCACAAGACCAAAGATCACAATAGCAAGAAGCGAAAGAGGACAGTCGACTCCGGCCATCCCAAAGACAAGCGCCCAAATCACCGCGAGTCAACCTACTTGGAAAATGTAGGCTGGGCTACTGAAGGGAGCCCTCCGAAGGCTGTGTTTTCCCGGAAACGTGGACCTGTATCCCCCATCCCACCCGTCACTCCAACGCGACCACGGCTCTCTAGACGTCTCGCTCCGTTGGGATCCATGACGAATGTCACCCTCGCTGATCCCATGACGCCCAAAAAGTCACCTTTGGACGATCGAGGTCGCAATCGACCTGGGTCCGGAGAGTTTGGAAAGGAAGGAGGGCTAAAGGACTCAAAGGTGCATTTGGGTGGCAACCCGGATCCCTTTGTCGATGAAGAGGACCATAAAGGAGGGGATGGCGTTGGTTTGAGCACCAATCGTCCTTTCGTCATCCATCCGCCAGCTCCTCTTCTTTCTCCCCCGACAACCACACCGCGCCGAAAACGGATGGATCTCAGAGGCGACGCTGACCCACACGCTATACCAAGCGATACGCCCATGAAGGCCAATTTCGACGCACAGCCCACGAGTGAACAAACTACCCCGCTCGCTCCTCAAATCAGCCCGGAAGGTCATTCACAATCCATAGCCGGGAGGTCTTTACCTACCCCCGTATCCAATGGTCCCATCAAACGAGCGCCACCTCCTGCTAGTTCACCCACCACCGCGGGGGTCAACAACACGTCCACTGGAGTGAAGAGGAAACGAGAGGCAGAGGAGGACGTACATTATCCCTCAAAGAAAGTCGTTGCCGTGAGATCGTCGCCCTCGATGCAGGAACTTCCGGGTCCCTCCCGCGGTTTGAAGCCTTCCGAGACCTGGAGCCTAGATGAGAGGACGTTCATGGAAGAGCCGTACTCGACACGCAAAAATACAAAATCCAAGATTCGTAGAGGCGAAATGTCCGTCGACGCGATCAAAACGAGATTGATCAAAGCCACTTCGACACCACAAATCATACCTGTCCGAAAACCTGATGCAATGGTCCAAAATCCAACGGTCATCATCGAAGCGTGCAACACCGAGTCGAAGGATGTGAAGGAAAGGACGGATGCGGTCGCGCACAAGAAATTAGAGGGTAACGTCGAACCCGATCGCCGAAAAGCTGGTCCGTCTGCTTTAACCTTTGGAATCCCTGCGCCATTTCCACCAGGAACATCTGGCCCTGGATCGTCACTAGATAGCCCCAACAACTCTGACAAGATCGCGGCGTACCATGGTGCAGACAAGTTTTACTCGAGTCGTCCTCCGCCTTCTACGACTCCGCCGCAACCAGCGAATGTTTCTGAGTTGGCCGAAGAAGACGAGATGTTGTTCGCCCCGTCCCCGGGTGAAGATGCGAAACATGACGCTACCTCTAGAGGGCAACCCGAGCAACTGAAACCAGAAGACAGCAAGAAGGCCATAGGGCGGTTTCCCTCTCTCATTCTTGAGCCGCGACAACTCTTGTTCACCGACACCGCGGTCGGAAAGTTGATGTCCACTAGCGTCGTCTGGTTCGCTCGAGACGCTCACGCCACCGAACCCTTGCATCGCCCTTCTTCCCTCCAACTTGTCCCAGAGTTGAACGAGGTCTCTCGAATTGAGAGCTTACTGGTCGCGTGCGGTTGGCACGGAAAGAAAGCTTTCACCTCGAAACGAGGCATCGAGAGGGGCGTCGTCTTTGTCGACTATGAGGAGCAAACGGATATCCAACCTGTGATCAAGACTCATTGGGTGGCACAGCAGTGCGAAAATGCGTACCTGTTGGCGACGCGGTATCGAGGCCCAACAGAACGAGGAATGAGACCGATTTGGATCATGGATGCGAGGGTGTTGAGGTGGGAAAGGTTGCGGTCGATGAAATCTGGAGATACGTTGGAAGGGCTTGAGGAATTCGTCTTGTGGAAGAAGGAATAACTTATTGGTTACTTTATCCGTGTTTTTATGTACCCTGTAGTAGTGGTGTATCAGTGGAAATTTGGGTCAGTTGGGCAAGTTGCGCTTATGATCGGAGGCGTAAGGACAAACCACCATCATCTAACGTCTACTAACGATTGGGGAGATGTTCAGCACGCCGGACTGGGGTGCCGCACCACGGGAAAACGCGTTCATGTCCCCACATGGTGCCGCCGCAGGTTGTAATTTTCAAGCGCTGGAATCCAGGTCCGTAACGATGTACCCGGCGAGGTTGCCTGCAATAGCGAGCGCCGGGAGGATCGGACTCTAAACTATAGATTCAAGACCTGCAATAGGATCGCCCCGATAATTAGCGCTGTACCCTGAGGCCTTGGGGTCCCAACACCGCCTTGATCCTGTGCGTTACTTGTCATTCCCTCTTGTAACCCGTCTGACTGACTTACTCTCAAGCGCGGGGTTATCCTCCGCGATCTCTCCACTTCCATACACCCAGACGAGCACAATCCTGCCCACCCTCAACCAATCTTCTATCCCGAGCGAACCTCTCACCGTTCCGCCCGTCCAGGAAGACACCCGGAACAATCGCCATTGTCACAGGGCTCACGCACACGGGCAGACAACGTCAACTCATCTCCCGCAGTATTTGCCATCCGGTGTCCAGATCAAGCACGCGCCACGACTCACTGAGGGCGCAGAAATGAGTGAGAGGGGCAAAATGGAGATCCCACCGTTGCAAATCGATCCAAAGTGGTACGTTCGAACTCCCATGTCACTTTGGTCGCTGACCACTGAGCGAACTTAGCATCCAAGACGCTCTCAGAACATTCTTACAGCCCATCAAGACCGATGACCCCCGACTCGATTTCTATACCATGTACAAGAGGGAGGCGACGGAGTACGATACGGACTATGTCAAGAAGTACGACGAGGACCTCAATACCACCCTGATATTCGTACGCCTACTATCACTCAGCCTTGCAGCGTACTTAAATTACTCTCGTAGGCGGGTCTGTTCTCTGCTGTCAGCTCTGCCTTCGTCATCGACGTCCATTCGAAGCTCGAACCAGATCCAAACGAGCAATCCGCAGCCCTCCTTCGCGCAATCCTCCTCACCCTCAACCAGTCCGCCATCCCGAGCGGAACGCCCGCCGTTCCAGCTAGTCAGGAAGCTCCCCCCAGCGAGATCGTCACTGTCACTGGACTCATGTACGCGAGTTTGTTGATCTCGTTACTGGCCGCATTCACCGCAATGCTGGGAAAGCAATGGCTAAATCGTTACTTGCGGAATTCGGGCGGATCAATGATCGAGCGTTGCGGAGACCGCCAACGCAAATGTGACGGGCTCAGGAGATGGCCGTTTCATCTGTTTGTTGAGAGTCTCCCGCTGATGCTCCAGGTCGCCCTCCTCCTCCTTGCCTGTGGCCTTTGCCGACACATGATATCCATAAACGACTCCGTGGCGGCTGTCCTCATCACCCTTACTACGCTGGGGGTCCTATTTTACCTAGGGGTTGTCATTGCAGGCGTGTCGTCGTATGCGTGTCCGTTTCAAACACCCGCGTCTACCGCTCTTCACGGTTTGTGGAAGAAGGTCGGGTACCGAATTGCCCCTTTATTGCGTCCCATCGTCATCGCAACTTCCAGTCTATCGCGAGGACTGTCGTCAACTACTCTTCTCCTGTGGACAAGGGCCAGGCATTCAGCTACTTCCGCGATCCTTTACTCCGAACGATGTATTGTGAAGACCACCCGGAGTTTGGCTCTGTGGGTCCGGAGGCGAATCTGCCGCACATCTTCATTGGTCTCGCTAAACGAGGTACGGGAGGATCCACGTGTCTCCCAAGAAAGCGGATCCCCCCCCCACGGAAAGTGATCACCTGTCGGAGGGAACCGAGCCCATGTCTGGGGAAAAACCGACACCTCCCGGAAACACTATGCCGTGGTTAGGACCCGCAGCCTTGGTCTCGCTCCAGAGGAACAACGCCAACGACGCCCGGTGCGTCTCGTGGATCCTCAAGAATATCACCGACCCGGAGGCTCTTGACACCGCTGTCCGACTTGCTGGCACGGTTCGGTGGTTCGAGGATAGAATTGACACGGAAGTTCCCTACGACTTCATCGTCTCCACCTTTCACGAATGCTTCGGTTCCGACGGCGAGGTGCGTCCGGGATTGTGGGACAGGGCATATAACTCTGGACGGGCCATGCTGTGGATCAACATTCTTGCAATGTGTAAATCCGCAGAGTTTGCACGCAGGTTCCCTCTCCAAACCATTAAATACACGTCCCCAGATTTTGACGATGATCTTTCGGGTCTCCTCGAGGTCTGCAAGGCTTCGTCTGTCTGTTGCCGCCTCGTACACCTGCTCGTAATCAGGTCGGGATTCACTCCGATGCACATACGATGGGTTTCGAATACATTGTTGCATTTGTCTTGGGTACATCAAGCCACGTCAGGCACGCTCGACAACTCCGACATGATCGTACTGTTCATTCACCAACCACAACCGACCACCATTCCTCTGGATACTGTGACGATACTCAATCGCCTTCTGACATGGTGCAACCTCCTTGACTCGGCTGTCAAAGAAGAGGTGCTGAAAGTCCACGATAAATCGTGCGACACTTCCTGTTTTTGCTTTTTCAGTTGCTTACACCTTGTTCATCAGTGATCGTTTGGAACAGGTCCTATCTCGATTATCCGAGGCGATCGTTCCAGCCCTCTGTACCTTCAACCCTCGACTACATCTCCTCCAGTACATACTACACGACTTGACCAAGTTGGAAACCCGACCATGGCGCTTGACAGAGATGGCATATGGATGGTGTTCTGTGATATGCGAGAACACCCAAGGTGCTGGGTATCACAGGAACCTACTCCTGCTCTCTTTGGAAATCGGTTTCCGCCACCTTCACCCACACCGGTCGACTCTTCCGGTCAAACTCACTCACACCATACACCACCGTCATCTGGTTGATATTGTTTTCGAGAGTCGGAATGGTGATCTAATTGCCGATGTCCTTCATGCTTGGACCTTGAGAACCTATACCGATGAACCGCTTTGGTTACTCGACATGTGTGTGAGGCACCTTATCGATCTCCACCATCTGGTGCCTTTCTCCTCGAAGTTGCGACAACTCGTCATACGGTCCGTCGCTTTAATCGGTTACCGGGGATTCGAGCAGATGGGGGTGGAGAGGTTCATTGAACTGTTGGACCATCTCCATGTTGGTATCGAGGATATCGGTGAATGGACTCGATGGGGAAGACTCCTCCTGGACATCGTCCAATCCACCGAGGGGATACAGCATCTATCTCATCAGTCCTGGGGACTGCTGGTGGAACCCAGAATCCTGGGGCAACTGCGGGGGGGAGATGACATCACCTATGATCCACAGATCACGACATATCTTGAGGGAGCCAAGGAATGGGAAAAGTTGGAATGTTGGATGGGTGTCATCTGGATGTTATGGCCACCTGAGACTGAAAGGTCAAAAGAAAACCTCGAGCGTGCAATGGTATCACTGTTCCGCCAGCGGCCTGGTGCCCCCCGTAAACTCAAACAATGGATGGATCGATGGTCCCAACATGATGGACAACGTCGCGAGGATGTGTTTAAGACTTTTCAATGGGTCTGCAAACGAGCTCACGAAACATCACAACAGGAAATACTGTAAGCGAACTTCTGTGATTATCCGGTACCCTCCAAGCCTCATCCGGGTACACTGTCACTTTAGGTTGACTCCATCTGCCGATGAAGGAACTGAAGGAACTACCTGTTCTACGGTATCCTCCCCTCGGTCATCGTCCGGGGGCGGCGCATTTTAGGTGTCGCTGCCGCGTCATGTTTTCTGGCCCCCGCGAAGTACGGGTGTTCATTTATCTTGTGTTTTCCATCCCGTCTGGCACGGGTTATTCGACCGATCCCCAGGTGCACGATGACTGGCTTCCGTTATCATGTATGTTGTAGTCAAAAAACAACTAATATAAGATCCGTTGTATCGTTCACCTTCCGAGGGACAGTTTAGCCTAGGTGAAGCTAGCCGGCAGTGGCCACGTTTCCCTATCCCACTCATTCGTCCCGATCGCGTCTTTGACAACACACCTTGATCGTCCAGCTCTTGAGGACCTTCGTGGTAATCGTGGCATTGCCAGACCAAACCACGGGATCGTCGCAGACGATCTCCGAGATACACACTTATAGAATGAATATAACGAGGGAGACGGCGGGGTAGATTAACGACGAGCGGTGGGACAACAAATATGAAACGATGTGTGTAAGCGGAGGAGGTGGATAAAGGAAAGAACATATTTGAAGAGGAAGGGAATAGCGATACCAAAGAACAAGAGGGAAAGCGGAGTGAAGGAACAAGACATTGATACATGATGAGCTGTGGGGGGGATTATATTTAAAGAAGTCGACGCAACCGCCGATCCTATCGTCTGGCCCCCCGAGCTTAGATTGAAAAGTCAATACGCGCAGGAAATAGCACCATTTGCAGGAGCTCACGATTGAAGCCCGATTTACCAGAGGCAACCGGGTTACACATTTCCTCCTCGATCCGCTGCAGGAGCCCTCTGCACCTCTCCAGATCCTCCACAGCCCCAAGCTTCTCACAGACATCGGCGGCGCGCGAAGCCTCATACCTCGCCTCTTCAAGCCTGTGTTGTTTGTAGCACAACCCAGCCTGCAGCTCCATCGCGCGACCCAGGTAGTATGCGCCATTGACCGCGTGCGACTTGGCTCGTCCGACGTGGGCGTGGGCGTCGTCGAATCTGTCTTCGTCGAGGAACAGTTGTGCAAGGGAGTAGTGTACCCAAAACAAGCGATTGTGCCAGTTGAAAGAGGACGCGATTCCGAGCTACCTCGAAATGATAAATGGCCTTCTCTCTCTCTCCACTGGAACGGTATATTTCGCCGAGAACACGATGAGTTTCGCAGACCAGAGATTGATGACCTTTCTCTGGGATGAGGTTAATCGCGCGGGATGCGGCTTCCTCTGCCGCGTCGAGCTGTTTGTCCGAATCCAACAGCCAAGCGAGGTCAATCAAACACCGTGCTTGCCCCACTGCATCCTTGAGCCGTCCGAAAATTTCAAAGGCTTCTTTCGCTTGTTGTATCCCCTCCTCGCGAAGGCCCATCAGCCGGTTTGCATCAGATAGGTGCCTCAATGTTCGAGTAACCTGAAAGTCTTTCCCTCGCTCTCTAAGGAGTTTTAGAGTATGAGCAAGGATCCGTTTGCGCTCAGCGGTATTCCCAACCGATTCGAACAACCGCGAGAGCTCAAACAAGCATTCTGGTTTGAAACGATGATCATCCGGGAGTCCTTCGATCTTTGCCCTCAGAACGATGAGCCGTGGTTTGTGCCAATAGAGGTGCTCCATGAATTTGAAACAGGCCCCCCAGACGTCATCTGTGTTTGTGTCGGTTGACGTGAAGATATCGAGCAGGTGTTCGACATTCACATCCTCCGACGCGATCCATCGTGTTTCTCCGAAGTCGGGCTTGTCCGGAATAAGACTGACTGACATCCGGGTGAAGTAACGTTCCTTGGTTGCGCAGAGGAGTTGGGATGATTCTGAGTCCTTGGGTGAGAGATAATCACGGAGTGGTGCGAGCATTGTGACGAATCTGTTGCTTCGATACGTCAGAGAAAGAACGCAGAACTTGTCAAAGATCTTTGTTTTATTGGAGATGGTGGGAAACAACCAGTCGAGGTTGTTCTCGTCGATGCCTTGTGGGAAGAAGGCGACGACTCCGAGGAGTGCTCGGGCGTCAGGGCCGAGTTCTTGGAACATGGGGGATGTGAGCGAAAGTTCGATCGCGGCGGCGAGGCTCTTATTATGCTCTGTCTGCAACACGCTCGTTCGCCGTCTCTCCCATTCACTCGTCAGTCGGTCCGTGCCCCACTTGTTTTGATGTGCGACAGTAGCGAGCAAGGTGATCGAAAGCGGATGGAAGTCGAGTTGTTCCAGAATGTCGTTGACGAGGTTGGACCGTTCGTCATCGTCGTAGATTTGATAGAAGGTGCGACAGGCGGCATCCATCGACAGCGTGGGGATATCCAGGTGTTTGAAATCTGAGGGAGTAGTGGAGATACGGGATGTGATGCAAACACAGATGTTGCTGAATTGACTCAGTTCCTCCACTACGCCATAGATCTCCTGGGCATCTTTTCCCTGAGGATCGAGGATAGATTCTGCATTGTCGAGAATTATGAGCATCTCCTTTGAGGATAGGAATGGTCGTAGGGGGGTTAGATCCTCGGGGTTTTCAATGCCTGCACCGATGGCATTGGAGAGCCGACGGAGGAAATGAGCACGCGAGGGGGGGAATTGGTCGCAACGGATGAATCGGCGGTTATCGCCAAATCGTTGTTTGATACGATTGTCGTGGAGGACGGCCAGAGCGGTGGTTGTCTTGCCAATCCCGCCGACACCAATGAGAGCGATAGGAATGAGGTTCTCAGCGAGATCGAGCACCCTCTCGATCAACTCGTCGCGTCCAAAGAAGGCCCTTGGCGGTGGGGGCGGGGATTCTGCGGGTACGCTAGACTCGAACATAAGACAAGGGTATATTCGTAGTTTAGGCCGCTGACCTAATTTGAGTCTAGGCAATGGTGAGTAGTTATTCGGTGAAAAATAAAGTACAAGTACCCCTCACCGATCGATGTTGAACGTCCATCCCTTCCTGACTTTTCAGCACGTTCCGGTGAATGTCGGAGACAATGGTATGCGTGTTTGCAACGTTGTGGTGTAGCTCGGAAACGATGGCATGTGTGCTTATAACACCGTGGTGAACATCAGAAACGAGGGTGTGGGTGTTCGCGACGCCACGATGAACGTCCGAAACAATTACGTGCGTGTTTATTGCAAGCTCGGTCTGGGAATGGGATTGTATAGTTAATAGAAGCCGCGTACGAATGACGGGGCGCACGTTAAACACGAGAAGGATTCCGTGAAGATCCGACCTCCAGGTAGCGATTGTCTCTTTATCGTTCTTTGCGTGGAAAAGTCGAGAGACTACGTTCCGATTGCCCTGCTTGATGATCTTCCTTTGGATCCCCGCGACAGTCCTAGTATCAGGCCGAAAACATCGTCAGTGACGCGCTGAAAGCGTGTATTGCTGGTGTAACTCACGTCGTCAGCTGTTTGATTGCCTCACGCACGGAATCGTTAAGGTCGTTCAACCTCTTCCCGCTCAGTCCCCGGTTGAGGGCAGTACACACGTCAACGCAGGCTAGCCCTAGTTCGACATAATCCACCTGGTTGATCATCGAGTCCTAGGTGCATCTCAGCCTGCAATCGACCAACGCAAAGTAGGAGAAAACGCACCCTGATCATTGTGAGGATAACGCCGACGGAGCCAAAAACAACCTTGGCTGGGGTAATGCTTGAGAGCTCCTTCGCAAGATTCATAGTTTCGATGGCCGCATTCAACGCTGGGATAGCACCCTCTCGCCCCTTCTGTCGTTGGGATTCGGCTTCCATAGTCGGAGCGAGAGAACCGCGCGGCGTGAAGGCTGTGAGGGAGGTCCCGAATCATAATAGGGATGAGCTGCCATCTTATCATGACACTCGCTGTGCAAACGGATCCATTTGGTGAAGAGAAATGTATTTGCAGTCCTAGTGTTTGAGGGCTCATATGATCGATTCGGATCAGCTGTTGGGACGGCATCTTTGTTGCAGCCCGCCTCATTCAAAATGCCCTGAAGAAATGATTAATTCCCCGGCCGCCAGCACAACACTGTGTTTTCGACCCCACTCTACTTTCGGCTTGGTCTTTCCGGTTGCTCCGTCGTAGACACATTTCGAATACCAATTTGTCAAGCCTGTATCATCCACTCATCACCTCCCCCAATCATTGAACCTCTGTCAATCCCCCACGCCCGTTTGCGCTTCAATTCAGAATCCCTACGACCGATGATGTGGAGTGGGGACACTCACGGTCCACTGCCAGAACTTTCTCATATCTATCCACAATCAATGCATCCAAGTCCGTTACAAAGTCCGTATCCGATTCGACTTGACCGGACATGCTCTGTCACGAAACTCGTGACGACGAACGAGAGCGGGGCGAATGTCAAACGAGTGCAATTTGTGGCGAAGTTGGTCGTGTCCCAGGCACCGCAAAAGAAGATGGAGAAGCCGCTGAGGAAGGTCAGGACGATCGTGACGAGATTATGCCATGCTCCGTATGGTTGGTTGGAGGACCCGTATGGGAAGAGATTTCGGTAGTAACATTGGGCGTTCCAGCCTCCCCAGAAGCTGGGTTAGGTCTACGTCGTAAACTCCATTGCGAACCAAAGACTAAGGATGTAGCGGGTTAGGTCGTTTGCTCGAGATGGTGCCCTTAACCTTTTCCCACACAGGAGCTGATACCCATAAGCAATAAGAGATAAGAACGAACAGAGGGTCATAAAGACCCGTTGGCGGGGACAAAAGAGATACGGCAGCAGTATCCTCAACGAGGTTGGGCCCTTCGAGCTGGGAGGGACCAAAGGACTGATGAAGGAATGGATGCGATATGGCTCTCGCAGAAGGGTACGGATGTAAACTCCGCGAATGGCCATTGGC
>Ga0307515_10005748_pt1 | contig 25060 bp, 15 predicted proteins | sample 17_EM_MG_FD_194513 | JGI IMG/M metagenome (GOLD analysis project Ga0307515, IMG submission 194513) | Populus trichocarpa ectomycorrhiza microbial communities from riparian zone in the Pacific Northwest, United States - 17_EM | ecosystem: Host-associated > Plants > Roots > Unclassified | place... | reverse complement strand
GATCTATCACAATCTGGTCGCGCAGCTGCCGTCCACCACCGCCACCTGGGGCGTCCGGGTCGCGGTCAAGATCAACGTCACCTTTCAGCCGTGGAATCACAGCAAGCTGTCGATCCGCGACCGGATCGAGGCGATCTCGAGCAGCCTCGAGACCGGCGAGCGCGAGATCGGGATGCGGATCGGCGGCGAACCGGCGAGCCGCGCCCAGACCTGGTTCGACGTGGTGTGGCTGCAGCTCAACACGTCGTGCGAGCCGGCCGCCTCGAATCTGTGCCCGCAGATCGTGGCCGCGCCGGCGATCGCGGCGACCAACTCCGATCCGGTCCGCTCGGTCAACGTGTTCTCGCTCGAGCGCGGCGGGCTCGACGGCGGCGCCACGTTCGATCGCCAGGCCGACGAGGCCCTGCTCGCCGGGCTCGACGCGACGAGATCCACCGCGTTCTTCCTCAACCCCGGGCTGATCGGTATCCTGGCGGGGGTCACCACATCATCGTTCTCGACCACGCTGATCGATCGGATCGCGGATCGGGTCAGCGAGGGCGTGGACGTCAAGTTCGTGTGGGGCGGCCCGGTGGAGTCGCCGCTCACCGCACCGAACTGGCAGTCGATCGAGAACGAGCTCGAGGCCCGGTTCGCCGCGCGCCGGCTGCCGCAGGTCCAGCGCGACATCGGCCACTGCATGTTCCACGTCGCGCTCCACACCGACACGCGCGCCAACGCGATCGGAAACTCGCACGCCAAGGTCTACATGCTGGATCGCAGCTTCTATGTCGGCTCCCAGAATCTCTATCCACCGGAGTTCGAGGGCGCGGGTGTGCTCATCGATGCGTTTGCGCTCCAGGACTTCGGATTCCTCGTCGATACCAACGGCGCGGCCAATGCCGATCTCGCCGATCAGTTCGTCAATCGGATCGTCAATCCGACCTGGCTGCGATCGGCGGGCGCGCAGCTCGATAGCAGCTACGCCGCGTGCCGCGCGCTGCGCCACCCGGTGGAGCTGGTCGGCACCGCCAACACCTCCGCCGGCACGTTCACCTGCTCGAGCGACTTCGACCTCAGCCTCAACTTCCGCGCGATCACGGCGGGCCAGACCGCCAGCGTGTCCGGCTCGACCACATGCTCGACCGCGGGCGTCACCGTCCGGGTCACCATCGCCGGCCAGGTCCTCGGCGGCGGGCGGTTCGACGGCACGATCACGGGCCTTCTGCCCAACGGCACCGGCGACACCGCGGCCCTGACCGGCACGCTGAGCCACGGCGTGCTGCTGACGTCGTTCTCCGACTTCGAGCCGATCAACGGCGTGCCGTACTTCGGCACCGTGGCCACGCGCAGCACGGTGTGCGACGGCCGCGCGGTCTCGAGCTGCACCGGTAGCTGCGCCTGGTACAACTGCGCCAACCGCGGCGCCGGCGGTTGCTTCCCCACCGGCACGCCCAACGCGGCGGCGTGTCCACCGGCGGACCCGGCGACGTGCGCCGCGATCGGAAACGTCGCGTCCTGCACCTTCGGCTGCTCGTGGTACGGGTGCGGCAAGCGCGGCGCCGGCGCCTGCTTCTCCACCGGCACGCCCACCGCCACCGCGTGCCCGCTGCCCGCGTGCACGACGATCACGACCTTGGCGGGCTGCAACAACGGCTGCTCCTGGTATGCGTGCGGCGCCCGCGGCGCCGGCGCCTGCTTCCCCACCGGCACGTCCAACGCCACCGCCTGCCCGCTACCCGCGTGCACGACGATCACGACGTCGGCGGGCTGCAACAACGGCTGCTCCTGGTACGCGTGCGGCGCCCGCGGCGCCGGCGCCTGCTTCCCCACCGGCACGTCCAACGCCGCCGCCTGCCCGCTGCCCGTGTGCACGACGATCACGACGTCGGCGTCCTGCAACACCGGCTGCTCCTGGTACGCGTGCGGCAACCACGGCACCGGCGCCTGCTTCCTCACCGGCACGCCCAACACCACCGCCTGCCCGTGACCGCGGTCGCGCCGCGCCGGGGTCGCGCCGGGATCTCGATCACTCAGCGCGGCGGCATGCGGCTCGCGACGTCGATCATCTTGACCGCTTCCTTGCGATAGCCCTCGGCGTCGCTGCCCACCGCGCCGTCGGCCATCGCCTTGATCTGGGCCCAGCTCAGGTTGCCGCGGTGCGGGGAGTCGCGCAGCATCATGCCGAACGCCGAGATCGCCGCGGCCCAGCGGAAGTCGATCGACGTCTTCGCGAGCTCGGGCGCCGCGCCGGCGACCGTCCGCGACAGCAGCTTCGAGGCGTTCGCGCCGGGTGCCTTGTAGCGGATCTTGACGGTGAGCAGCTCGCCGCTCCCCGCCGCGGCGCTGGCCCCGCCCGGCTGCTGGTACTTGAGATCGTCGACCTTGCCGCCCGGGACCTCCACGCCGGCCGGCACGATCTCGTACAGCGCGGTGACGTTGTGGCCGGCGCCGATGTCGCCCGCGTCCTTCTTGTCGTCGTTGAAGTCCTCGTTGCGCAGCACGCGGTTCTCGTAGCCGATCAGGCGGTAGCCCGCGACCGCGGCCGGGTTGAACTCGATCTGCAGCTTGACGTCCTTGGCGACGGTGACCAGCGTCGCGCCGGCCTCCTTGACCAGGACCTTGCGGGCCTCGGCGATCGAGTCGATGTAGGCGTAGTTGCCGTTGCCGCGATCGGCGAGCTTCTCCATCGTGGCGTCCTTGAGGTTGCCCATGCCGAAGCCCAGCACGGTGAGGAACACGCCGCGCTCGCGCTCGCGCTCGATCAGCCGGGTCAGCTCGCCCTCGCTGGTGAGCCCGACGTTGAAGTCGCCGTCGGTGCACAGGATGACCCGGTTGATGCCGTTCTTGAGGAACGCGCTCGTCGCCTGGTCGTACGCCAGCTGGATCCCGGCGGCGCCGTTGGTCGAGCCGCCCGACTCGAGCCGCGCGATCGCCGTGCGGATCGCGTCCTTGTGGGTGCCGCTGGTCGGCGGCAACGCGACGCCGGTGCTGCCCGCGTAGGTCACGATCGAGACCTTGTCCTCGGGCCGCAGCGTGTCGACCAGCAGGCCCATCGCGTGCTTGAGCAGCGGCAGCTTGTTGGCCGGCATCATCGAGCCCGACACGTCGAGCAGGAACACCAGGTTGCGCGCCGGGACCTGGCGGTCGTCGATCGCGGGCGCCTTGAGGCCGATCCGGACCAGCTGGTGCCGGGCGTTCCATGGGTTCGGGCCGATCTCGGTGGTGATCGAGAACGGCTCGCCCTTGTCCGGAGCCGGATAGTCGTAGTGGAAGTAGTTGATCAGCTCCTCGATCCGCACCGCGTCCTTGGGCGGCAGGCTGCCGTCGCGGAGGAACCGGCGGAGGTTGGCGTACGCCGCGGTGTCGACATCGACCGAGAACGTCGACAGCGGCGCGGTCTTCGTGCGGAAGAACGGGTTGTCGTCGGTCCGCGCGTAGGCCTCGGTGTTCATCGCCGGGTCCTGCTCGAGGGCGTCGTGCGCGGGGGCGCGCCCGGACACGTTCATCGGTCCCGGCTTGGCCATCACGTGCTTGGTCCTCCCCGAGGCGACCGGGATATCGAGCGACTCGGTCTCCTTGTACAGCTTGCGGTGCTCCAGCGGCTGCGGCGGCGCCGGCGGCGGCGGGGCCACGAGCGGTGCCGGCGCCGCCTCGGGCGTGGCCGGCGGGAGCGGGGGCGGCACGTGCGCGATCGGCGGCCGCGCGACCGGCCGAGGGGCCGCCGCCGCGGCGATCCGGATCGAGGCCATCCCACCGGCGGTGACCGTGACCTGCACTGCCCCGGCCGGGCTGGACACCGTGCAGCTCCCGGCGGGCAGCCCGCCGACGCTGAAGTGGCCGCTGGCGTCGAGGTTCGCGGTCCGGGTGACCGTGCCGCAGCTGATCGTCACGCTGCCGGCGACCGGCTTGCCCGCGGCGTCGACCACCGTGCCCTCGATCCCGCCGGGCGCGCCGGCCAGCGCCAGCGCGTGCGCACACAGCACGACGGCGAGAATCACGAACAGCTCCAGCAGCTTCCTCGAGGTCCGGCTTCGATGCATGGCTTCCTCCCCGGAACGCCAACGCACGGCGGCCGCGGCCGATCTAGCAAGCCCGCGGATCCGCGTGCCGGCGGGAAAATTCCAAGGCCGCCGCCCGGTGGGTGTCGAATGCACGCCGGCAGCTACTGCCGGGATCCAGCGGCCCCCGGGGAGGAGCTGGGAAGCCCCGATCTCGGACCTGCCGCGGCGGCCGCCTGGCGGAGCTGGTCCTGCAGCACGAACTTCTGGATCTTGCCGGTCGAGGTCAGCGGCATCTCGGCGACGAGGTGGAGCCGATCGGGCCAGTACTGCGACGACATGCCGGCGGCGCGCAGGTGGTCGCGCAGCTCGCCCAGGGTCGGCGGCGCATCGCGCGCGACGACGACGGCGACGACGCGCTCGCCGAGCTGGGCGTCCGGATCGGGGAGCAGGGCGATGGCGGCGACCGAGGGGTGCGAGGCCAGCGCCGATTCGACCTCGGCGACCGGGACCTTCTGGCCATTGCGGACGATGACGTCCTTGATCCGACCGACGATGCGGATCCCGCCGCGGCCGTCGGGGCGGACCAGGTCGCCGGTGTCGAACCAGCCGTCGCCGTCGAGCGCCACGGCGTAGACCTCGGGTCGCTGGAAGTAGCCGAGGCACTGGTTGGCGCCGCGCACGCGCAGCCGGCCGGTGCCGTCGGCCGGATCGCCGCCGGCGGCGTCGGGGGCGATCTTGATCTCCATCCAGTCGATCGGGCGGCCGTCGCTGTGCGCCGGCCAGTCGGGCGGATCGTCGGGCCAGGTGAAGGTCGCGCCGCCCATCTCGGTCATGCCCCACAGGCTCTGGACCCGGACGCCGAGGACGTCGCGCGCCGACGGGATCAGGTGCGGCGGCACCGGGGCCGAGCCGGTGACCACGGTGCGGAGCGAGTCGACGCGGCGCGGTCGGCGCTGCTGCGCGGCGACGAGCGCCCCGACGTAGGTCGGGATCCCGTAGAGCACGCTGATCGCGTGGTCCTCGATCAGGCCGAGGCCGCGCTCCGGGTCGCCGAGGTCGGCGTAGACCGCGGTGGCGCCGCACACGAGCGGCAGCAGGAAGTCGTAGAGGAAGCCGACCATGCCGGTCATCGCCGACGGCGTGGTGATGACGTCGCTGGCCGAGACCGCGGCGGTGTCGCGGAGCGCGCGGACGATCGCGTACAGCGTGTTGTAGGAGTGGATGACGCCCTTGGGCTCGCCGGTGGTGCCCGAGGTGAACATGACGAGGAACACGTCGTCGGCGCCGGGCGCGCGGCGGTCGAGCTCGGCGGGCGGGTGCCGCCGCGCGTGGGCCGGATCGCCGAAGTGCGCCTCGAAGTCGAGCTCGCCGCGCTGTCGATCGTCGCCGGCGCCGACCAGCACGCGGTGGCACAGCGCCGGGAGCCCAGGCGTCGCGTCGCGCAGCATCTGCTGGTGCGAGAACCCGAGCCACGACGCCGGGCCGAGATACACGGTGGCCTCGGTGCGGGCCAGCACGAACTCGGCCTCGCGCCGGCGGTGGTCGACGGGGATCGGCGCGACCACGGCGCCGATCCGCGCGCAGGCCAGCGCCAGGGCGTTGTACTGCCACCAGCTGGGCAGCTGGATCGCGACGATGTCGTCGCGGCCGACGCCGAGCTCGACGAGGCCCGCGGCGAACCGGTCGACGCAGCCGACGAGCTGGGCGTAGCTGACCCGGGTGACGTCCCTGGCGAACGACCGCGCGGCGACGATCGCGGGCCGGTCCGGCGTCGCGCGCGCCGCGGCGGCGAGGTCGGCGAGGAAGGTCTGGTCGCGCCACCAGCCGCGCTCGCGGTAGCGCGCGCCGTGGAGCCGGGCCGGCGCGTTGTCGAACCGCCCGGTCATGGCGCGGCGCCCTCGGCGAGCAGCGCCTCGCAGGTCCGGGTGACCTGGTCGAGCGTGGCGAACAGATCGACGATCTCGGGGCGCACGCCGAGCTCGTCCTCGATCCGGTTGGCCAGCATGGTCGCGAGCATCGAGTTGCCGCCGAGCCGGAGGAAGTCGTCGGTGGGGCTCACCGCCTCGGTGCCCAGCAGCTCCCGCCAGTAGCCGGCGATCGCGTCCACGACGGTCGGCGCGCCGGGTGTCGTCGTCACGTCATGCTCCTCTCATGCTGCTCGTCCGGGCCGCGATGCAGCTCCGGATCCGCGCGCCGAGCCCGGCGGCGTGCGGCGCCCGCACCATCGCGTCGTGCCCGCCGGAAGCCAGCTCCACGCGCACCACGCACCGCCCGATCCAGGCGAGCGGCAGGTGGGGCGGCAGGAAGTCGTCGCGCTCGGTCGCGGCGAAGAACTGGACCTCGCCGTCGGGCCACGGCGGCGCGGGGTAGCGCCACATCGCGTCGAAGTTGTTGCGCCAGATCCGCATCATCCGACGGCCGGCCGCGAGATCGGAGAACGCGATCTCGGTGCCGGTGCGGCGCGCCTCGTCGAGCAGGAGCTGGAGCTGCGCGTCGAGCGGCCGGCCGCGCAGCTGGTCGCGGGCGACCCCGACCGGCCGGGCGGCGAACGCCGCGATGATCGAGGCGTCGTCCGACGCGGCGTCCGGGAGGTACCCGGGCCCGGGAGCGTCGATCAGGGCGCACAGCGGCACCTCGTGGCCCGCGGCCGCGAGCTGGCGGGCCATCTCGTAGGCGATCATCCCGCCGAACGACGCGCCGACCAGCAGGTACGGTCCGCCGCGGTGTACGGCGCGGGCGAGCTCGACGTAGTGGCTCGCCATGTCCTCGACCGAGGCGTGGAGCGGCTCGACGCCGTCGAGGCCGCGCGCCTCGAAGCCGTACATCAGGCGATCGGGATCGATGGCGCGCGCGAGATCGCGATAGAACACCGCGTGTCCGCCGCCGGCGTGGACGAAGAACACCGGCGCGGCCGGGGCTCCGGTCTGCAGCCGCACCAGACAGCTCGCGCGCTCCGCGGCGGCGGACCGGGGCTCGGCGATGCGCGCGGCGAGCTGGGCGATCGTCGGTGCCTCGACCAGCGCCTTGATCGCCAGCCGGACGTCGAGCCGGCGCGCGATCAGCGCCGTGAGCCGCAGCGCGAGCAGCGAATCGCCGCCGAGCTCGAAGAAGTCGTCGTGGATGCCGATCGGCTCGGTGTGAAACAGCTCCTCGAAGCACGCGACCAGCCCGCGCTCGGTGTCGTTGCGGGCCGGGTCGGCGGCGCGCGTGGGGCCGGAGATCTGCGCCCGGGTCTGCGCCCGGCGCGCCGGCGCGGCGACGGCTCGTCGACCCGGCCCCGACGGCGCGTCGGGGGCCGCGTCGATCCAGTGGCGCTCGCGATCGAAGCTGTAGGTCGGCAGCGGGACGCGCCGGCGCCGCTCGTCGCCACGGAACCGCTGCCAGTCGATCGCGACACCGGCGACCCAGGCCTCGCCGAGCGCGTCGAGCGCTCGCCGCGATGGCGCGGCCGAGGACGGACCGGGAGCGGTCGTGACCACCGCGTGTCCGGCGGCCGCCGGGTGCTGGCGCACCAGCGCGCTCAGCGCGCTGCCCGGCCCGGCCTCGATCACCGCGCGGCGACCGGACGACAGGAGGGTCGACAGCGCATCGCCGAACCGCACGGTGTCGCGGAACTGCCGCCGCCAGTACGCCGGATCGGTGGCCTGGGCCGGCGCGAGCCACGTCCCGGTCACCGCCGAGACCATGCGGAGGGTCGGGGCGCGCGGCCGCGCGGCGGCCACCAGGCGCTCGAACGCGGCGAGGTGCGGGTCGAGCAGCGGGGTGTGCGTCGCGCGCGCGAAGCGCAGCCGGCGGAGCTCGACGCCCGCCGCTGCCAGCGCCGCCTCGAGGCGCGCCAGCGCGGCGATCGGGCCGGCGACGACGCAGGTCCCGGCGCCGTTGATCGCGGAGATCGACAGCCCGGCGTCGAGCTGCGGCGCGACCTGCTCGACGGACGCGAGCACCGACGTCATGCCGCTCGGCGGCAGGCGCTCGAGGATCCGCCCGCGCTCGACCACGATCCGCAGCGCGTCGTCGAGCGAGAACACACCGGCGAGGCACGCGGCCGCGTACTCGCCGAGCGAGTGGCCGAGCAGCGCCCGCGGCGCGACCCCCCAGGCGAGCCACTGCTGGGCGATCGCCCAGCTGCACGCGAAGATCGCGGTCTGCGACACCACCGGGTCATCGAGCTTCTGCGCCATCGCGTCGTGCTCGTCGGGGCCGGGGAACACGACGCGGCGCAGGTCGAGCCCGAGCAGCGCGCGGGCGCGCCCGGCGCAGTCGTCGAACGCCGCGGCGAACCCGGCCTCGCCGCGGAGCTCGGCGGCCATGTGCACGCGCTGCGCGCCGGAGCCCGGAAACACGAACACCGCGTCGCGGTCCTCGGCATTCCGGCTGGCGTCGCGACCCGCGCGCGCGCCGCCGTGGCGGGTGCCCGCCAGGGCGTCGGCCAGCGCGTGCCGATCGCTGCCGACGGCGAACCGCCGCACCGCGAACCGCGCGCGGCCGACCTGCAGCGTGTGGGCCAGATCGGCGAGCGGCGCGTCGCCGGTGCGCAGCACGTCCGCGAGCTCGCCGGTCGCGCGGTCGAGCGCCGTGGCGGTCTTCGCCGAGATCACGAGCAGCTCCTCGCCGCGCCGTGGCGGATCGGCGTCCGGCACCGGCGGTTGCTCCATCACGAGGTGCGCGTTGGTCCCGCCGATCCCGAACCCGCTGACCCCGGCGCGCAGCGGCGCTGGCCCGGTCCACGCCTGGCGCTCGGCCACCACGTAGAACGGGCTGTCCTCGATCCCGAGCTGCGGGTTGGGCGCGGTGAAGTGCAGCGAGGCCGGCAGCACGCGGTGCTCGAGCGCGAGGGCGGTCTTGATCACGGCGACGACGCCCGCGGCCGCGTCGAGGTGACCGAGGTTGGTCTTGACCGAGCCGATGCCGCACGACGCGCGCGGCGCGCCCGCGAACGCCTGCTTGAGCGCCGCGAGCTCGACCGGATCGCCGAGCGGCGTCGCGGTGCCGTGGGCCTCGACGTAGCTGATGTCGGTGGCGGCGACGCCCGCGATGTCGAGCGCCTCGCGGATCGCGCGCGCCTGACCGTCGACCGACGGCGCCGCGAACCCGGCCTTGGCGCTGCCGTCGTTGTTGAGCGCGGTGCCGAGCACGACGGCGCGGATCGGATCGCGATCGGCGAGCGCGTCGGCGAGCCGCCGCAGCACGATGACGCCGGCGCCGTTGCCGGCCACGGTCCCGGTGCCGCGGATGTCGAACGCGCGGCAGTGGCCGTCGGCCGAGCGGATGCCGCCCTCGTGGTAGCGATACGGCGCCAGCTGCGGCAGGCTCAAGCCCACGCCGCCGGCGAGCGCGAGCTCGCACTCGCCCGCGATCAGCGCCTGACACGCGACGTGGATCGCGACCAGCGAGGTCGAGCACCCGGTCTGGATCGTCATCGCCGGCCCGGTCAGGCCGAGCTTGTAGGCGACCCGCATCGCCAGGAAGTCGCGGGCGAAGCCCCACACGTTGTCGCGGGCGCTGGCGCCGCGCGCCGCCGCGTCGGGCATCAGGTGCTCCATCAGGTACGTGCTGTACGTCGCCCCGCCGTAGACCCCGGCCCGGATCGGCGCCGCGCCGGGGCCGTGGCCCGCCGCCTCGAGCGCCGACCATGCACATTCGAGGAACAGCCGGTGCTGCGGATCGAGCTCCGCCGCCTCGCCCGCCGGGATGCCGAAGAACGCGGCGTCGAACAGCTCGAGCCCGTCGAGCACGCCGGCCGCGGCGATGTGGTCGTCCGGTGCCGGGCCGATCGTCACCGACTCGACGCCGGCGACCAGGTTGTCCCAGAACCGCTGGACGTCCGGCGCGCCGGGGACGCGGACCGCCATGCCGATGACGGCGATCGCGGACTCGGGGTAGCTCGCTGGATCGGTGGGCCGGGTCATGCATCCTCCGCGGGTTTGTCAGGTTTGCGGTCGCGACCGCGGCGCTGGCCAGCGAGCCGTCGCGCACCCTCGGCGCGCCCGGTCGACGGCGGCGCGGGCTCGGCGGGGGCGACCTCGGCGACGCCGGCGAGGTGCGCCGCGAGCGATCGGACCTGGGCGCACTGCAGGAGCACGACCATCGGCACCGAGCGGCCCAGCCGGGCCTCGATCCGCGCGCGCACCTGGGCGAGCAGGAACGAGCTGCCCCCGAGATCGAAGAAGTTGTCGTTCGCCCCGACGCGATCGACGCCGAGCACGCCGGCCCAGATCTCCGAGATCGCGTGCTCGAGATCGCCCTCGGGCGCCAGGTAGTCACCGCCGAGATCGACCCGCCGGGCCGACGGCGCGGGGAGCGCCCGGCGATCGAGCTTGCCGTTCGCGCCCAGCGGCAGGCGGTCGAGCGCGACGATCGCGCCCGGCACCAGGTAGCGCGGCAGGACCTCGGCGAGGCGGGCGCGCGCGGCGTCGAGGTCGAGCGCCGCGCCGGCGCGCGGCACGGCGTACGCGACCAGCCGCGGGTCGCCGGTGTCGTCGCGGACCACGACCACGGCCTCGGCGATGTCGGGCTGCGCGCACAGCACCGCCTCGATCTCGCCGAGCTCGATCCGCACGCCGCGGAGCTTGACCTGATGGTCGACACGGCCGAGGTACTCGAGCCTGCCGTCGGCGCGCCAGCGCCCGAGGTCGCCGGTGCGGTACATCCGCGCCCCGGGCCCGGCGGCCGCGAACGGGTCGGGAACGAAGCGCTCGGCGGTGAGCGCCGCGCGATCGAGGTAGCCGCGCGCGAGCGTGCCGCCGCCGACCCAGATCTCGCCGATCGCGCCGACCGGCACCGGCTCGAGCCGGCGATCGAGCACGTAGCCGCGCGACGCGCCGAGCGGCCTGCCGAGCACGACCGGCGTGCCCGCGTCGGCGGCGGGGAACGTGTGGAGCGTGACGTAGATCGTGCACTCGGTCGGGCCGTAGCAGTTGGTGAGCTCGAGCGACGGCGACCGCGCGAGCCAGCGATCGCGGACGTGGCCGGGCAGCGCCTCGCCGCCGCACACCAGCTGACGGGGCGCGGCGGCCAGCCCGGTGTCGAGCAGCGCCGCGAGCACCGACGGCACGACGAACGCGAAGCTGACCTGCGCCGCGGCGTACGCGGCGGCGAGCCGCTCGGGGTCGGCGCGATCGGCGGGCGCGATCAGCGCGAGCCGGGCGCCCGATGCCAGCGTCGTGAAGATCTCGAGCACCGAGGCGTCGAAGCCGAGCGACGCCGCCGCCAGCCCGGTGTCGCCGGCCGCGAGCCCGAAGAACCGCTGCGCATGCGCGAGCCGCTGCACGACCGCGCGGTGGCTGATCATCACGCCCTTGGGCCGCCCGGTCGAGCCCGAGGTGTAGATGATGTACGCGAGCGCGTCGCCAGGGACACGGGTGCGCTCGTCGAGCGCGTCGCCATCGCGATCACCGGCGGCCGCCGGATCGTCGACCGGGAGCACCGCCACGTCGCCGAACGCCGGGTTCGGCGGGCCGAGCACGGCGAGGGGCCGGACGTCGCCGACCAGGTAGCGGAGCCGCTCGGCCGGGTACGCCGGATCGAGCGCGACGTACGCCGCGCCGGCCTTGAGGATGCCGAGCACCGCGATGATCGCGTCGAGCGGATCCGCCGTGCAGATGCAGATCCGCGCATCGACCCCGGCGCCGATCGCCCGCAACCGCCGCGCGATGCGCGACGCGCGCCGATCGAGCTCGCGATAGCTCAGCTGGGTGTCCCCGAGCACGACGGCGGCCGCGGCCGGGGTCCGATCGACCTGGGCCTCGAACAGCTCGTGGAGGCAGGTCGCGGCCGGCGGCGGCTCGGCCGGCGGGTTCCCGTCCGCGAGCAGCGCGCGGCGCTCGGCCTCGGGGACCATCGCGAGCTCGGTGATCCGGCGCCCGGGCTCGGCGACCGCGGCGGCGAGCAGCCGCGTCCAGTGCCCCGCCATGCGCTCGATCGTCGCCGCGTCGAACAGCGTGGTGCTGTACTCCCAGGTCGCGGTGATCGCGGCGGGCGCGGCGGTATCCTGGAGGTGCAGCGAGAGATCGTACAGCGACGCGTCGAGCTCGCCGTCGTCGGTGTCGAGCACCAGGCCGGGGAGCTCGAGCGTGGGCCACGCCGGGCGCTGGCCGATGAACACCTGGAACACCGGCATCCGGCTCGGGTCGCGCACCGGCGCCGCGAGCCCGACGATGCGCTCGAACGGCAGGTCCTGATGCGCGAGCGCCCCGAGGCAGGTGGTGCGGGCGCGCGCCACGAGCTCGTCGAAGCTCGGGTCTCCCGAGACCGACAGCCGCAGCGGAACCGCGTTGACGAACATGCCGAGCAGCGGCTCGAGCTCGCGCCGCGTCCGCCCCGCCATCGCCGAGCCGAGCACCAGGTCGTCGAGCCCGGTGTAGCGCGCCAGCAGCGCCGCGAACCCGGCGACCAGCGCGATGAACGGCGTGACGCCGCGCGCGGCCGCGAACGCGCGCAGCGCGTCGGCCAGCTCGGCCGGCAGCGCTCGACGGATCCGCGCGCCGCGCAGCGACGCCACGGCGGGCCGCGGCCGATCCGCCGGCAGCTCGAGCACCGGCGGCGCGCCGGCGAGCCGATCGCGCCAGTACGCCAGGTGCTCGCCCAGCGCGGCGTCGTCGAGCGTGGCGCGCTGCCAGGCCGCGACGTCGGGGACCTGGACCGCCAGCTCGGGTTGCGCGGGCTCCGCGCGGCTGGTGAACGCCTGGTACAGCGCGCCGAGCTCGCGCACGAACACCACCGCGGACCAGGCGTCCCACGCGATGTGGTGCACGACCAGCAGCAAGCGGTGGTCGTCGCCGGCGAGCCGCACCAGACGCAGGCGGAACACCGGCCCGGCCTCGAGATCGAAGCCGGTGTGGAACTCGCAGTGCGCGAGCCGCTGCGCTGCGGCCGCGCGCTCGGCCCCGGGCAGCGCGCTCAGGTCGTCGACCGGGAGCGCGACATCGACGTCCGCGGCCACCCGTTGCACCGGCCGCCCGCCGTCCTGGGCAAAGCTCGTCCGCAGCGCCTCGTGGCGGCGGACGATCGCGTGCAGCGCGCGGTGCAGCGCATCGCGATCGAGCGCGCCGCGCAGCGCGAGCGCGAACGGCGCGTTGAGCGCGCAGCCGCCCGGATCGAGCTCGGCGAGGAACCACAGCCGCTCCTGGGCGAATGACAGCGGCAGCGGCCGGCCCCGTAGCTCCTCGGCGAGCCGCGGAATCGGCGCGCGTGGCGTGCGCGGCGAGGTCTCGGCGCGGCCCGGACCGGTCATGCCGCGCCCGGCTTGTCCGCGACGAAGATCCCCCAGCCGAACTCGCCGTCGTCGATCGCGACGCCGATCTCCTGGCACGACGCGGAGAACGCCCGCATCCAGTCGCGCGCCGCCGGGCTCGGGGCGGTCTCGGCGCGGCGCGCCGCGACCTGGCCGAGCACCCGATAGGTCTGCTTGAGGTGCGGCGACAGCTCGCGCGCGAGCCGGATCTGGAACCCGGCGCGCTCGAGCGCCTGCTGGTAGCCGACGAGCGAGAACCCCGAGGTCCACCTCACCCGGTCGTAGACGTGCTGGCGCGCGCGCGGGCTGATCTCGGCGCGCGGCTGGAGAAAGTCCGACACCGCGAGCCGGCCGCCGGGCGCGAGCACGCGGAACATCTCGGCGTGGCTCCGCGGCTTGTCGGGGACCAGGAACAGCGCGTCCTGGCTGACCACGTGGCTGAAGCTCGCCGGCTCGTACGGCAGCTGGGTCGCGCTGCCATGCCGGAACGCGACCCGCTCCGCGACGCCGTGGGTCGCCGCCGCGCGCTTGCCGAGCGCGAAGTCGATGCGCTCGCGGCTGAGGTCGAGACCGTCGCAGACGCAGCCGAACCGGCGCGCGAGCTGGAACACGAAGTTGCCGCAGCCGCAGCCGACGTCGAGCACGCGCGACGCCGCGGTGACCCCGGCCTCGTCGCCGAGGACGACCGAGGTGTGCTCCGCCGCCGCCTGGTAGTCGTCGGGGTTGCCGGCGGCAAAATACCCGGTGTGGAGCACGCCCTCGGAGTCCCAGAAGCTCAGGTAGGTCTGGGTGCTGCTGTCGAAGAACTGCTCGACATCGCGCTCGGTGAACTCGCGCTCGGTGAACTTGCTGGTCATGGTCATTGGAACACGTCCCTCGTGAAGCCCAGGTGGCTGGGCAGGCCGCCGGCGGCGCAGGCGCCTCCGTCGACGAGCTGCACCGTGCCGGTGATGAAGCCCGCGCGCTCGCTGGCCAGGAACGCGGCCAGCGCCGCGAACTCCTCGGGGTGGCCGATCCGGCCGAGCGGGATGTGGCGCGCCATCTCGCGGACACAGGTCTCGACGTCGCTGCCGCGGCGCGCCGCCAGATCGGCCGCGGCGCGCTCGACCGGCCCGGTGCGCAGGTAGGCGGGCGCGAGCACGTTCACCGTGACTCCCGACGCGCCGAGCTCGGCGACCAGGCCCTGCGCGAACCGCAGGATGCCGGTGCGGACCACGCCCGACAGCGTCAGGTCCGCGACCGGGCGGACCACGGTCTCCGACGCGATGAACAACAGGCGGCCCCAGCCGCGCGCCCGCAGGTGCGGCAGCGCCGCGAGCGCCAGGCCGATCGCCGGGTACAGCACGGTGTCCGCCGCGTCGCGGTACGCCGCCACGTCGAACTCGGTGGGATAGCCGATCGGCGGGCCGCCGCTGTTGGTCACGGCGATGTCGAGCCGGCCGGTCTCGGCGGCGACGCGATCGACCCAGCCGCGGAGCTCGGCGCCGTCGCGGACGTCGACCCGCGCGGCGAGCACCCTGCCCCGCGCCAGCGCGCGCAGCTCGCGCTCGGCGGCCGCGAGCCGCCCCGGATCGCGCGCGCAGATCGCGACGTCGGCGCCCTCGCGCAACAGCTCGCGCGCGACCGCCAGGCCGAGGCCGCCCGAGCCGCCGGCGATCACGGCGACCCTATCGCGCAGGCCGAGATCCACGCTCGCTCCTTTCGGGTGAAGCGGCGCCCGCCGGGCCGAGCACCGCGTAGCCGTAGCGCCGCATCAGCGGCCACGCCAGCGCGAGCGTCGCGGCCTTCGACCCCGCCGGCAGCTCGGCGCGCCAGGCCGCGTCGTCGGCGCGGATCAACGTCGTGCCGCTGCGGAACCGATCCGGGTTGCCGGTCACGGTGTGGTTCTTGCGGAGCTCCGCGGTCCGCCCGCGGATCGGGTTGCCCGCCGGATCGCCGCCGCACAGCGCGATCAGCTCGCCCAGCGCGGCCTCGGGATCGCGGACGAAGTCCTCGTAGCGCAGGAACCTCGAGCGCTCGGGGTGGCGGCGGACCAGCGCGCGCGACGCGAGGTTGAAGCCGATCCAGTACGCCGTGCTGCGCACCGCGGACATCGGGTGCGCGTAGTCCTTCTGGCGCATCCACGAGTGCGCGGTCGCGCGCGGGTCGCGCACCAGGTGGACGTAGTACGGCTCGATCCCGTCGACCCGCGACAGCAGCGCGGCCTCGCCGGGGATCTTGGTGCTGTCGACGATCACCCGGCACTGCGTGGCGTCGGCGATCGCGCGGTAGACCCGCGCCATGGTCGCCGCGTGCTCGCGGCGCAGCTCCGAGCCGAGGCCGCCGCGCAACACGCTCCAGGTGTGGCGCGTCCGCAGGCCCGCCGCCTGGCGCCGCCGGACCTCGCCGGCGTGGGCCCGGGCCGACGCGCCGCGCGGCAGCTCGGCCGCGAGCACCCGCGACCAGATCGGGCAGCGCACCAGGTCGAGTCCGCAGCCGCACCGCGTGTTCGAGCCGTGGCCGTAGGCGTTCTGCCACAGGAAGTGCAGCTCGCCGGCGTGGAAGAACCCGTCGACCTCGTTGAGCAGGTTGCCGATGATCGTGCTGCCGTTGCGGCACCAGCCGTTGATCGAGAGCACGGTGATGGAGCGGGTCATCGTCACACCAGCGCGGCGACGAAGAAGTGCGTCGGCAGGTGGACCGCGAGCGCGGTGCGGATCTCGCCGCGCACCGCGAGGCCGTCGCGCGCGAACACGTCCTCGGGCGGGCGCTCGAACGCGATCGACGATCGGCCGCTGTCGTAGATCGTCGCGCCGGCGAAGAAGTCGCCGACGATCGCGGCACCGGGGGCGATCATCCGGGTGCGGACGATCCGGATCCCGAGGTTGGCCAGCCCGGACAGCACGTCCTGGCGCTGGAACAGGTAGCGGTAGTAGTCGGTCGTGCTCATCACGATGCCGTCGGCCGACCCGCCCATCAGCTCGACGTGGTCGCACGCGAACAACAGCGACGAGATCGGATCCGAGGCGGCCGGTAGCCGGCGGATCCCCGGGGTCTCGAGCAGGCCGCGCAGCTGATCGCCGCCGCGGCCGAGCGCCAGCGCCTGGTTCTCGGCGGTGCCCAGCCGCTGCAGCAGGCGGAAGTCGACGAAGGTCGCGAGCCCGGCCGGATCGTCGAGCAGCGGCCGCGGGACCTGGACCCACGCCGCCGTGGGCTTGAGCGCGGCGGCGCCGTGCTGGAACTCGAAGCCCGACTCGGGGCGCAGCCGCTCGTCGCGCACCGCCCGCGTCCCCGGCGCCGGGTGGCCCTCGAACCAGTACTTGACCTCGGCCTGGCGGGTCCCGACGATCTTGAACAGCGCGCGCATCGCGAGCCGCGGCCGGCGCTTGAACCCGGGGAACTCGTCGGTGATCGTCGTGTCGAACTCGACCCGGGCGCTGGCGCCCTGCGCGCGGTAGGCGTCGGCGAAGGCCTCGCCGGGAGTCCTGTGCTCGGTGGTCGGGGTCGGCGTCGGGTTGGTCGGCGTGGACATGCGGGTCACGGGCTCCTCTTGGGCGATGGACGGGCGGGCTCGGCATGCAGCGCCGGGCGCCTCGCGCGCCCGAACACCTTGTGGACCGCGGCGATCAGGTCGTCGCAGTCGTCCCGGGTCAGCGTCGGAGATAGCGGGATGTCGATCGCCTGGCCCAGGTACATCGCCGTCCTGGGCAGAAGGCGCATGACCTCGGCCTGGGGCTGGCCCGGGAACAGGAACCGCCAGTTCCAGAAGCACCGCACGTTGGCGTCGCCGGGCGAGCCGAGGCAGCGCGCGGCGATGCCCTCGTGGTTGAGCGCCGCCGTCGCCTGGACGACGTCCTCGACCGGCGCGTGGGGCATGCGGAAGATCAGCGCGTCGCCCAGCGAGCTCCCCGGGCTGATCGGCCGGCGGACCCGGATCCCGGGCACCGCGGCGAGCGCCTCGACGACATGGTCGTAGTTCCGGCGCAGGACCTCGAGGCGCAGCGGCAGGCGGTCCATCTCGGCGTGCGCCAGCGCCGCGCGGATCTCGTCCATGCGGAAGCTGAGCAGCGGATAGTCCAGATCGCAGATCTCCGGGGCCGGCCCGGTGAAGTGCCTGCGATACCGGCCCTCGTACGCGCCCGACAGCACCACGGCACGGGCGAACTGCACGGGCTCGCGGCAGACCAGGAATCCGCCCTCGCCGGTATTGAGCGACTTGTCGGACTGGGTGCTGAACGCGCCGGCGTCGCCGAACGTGCCCAGCGCCTGGCCGCCCAGCCGCACGCCCAGCGCGGGCACCGCGTCCTCGACCACCGGCAGGTGGCGGCGGCGCGCCAGCGCCAGGATCGCGTCCATGTCGCTGGCGAAGCCGCGCATGTGGACCACCACGATCGCGCGGACCTCGCCGGACAGCTTGCGGCCGAGATCGTCGATGTCGAGGTGCAAGTCCTCGTCGCACTCGACCAGCACCGGCCGGCAGCCCGCGAGCACGATCGCGCTCGGCGTGGCGGCGAACGTGAACCCGGGGCACGCCACCAGCGACCCGGGTTCGAGCCCCAGCGACAGGAGGCCCAGGGTGATGGCCGCCGTGCCGCTCGACACCGCGAGCGCGTGGTTGGCGCCGAGGTAGCGCTGCAGCGAGCGCTCGAACCGGCCGACCTCGGTCTCGTCGTAGCTGCGGTGGTCGTAGCGAAAGTAGTGGCGCTTCTCCAGCGCCCGGATCGGAGCGTGTAGATCCTCGGGATCGACGAACACATGGCCCTTGTCGTAGGTCGGCCAAGCCTTGGTTCTAACAGGGCTACTCATTGGCACTCACTGGCACTCATCCGGGAGACCTCCAGGACAACGCAGGACCGAGCACTTCGCAAACAGCTGATTTCGCAATGGCCTGTCGGCGAATCACGCAATTCGACTATGATTCGCGCAGGCTGGCATGTCGAACAAACCATGTCAACCCAAGTTCAGGTGTTGGAGTCACGAGTGACTCAGGACTGCACTCCACACCCTGGCAAATCACTGTCACTCCCGACGATATCCAGTCTTATGCGACGTATAAAGTTGTCGGCTGGCTCACCGGAAGTAGCGATTACCGTGTCAATTGCGTACAGGGCATTCTCGGTGATCGTGCAACCCGCGAATCAGGACGCGAGTCTGTCCGGAGTGTGATCACTCCGCACGACAGCTCGCGTCACGCATCACGTCGTGCGTCGTGCTGACCGCCACTCACGGCAGCCTTCGGCGATGACCGCAACTCACACCCATGCAATCCCCGCCGGAGGCCGTCAGTGGATTCCAGCGACCGAGCGAGCGCCGCGGCTCACCCGAACCGGACCTGGAGGCTCAGGCAGTCGGGCTCGCCGACGATGATCACGTCGCCGTCGCGCAGCGCCGAGCGCGTGATCCGGCCGCTCGCGACGTCGTTGATGTACGTGCCGTTCGTGGTGTTCTGATCGATCGCGACCAGGATGCCGTTCTCGAGGCCGATCCACACGTGCTTGCCCGACGCGCGGTGATCGTTGACCAGGACGTGCGCGACGCCGGGCTGGCGGCCGACGATGATCCCGGTCGCGGTCAGCGCGAACCGCTGGCCGGCGAGCTGGCCGCGGGTGCAGGTCACGCTGCCCACGGTGTGCGAGCCGAACGCGGTCGGCGCGATGCCGCCCTGGATCGCGACGGTCCTGGGGATCGGCATACCCGGTTGACCCTGTCCCGGCGTCGGCACCCGGCCGAACATCTGATGCTGCGGAGGCGGCTGACCCGGCATCGATCCCGGCGCGACCCGGCCGTACATCGGCATCGGCTGCGGCTGCGGCTGCTGCGCCGCGAACCCCGGCGGCGGCGTCGGCGCATAGATCGGCGCACCGGCGGGCGCCGCCGGCCGCGACCTGCCGCGCCGCACGATCAGGATCACGCCGCCGAGCACCATGAGGCCGCCGACGACCAGGCCGATGACGAGGCCGGTGTTGCTCGACCGCTGCTTCTCCTTGCCGTCCTTCTGCGCTGTGTGCGACAGCCGGATCAGGGTGAGCGCCTCGGAGTGGGCCGGGAACGCGGTCTCGACCTCCTCGAACTTGCTGATCGCGTCGGTGTACTCGTCGGCCCAGTAGTGCTCGAGCCCGGCGCGCCAGGCATCGCTCGTCGGGCTCGGCTTGAGCTCGAGCTTGGCGTCCTTGACCAGGTCCATCAGCGTCGCCGACGCGACCAGGAAGTTGAAGCCCTGGATCTCGCCCTCGTTGCCGAACGTCGCCAGCCCGATCACGTTGCCGTGCTGATCGATCGCGGGGCCACCCGAGTTGCCGTGGGTGATCGGTGCCGAGATCTGGAGGATCTGCTCGCCGCTCGTCGCGCGCTTGAGCGACGAGATCGCGCCGTCGGTGACCGACGCCTGGAGCTGCGACTTCTCGTCGAGCAAGGTCTCGAAGTCGGCCACGCCGGGGTAGCCGAGCACGACGATGTGGTCCTCGACCTGCGACTTCGCCGAGTCGCCGATCGGCAGCACCGGCGCGTTGCTGGTCTTGACCTTGATGATCGCGCAGTCGCGCCCGGTGCCGGCCTTGCCGATCACCTTGACCTCGTAGTCGAGGTGGTCGCCGTTGGGCAGCACGACGTACGCCAGCTTCTTGAACCCGATCATCTTGATCTTGCTGATCAGCTGCTGGACCTCGGCCTTGCTGAGCCGCGCGATCTCGGCGCCGTACTTCTTGTCGAGCTCGGCGTACAGCGCGCGCTCGAGCGCCTCCTTGGCCTTGGCGTCGCCCTCGTGGATGTTGGTCACCACGTGCGCGTTGGTCGCGATGTAGCCGTCGGCGGTGATGAAGAACCCGGTGCCGCTGCCGCCGATCGACGGCGTGAAGCGCTCGGGCCCGACCTGGTAGGTCGCGACGTACGCTCCCCAGACCCGCACCACCGATGGCTTCGCGATCATCGCGATCTGCTGCTGCGGACTCGCCGGCGCCGCCGCCGCGACGCGCACCACCACCGCCACGCCGAGTGCGCATGCGATGCGCAGGTCGAACCTCATCAACGCTATCGTAACACGACGCTGTGGCGCGCGATCGGGCGGCCAACCCGGCCCCGTGCCGCCGGGCGAGGCTCCGCGGCGCGGGGCCACAGTGTAGAGTTGGTGGCGGTATGGATGAGGCCACCCTGAGGTCGTTGCTCGAAGCGCTGGCGGCGACGCCGGATAACACCGCGCTGCGGATCGCGGTGATCCGCGGCCTGCACGGCGCGGGCGACGCGCGCGCGGCCGATCACGTCGGCGCGCTCGTGCCCGACGCGATCTCGGTGGCCGACCGGGCGCTGATCTCGGGCGTGCTGCTGGGCGCCGGGGCGGTGGCGCGCGCGCTGGCGTTCGCCGACGGTCCCGCACCCGAGCTCCAGCTGGCGCGCGCCCGGGTGCTGCACGCGCAGGGCGATCAACCCGGCGCGCTGGCGGCGTACGAGGCGGCGGTGCGCGGCAACCCGACGCTCGAGGACCGCGATCTGCGCGCGCTGCTCGCCGCGTCGATCCGGGTCCACGACGGCGATGGGCCGCGGCTGCGGCTGGTGTCCAACGACGACACCGACAAGTCCGAGATCGAGCGGCTGCTCCACCCGGCCCAGCCGCCGGTCACGTTCGCCGAGGTCGGCGGGCTCGACGACATCAAGGCGCAGATCGAGAAGCGCATCATCCTGCCGTTCCAGAAGCCGGCGCTGTTCGCGAAGTTCAAGAAGAAGCCGGGCGGCGGCATCCTCTTGTACGGCCCGCCGGGCTGCGGCAAGACCCTGCTGGCCCGCGCGACCGCGGGTCAGTGCAAGGCGCAGTTCCTGAACGTCGCGATCGAAGATGTGCTCGACATGTGGATCGGCGAGAGCGAGCGCAAGCTCCACGCGCTGTTCGAGAAGGCCCGCGCGTCGACCCCGGCGGTGATGTTCTTCGACGAGCTCGAGGCGCTCGCCGGCAAGCGCGAGTACACCCGCGAGGCGACGTCGTCCAAGCTGGTCAGCCAGTTCCTGTCGGAGATGGACGGCTTCGTCAAGAACAACGCGGGCGTGCTGATCCTGGCCGCGACCAACGTGCCGTGGGCGATCGATCCGGCGTTCCGCCGGCCGGGGCGGTTCGACCGCGTGCTGTTCGTGCCGCCGCCCGACCGCGCCGCGCGCGCCGCGATCCTCTCGATCCTGCTGTCCGGCCGGCCGGCCGCGACCGACATCGACCCGGCGGCGATCGCCGCGCGGACCTCGGGGTTCTCCGGCGCCGACCTCGAGAACCTGGTCGACACCGCGGCGGATCGCGCGATCGCGGCGTCGCTCGAGCGCGGCACCGAGGTCCCGATCGATCAGCGCCACCTGATCTCGGCGCTGGGCGAGATCAAGTCGACCACGGTCGAGTGGCTGACCACGGCGCGCAACTACGCGCGCTACTCCAACGAGGGCGGCCAGTACGACGAGGTCCTCGAGTTCCTCCGCCGCCACGGCAAGTCATGAGGCCCCGATGACCTACCAGATCGCCGATCAACCGGTCGACAGCTCGCTGCGCGACTACGTGGTCCGCCCCGGCGTGCCGCTGTTCTCGATCATGCTGTGCGGCGCGTGGATGGCGTGGCCGTGGTTCGCGTTCAACGCGATCGCGATGGGCAGCCCGACCCGGCGCAAGGAGGTCGGGCTGTGCGTCCTGGCGTTCGTCGGCACCGGCGCGCTCGGCGCGCTCCTGCTCGCGCTGGTCGACGCCGGCTGGCTGCCCAAGGGCGCGCCGCTCCGGCTCGCGCTGCTCGCGGTGACCGCGTTCAAGCTGGCGATCACCTATCACATCGCGATCATCCAGGAGCGCACGTTCCACGTCTACGAGTACTACGGCGGCCCGGTGCGCAACGCCGGGCGCATCGTCTCCGCCGGCTGGCTCGCCCGCGGCCTGGTGCTCGGGCTCAGCGACAATCCGCTGTGGATCATCATCGTCGACGGCGGGTTCGACGGCGGGCTGTCCAGCGCGCTGTGGGCCTGGCTCGGAGTCCGGTGATGGAGGCGCGCCAGATCAGCGTGCTGCTCGAGCAGGCCGAGGTCCAGCGCCGGCTCGGCAACCACCGCGGTGCGACCGGGCTGGCCCAGCGCGCCCTGGCGATCGATCCGGACCACGCCGGGGCGCACGCCGCGCTCGCGGCGATCCTGCTCGACGCGCGGCGGCTGCCCGGCGCCGCGATCGAGGTCGGCATCGCGCTCGGGCTCGACGGCAACGATCCGTACATCCACCGGGTCGCGGCGGCGGTGCTGGCCGCCGAGCTCAAGCTCGCCGACGCCTGGGCCCACTGCCTGATCGCGATCCAGGGCCCGGCGACGGTGCCCGAGGCCTACGTGCTCGGCGCCCGGATCCGCGAGCTCCAGGGCGACCTCGCGCACGCCCGCGAGCTGCTGCACGAGGCGCTCGTGCTCGAGGCCGCGCACACCGGCGCGCTGACCCAGCTCGCGCGGCTCGAGCTGTCCAGCGGCGCTCCCGAGGAGGCGGCCCGGCTGATCCGGGTCGCGCTCGAGACCGATCCGTCGGACCACGCCGCGCACCTGGTCGCCGGCTTCATCGACCTGGCGCGCGGCGATATCGCGAGCGCCGAGCAACACGCGCGGTTCGCGCTGCAGCAGGACGCGACCGATCCGGAGAGCCACCAGCTGTGGGCGGCGATCCAGGCGCGGCGCAGCTGGCTGCTCGGCGCGTGGTGGCGCCTGAACACGTGGATCTCGCTGGGCAACGACCGCCGCCGGCTCGCCCTGCTGATGGGCGGGTTCGTGCTGGCCCAGGTCGCGGTGATCGTCACCGACGAGCTCGGCCTCGCCGGGCTGTCTCGCCTGCTCGGGCTGGCCTGGCTCGGGCTGTGCGCGTACACCTGGTTCGCGCCGTTCCTGTTCCGGCGCATGCTGTCGCGCGCGCTCGAGGCGGTGCGCCTCGATCCGGAATTCTGACCCGGCCGGATTCTGACCCGGCCGGATTCTGACCCGCCCGGTTCGGACCCGGCCCGGATTCTGACCCGGCCCGGATTCTGACCCGGCCCGGATTCTGACCCGGCCCGGATTCTGACCCTGCCCGGATTCTGACCCGGCTCCGGGCCGCCTGGGAATCCACTCCGGCTTCGTGGACAATCGGCCCCGTGGACTGGTTGACCCCGTTCTGGATCAGCTACCTCGGCTTCGGCGCGATCTGCACGGTGATCGAGCTCGCCCGCCCGGCCCGCAAGCTGCGTTACCGCAAGGCGCTGCCGGGCGACCTCGTCGCGTTCGCGGTCTACCAGTACGCGATCGCGCCGGTCGCGGCCCTGGCCTGTGCGCCCGCGATCGCGTTCGCGCTCCATCACCTGTCGGCGACCGTGGCCAGCCTGCCGTTCGCGCCGCGGATCCTGGTGTACTACCTCGCCGCCGACCTGGGCTCGTACTGGATGCACCGACTGATGCACACCCGCCACCTGTGGCGCGTGCATCGCTGGCACCATTCTCCGAAGCAGCTGTACTGGCTGTCCGGCGTGCGGGCCTCGCTGCCGCAGCAGATCCTGTTCAACCTGCCGTACATCGCCGCGCTGCCGATCCTGTCGGGCGGGCCGAACTGGATCGGCGTGGTGGTGATCGTCGAGGGCGTGATCCGCAACGACTGGATGCACATGAACGTGCGCTGGCGGTCGAACTGGCTCGAGCGCGTGCTGGTCACGCCGCGCTATCACCAGATCCACCACAGCGACGACGCCGAGCTCCACGACGGCAACTACGGATCGCTGTTCTCGATCTGGGATCGGCTGTTCGGCACCTACATCGATCCCGACACGACGGCGCCGAACAAGCTCGGGCTCGACGAGCCCAGGCGCGATCCGGTGCTGCTGATGATCGGTATCTGACCGTCGCAGTCGTCGCGGCCGATCCTCGCGCTGCTCGAGATCACCGCCGGCGACCGGAAGAAGAGGTAGCGCCGCGCGGCACCGCGGATGTCGCAGTTGTCGCAGCCACATTCCGGACCCCGGTCGGCGGTCGGGAGCGGCGAGGTGGTGGCGGCGAGATATAACTCGTGGGTGAAAGCTCCCGCCTCGCTCGCTGCGTTCGTCGGCCTGATCCTCGCCTGTCTTGCACCGCCGGGGTTCGCGGACGCCGCCCCCGCGTCGCCGGCACCGGCACCGGCGGCGCGACCCACCACTGGGCCGGTCAGGCTCACGACCGAGAAGCTTCCCGCCGCGCCGCCGCACCTGGTGACCAGCGTCGAGGGCATCTCGGAGTACGCGCTCGGCAACGGCCTGCGCGTGCTGCTGTTCCCCGATCCGTCGAAGGATACGTTCACGGTCAACGTGACCTACCTGGTCGGCTCGCGCATGGAGGGCTACGGCGAGACCGGCATGGCGCACCTGCTCGAGCACATGCTGTTCAAGGGCTCGCCGAAGCATCCCCGGGTCTGGGAGGAGCTCGAGCAGCACGGCGCGGACAACAACGCATCGACCTGGTACGACCGCACCAACTACTTCGAGACCCTGCCGGCCAAGGGCGACAACCTCGCCTGGGCGCTCGAGCTCGAGGCTGATCGCATGGTCAACGCGAACATCGCGCAGGCCGATCTCGACAAGGAGTTCTCGGTGGTGCGCAACGAGTTCGAGATCGGCGAGAACGATCCCAGCCAGGTCCTGTCCGAGCGGATGTGGTCGACGGCGTACCTCTGGCACAACTACGGCAAGTCGACGATCGGCTCGCGCGCCGACATCGAGAAGGTGCCGGCGACCTCGCTCAAGCGGTTCTACAAGAAGTACTACCGCCCCGACAACGCGGTGCTGATCGTCGCCGGCAAGTTCGAGGCGAGCGCGGCGCTCGGGCTGATCCGCACCCACTTCGGTGCGCTGAACAAACCACCGGCGCCGATCGAGGAGACCTACAC
>Ga0307515_10005747_pt1 | contig 25062 bp, 26 predicted proteins | sample 17_EM_MG_FD_194513 | JGI IMG/M metagenome (GOLD analysis project Ga0307515, IMG submission 194513) | Populus trichocarpa ectomycorrhiza microbial communities from riparian zone in the Pacific Northwest, United States - 17_EM | ecosystem: Host-associated > Plants > Roots > Unclassified | place... | reverse complement strand
GGCCCGCGAGATGGGCTACATCAACCCCAACGACGGCCACCGCGTCGGCGCCGAGCGCATCAAGCAGTTCCTGCGCTGGTGCGACGACATGGGCGTCGGGCACATCACCATCTGGCTGCTGTCCACCGACAACCTGTCGCGGCCCGCCGCCGAGCTCGACCCGCTCCTCCAGATCATCGAGGACCTGGCGACCGAGCTCGCCGAGGACGGCCAGCCCTGGCGCCTGAACATGATCGGCGCCGTCGACCTCCTCCCGCCGCAGCACCTCGGCGCCCTCAAGGCCGCCGAGGAGCGCACGCGGACGCGCACCGGAGGCGCCCAGGTCAACCTCGCCATCTGCTATGGCGGTCGGCGCGAGATCGCCGACGCCGTGCGGTCGCTCCTGCACGAGCACGCCCAGACGGGGACGTCGCTGGAGGAGCTGGCGGAGATCGTCGACGTGCACCACATCGCCGAGCACCTCTACACCAAGGGGCAGCCCGACCCGGACCTGGTGATCCGCACGAGCGGTGAGCAGCGGATGTCGGGGTTCCTGATGTGGCAGTCGGAGTACGCCGAGTACTTCTTCTTCGACGCGAACTGGCCGGACTTCCGGCACGCCGACTTCCTGCGCGCGCTGCGGTCGTACGCGAACCGGCAGAGGCGTTTCGGCAGCTAGATCCATGTGACCCCGGTCATAGGACGCCAGTTCGATGACTTGCGTCACAGCTGATTTGAACCTTCGCCACTCCTACTCCGGACATGTCGGATTCCGCTTGTCCGGGGTTGCAGTGAGTTTCGTCATGGTCACCGCGTGCCGGTGAGTAGTCGTCCTTTCGTCTTCGGGAATGGTCCCTGCCTGGCCCAGCTCCCTATGGAAGGACCGCAACGTGCGCGAGAAACTGAAGCGCGTCTTCGACCGCGAACGCCTGGCGAGGTTCACCGCGCCCGGCCGGCTCCGGTACGTGAGCCTCGGGGTGGTCGGCCTGCTCGTCGTCGGTGCCGCCCTGCTCGGCGTCGTCGCGGGCGGCGACCCGACCCCGGCGTCGTCGTTCGCGGGAGACTCTTCGAGCCGCCGTGCCGTCGACGACGAGGCCGCCCGCGGCACCGACCGCACCGCGCCTTCGGTGACCCCGTCCTCCCCGTCGCCGACGCCGGACAAGACCCCGGAGCCGAAGAAGCCGACCGACGAGCCGAAGGAGACCGAGCAGGAGACCTCCTCGGGTTCCGGCTCGGGTCCGGACGTGGACGTCCCGGCCTCCTGCGACCACCTGTCGGGCAACCGCGCGATCGGTTGCGCCGTGATGGTCGACGAAGGCTTCGGTATGGACCAGTGGAGCTGCCTCAACACCCTCTGGGACCACGAGAGCGGCTGGAACCACAAGGCCGAGAACGCCTCCTCGGGCGCCTACGGCATCCCGCAGGCACTGCCGGGGGACAAGATGGCCAGCGAGGGCGACGACTGGGCGACGAACCCGGCGACGCAGGTCAAGTGGGGCCTCGGATACATCAAGGGGCGGTACGACACGCCCTGTGGTGCCTGGGGGTTCTGGCAGGCGAACAACTGGTACTAGGCGCGCGCTGACGCGTTGAAGCGGCCGGTCCGGAGGGGCCGGCCGTTTTCGTGCCCGGGTTCGGGGCGGAGGTCATCGTGTTCGCGGCCGTCGTCATGATCCTGCTCTTCAGGCAGGACTAGCCGTCCACCGTGAACATCACCGCCCGCGTCTCCCCGCCCGAGAGGCGCACCCGCCGCGGCGGCGACTTTCGACGGCCTGGCACCCGCACGGCGAAGGCGTACTCGCCGGGTGGGAGGCCGCTCCAGACGTGGCGGCCGCGCTGGTCGGTGGTGCGGGGGCGGTCCATCGCGACCGTCCAGGGTGTCGTCATGCCGAGTGCGCGGACTTCCACGCCGACGTCGGGGATGGGCGTCCCGTCCTTCGCCGACACGGCCACGAGGACCGTTCCCGTCCCGCGCGTCGGCGGGTCGCGCCGTTCTTCCGAGACCGTGCGCTCGGGATCGAACGCCATGGAGTCCGACACGCCATGCCCCTTCCGTGTTTCCCTGCCCGCCTCGCGGTCCCCGCCGCGATCTGATGTCATCCCCGCACCCGTCCCGTCCGGGTCTCAGCGTCGCGGGAACGTCACCGGGTGTGGCGGGAGTGTCGTTGATCTGTCAGCGGGGGTTCCCATGCGGGCAAGGGGAGGGGAGGGGCGGGGAGGCACCCCGCCGGGGACCCGGCACCGGCGGCGGGCCGAGCCCGATCCCCTACCCCTCAGGCGGTTTCGTTCGCGCCGCCAGGACAAGCAGAGGCGACGGGAGAGTCTCCCGTCGCCTCTGCGCTTTCTGGCTGCCAAATACCGCGCCTAGTACCACCCGTTGTTGACCGAGTGGGTCCAAGCTCCACAGGGGTCGCTGTATCGCCCCTTGATGTACCCCAGTCCCCAGTCGATCTGGGTCGCCGGGTTGGTCTCCCAGTCGGAGCCGCTCGACGCCATCTTGTCGCCGGGCAGTGACTGCGGGATGCCGTAGGCGCCCGATCCGGAGTTGTACGCCTTCTCGTTCCAGCCACTTTCCTTGTCCCACAGCTTGTCGAGGCAGGGCATCTGGTCGAGACCGAACCCTTCGTTCAGCAGCAGGGTGCAGCCGATGGCGCGGTTGCCCGAGTACTCGTTGCAGTCCTCGGGGATCTCGCCGGGGTCGACGCCCGGGATCTCGTTCTCTTTCTCTTCTTTGCGCTTCTCGTACTCTTCGTCGGCGGTGGTGGCCTGCTCGCCGACGATCTTGGTGAGCTCTTCGGCCTTGTCTTCGGCGTCGGAGTCCGCTGCGGATTCGGCGTACTCGCGCCACCAGTCTCGGGTGGCGCGGTCCTGGTCCTCGGTCCGTGCGGTGTCCTCGGCGGTCTCCCGCGTGTCGCGGTCGTCGTGACCGCCACTGGGCGCCAGCCCGAGGTGGATGCCGGCGGCTACACCGGCGAAGAGCAGGAGGACGGCGAAAGATCGGCAGCCGATGCGCGTCAGCGTACGCAGCACGCGTGGTTCCCTTCATCCGGCGACATTCGCGAGCCGCGTCCCGGGTGTGGTGACGGGACGGCGGTCACTGGCCGGGCCTCACCCTGCCGGATTCCCGGTGGCTTGTAAAGCCCGGCGGCTCAAACAGGGGAACTCTACCGGGGGACGAAAAGGGCGGTGGAGGCTCCACCGCCCTTTTCGCTCGTTCGGGGGCTCTAGTACGAGCCGTTGTTCTGGAAGAACTCCCATGCGCCGCACGGATCCCCGTAGCGCCCGCTGATGTAGCCGAGGCCCCAGTCGATCTGGGTCGCCGGGTTGGTCTCCCAGTCGGAGCCGCTGGACTCCATCTTGCTGCCCGGGTAGGCCTGCGGGATGCCGTAGGCGCCGGACCCGGAGTTCTCGGCCCGCTCGTTCCAGCCGCTCTCGTGGTCCCAGAGCTTGTCGAGGCAGGGCATCTGGTCGAGACCGAAGCCCTCCTTCAGCAGGAGCGTGCAGCCGATGGCGCGGTTACCGGAGTACTCGTTGCAGTCGTCGGGGATCTCGCCGGGGTCGATGCCGGGGATCTCGTTCTCTTTCTCTTCTTTGCGCTTCTCGTACTCTTCGTCGGCGGTGGTGGCCTGTTCGCCGACGATCTTGGTGAGCTCTTCGGCCTTGTCTTCGGCGTCGGAGTCCGCTGCGGATTCGGCGTACTCGCGCCACCAGTCGCGGGTCGTGCGGTCTTCTTCCTCGGCGCGCGCGGTGTCCGCGGCGGTCTCGCGGGTGTCGCGGTCGTCGTGGCCGCCACCGGTCAGTCCGAGGTTGACGCCGGCGGCTACACCGGCGAAAAGGAGGAGGACGGCGAATGTTCTACAGCCGATGCGCGTCAACGTACGCAACACGCGTGGGTCCTTTCATCGGGCAACGAACGCGGGCCGGGCCTCACCCTGCCGGATTCCCGACGGGTTGTAAAGCCCGGCCCGATTCGGCCGACGCTAAGGCAGATCCTCCAACAGATCCGTGACGACTTCGGCGATCTCGGAACGCTCCGAACGCGTCAGCGTCACGTGCGCGAAGAGCGGGTGGCCCTTGAGGGCGTCGACGACGGCGCTGACGCCGTCGTGGCGGCCGACGCGGAGGTTGTCGCGCTGCGCCACGTCGTGGGTCAGCACGACCCTCGAACCGGCCCCGATCCGCGACAGGACGGTCAGCAGCACGCCCCTCTCCAGCGACTGGGCCTCGTCGACGATCACGAACGCGTCGTGCAGGGAGCGCCCGCGGATGTGGGTCAGCGGCAGCACTTCGAGCATGCCGCGCTCCAGGACCTCGTCGAGGACGTTGTCGTTGGTGACCGCGCCGAGCGTGTCGAAGACGGCCTGCGCCCACGGCGACATCTTCTCGGCCTCGGTGCCCGGCAGGTAGCCCAGCTCCTGGCCGCCGACGGCGTAGAGCGGGCGGAAGATCATGACCTTCTTGTGCCGGTTGCGTTCCAGCACCTGCTCAAGGCCCGCGCACAGCGCCAGCGCCGACTTCCCCGTACCGGCCCGGCCGCCGAGCGACACGATGCCGATCGAGTCGTCGAGGAGCAGGTCGAGCGCGACGCGCTGCTCGGCGGAGCGCCCGTGGATCCCGAAGGCCTCCCGGTCGCCGGACGGACGCGCGCCAGCGCCGAACCCTTGTTGCCGGTCAGGACCAGCCCCGTGTGCACCGGCAGCTCCGAGGCGTCCACAAGGGACACCGGCTCGCCGGCGTAGAGCGCCGACATGTCCTCGTCGGTGATCGCCAGCTCGGCCATGCCCGACCAGGTCGGGTCGCTGGCCTGCTCGTGGCGGTACTCCTCCGCGGGCAGGCCGACGGAGGCGGCCTTGACGCGCAGCGCCATGTCCTTGGTGACGAGGCGGACGTCGGCGCCGTCGGCGGCCAGCCCGAGCGCCACGGCGAGGATCCGGTGGTCGTTGGCGTCGATGCGGAAGCCGTGCGGGAGGACCGCGGAGTCGGCGTGGTTGAGCTCGACCCAGAGCGTGCCGCCGAGGTCGTTGACCGGCAGCGGCTCGTCGAGTCGCCCGTGCTTGATGCGCAGCTCGTCGAGCAGGCGCAGCGACTGGCGCGCGAACCAGCCGAGTTCGGGGTGGTGGCGCTTGCCTTCGAGCTCGGAGATCACCACGAGCGGGAGCACGACGGTGTGCTCGGCGAACCGCCGGAAGGCGGCGGGGTCACTGAGCAGGACCGAGGTGTCCAGAACGAACGTGCGAGGTGTCGTCACGATCAGCTCCCACGGTGCCGGGGGCGAGCCGGGAGAGCTCACCCGTGACCTTGAAGGTAGCCGCGTTTTCACTGGATGCACCAGATTGACGCGAGGTGTTCTGTTGTGTAGTCAACCCGCGCCAGGACTTTTACCAGGCTCGATGCCCCGGCGTGTCGCTCACCCGTCAGTCGGAGTTCATCCACGTGAGGATTCCGTGCCCGTCGGGGGTGGACACCGGGATCCACGCCTCGTCGACCTCGTGGAGGAGGCGTTCGTCGAGGACGAGGGGGTGCGCGGTCTCGTCGCGGCCGTCGCAGGACCAGTACTCGACCTCGGCGACGAGGGTGCGCAGGCGGTGCAGTTCGGCGTCCGACCAGTCGTGGCCGCGGACGCCCGCGCCCTGGAAGTGGAGTTCGAAGAGGTCGCGGAGGCCCTCGTCGGGCTCGTCGCCGAAGATCGGGACCAGGTAGCCCTCGACGGCGCCGGGGCGGCAGGTCGCGCCGCCGTACTGGGTCTGGTAGACGACGCCGGTCGGCGCGCTCATGATCACCGACAGCCATCCGCCGGTGCTCGCGCCGATCGGGTCGAGGAAGACGTAGCGAGTCGAAGGCATAGCGGCAGTCTGCCCCGGGCGACCGCGCGGCTCAAGGGGCGCGCCGGGCCTTTAACCGTACGTCCATCTCGGATACCGTCGAACCACGAGCCCAGCCTCTATACGGCGGTGAGTGCCATGACGCACGAGTCCGGACACCCCGACACGACCGACATCGCGATCATCGGAGCCGGTCCCACCGGCCTGTTCGCGGCCTACTACGCCGGCTTCCGCGGCCTCTCGGTGACCCTGATCGACGCCCTTCCCGAGCCCGGCGGCCAGATCACGGCCATGTACCCGGAGAAGATGATCTTCGACGTGGCCGGCTTCCCGGAGATCCGCGGCCGGGATCTGGTGGAGAACCTCGTCAAGCAGGCGGCGCCCTTCAACCCCCGCTACATCCTCGGCAGACGTGCTGAACGGCTGTCCTATGACGCCGCGGGCCTGCCCCGCCTCACCATGGACGACGAGAGCACCCTGGGGTGCGGCGCCGTGCTGATCACGAGCGGGATCGGGAGCTTCACCTCGCGCCCGCTGCCCGCGGCGAACGGCTTCACCGGCGAGGGGATCGTGTACTTCGTGCCGCAGCTGTCGGTGCACGCCGACGAGGACGTGGTCGTCGTCGGCGGCGGGGACTCGGCCTTCGACTGGGCGCTTGCGCTGCACCCGATCGCCCGCAGCGTGACGATCGTGCACCGGCGCGACAGGTTCCGCGCGCACCAGCACACCGTCGACAGGGTCAACGCGCTCGACGTGCCGATCGTGGTGAACGCCCAGGTGACGGCCGTGCACGGGCGCGAGCGCGTGACCGGCGTCGAGGTCGTGGTGAAGGGCGAGGACGGGCCGAGGTCGCTGCCTGCCGACACGATCGTGGCGGCGCTGGGATTCGTGGCCGATCTGGGGCCGCTGACCGAGTGGGGTCTGGAGCTGGACAAGCGGCACGTGCTGGCCGATCCGTCGATGGCGACGAACCTGCCGCGCGTTTTCGCCGCCGGGGACATCACGGAGTACGCGGGCAAGGTGCGGCTGATCGCGACCGGCTTCGGCGAGGCGGCGACCGCGGTGAACAACGCGGCCGTGGCGATCGACCCGTCGGCGCACCTGTTCCCGGGGCACTCGTCGGACGCGGGGTAGGGGGCGTCTGTCGTACCCGGCACGCATACTCGCCGCATGGTCGAGACGAAGCTCAGCGACATTCCCGACGGACAGCTCCTCCTGACCGTCGAAGGCTCGGTGGCGGGCGGTTCGCCCGCCGCCGTCATCGCGGCGTTCACGACGCCCGCTTCGGTGGCGCGGTGGTGGTCGGCCGAGCTGACCGGCGGGACCTCCCCAGGCGAGCCGTACGTGGTGTCGTTCCCCGGGGTGGGGCGGACGATGCGCGGCGAGGTCGTCGCGCACGAGCCCGAGCGGCGCTTTTCGTTCACGTGGGCGTGGGATCACGAACCCGAACTGCCGACCTACGAGGTCGTGGTCGAGGCGGCCGGCGGCGGACCCACCAGCATCACCATCACCCACGGCCCGTACGCCGACGACGAGACCGGTCGAGCTGAGGCCGAGAGTCATCGGGAGGGCTGGGAGTACTACATGCCGAAGCTGCTGGCCGAGGTCGGTGGGTGACGACCGGGCCGATACCCGCTTGCCCGCCGCCGCCGGGCCCGCTCTGCTCAGGGTCATGACCGCAGTCGACGACCTGAACCGCCCCGATCGCTACCCGCGCTCCTCCGGCTACGACCCGGCGTGGCTCATCGGCCTCGACATGGGCCCGAGGTCCGGGAGCTCGGTGCGATCCCCGCCCATGTGAAGGAACTCGTCGGCTGGGAGGCGATCGCCTGGCACACGCCGGAGTGGTGGCGCTTCCAGTGGGACGTCACCGAACTGGTGACCGTCACCGCGGCCCGCCGCCAGACCGACGGCTGGCGCGACTGGCTGCTGTGGGCCCGGGCTTGCGCCGAGCACCTCCCCGACGGGGAGGCCGCCAACAAGCCGGTCATCGACATGCTGACCACCGACGCCGGCGAGTACCTCGGCTTCGCGATGGTGGTGGCGCGCAAGAACCCGGCGGTAGCCTCGCCCGCGTGATCAACAAAGCGAAGCTGGCCGTCGTCGGTGTCGGCAACAACGTGGCGGCCCTGGTGCAGGGGATCGTGTCCTTCCGCGCATCCGGGGAGACCGTCGGGGTGCGCAGGCCGGTCGTCAGGGGTCTCGGTGTCGGCGACGTCGAGATCGTGGCGGCCTTCGCCATGTCGGCGGCCAAGGTCGGGGCCGACCTGCACGACGCGATCTTCGCGCCGCCGAACAACTACCCCCGCGTCGTCGACGAGCTGCCGCCGTCGGGCGTGCTCGTCCAGCGCGGCCTTGGCGACGCGAGCGAGGTCGACCGTGTCGCCGAGGCCCTCGCCGGTGCCGAGGTGGTGCTCTACGCGGCCCCTTCGGGGCGCCCGGAGCTGGCCACGGCCTACGCCGAGGCGGCCTTGAGGGCCGGGGCCGCCTTCGTCAACACGACCTCCGACACCGTCGCCCGCGACCCGCGCTGGATCGAGCGCTACGCGGCCGCCGGGCTGCCCCTGCTCGGCGACGACCTCGCCGGTCAGTTCGGCGCCTCGATCGTGCACCGGACGCTGCTGCGCCTGCTGGAGGAGCGCGGGCTCACCCTCGACGGCTCCTACCAGGTCAGCCTCGGCGGGACCGAGGACATCCGCAACCTCGCCGGCAACGGCGAGGGCAAGAAGAAGTCGCGGCTCAACGCCCTGACCTCGGACGCGTCGGACGCCTCGGACGCCGAGCGCATCGAGATCGCGCCGATCGGGTACCTCACCCAGCTCGGCGCGCAGAAGGTCGCCCACATCAACATCGAGGCGCGCGGCTGGGCCGGGGCGCCGGTCAGCCTCGACGTGAAGCTCAAGGTGCACGACGCCAGCGGCGGCGCGGGCGTCGTGATCGACCTGGTCCGCATGGCGGCCGGCGCGCTGCGGGACGGCCGCGGCGGCCATGTCCCCGAGGCGGACCCGCTGCTGAAGTCGCCGCCCGGGACGGCCGGCTGACAACCCCGTCCTGACCAGCGAACCCACCCCGCACATCACGTCGCGGTCTCAGAATCGCGACATTCTCGCGAACAACGACCGGGCCTACGCCTGCCGTCCTTTGCGCCTCCGGCGCGAAAGCGTAATGTGACCGGCGTTCGTGCTCGTCGTGGCACGTTCCCGGGATTCGTCCGTTGCCGAGGCACCGTACGGTAATCCCAGAAGCGCGGCACCGCCGCTCGAATAACGAAACCGACACGCCTCATGGGAGGGCTTGGATATGAGTGACTTCGACGCTCCGGCCGACACTGATACTGACGGTACTGAGTACGACGCCACGTTCGATGAGGCGATCGACCTCGACGGTAACGGTGTTGCCGATGACACGATCACCGCGGATTACGGGGATCACTCGGAGACGTTGATCGACACCGATGGTGACGGGGACGCCGAGGGTGTGGCGGTGGACGCCGACAATGACGGTGACTACGACAACCTGTACGTGGACGCCGATGGGAACGGGACGATCGATTCCGAGGCGATCGACTCCGACGGTGATGGTTACATCGACACCGTGGCGTCGGACTTCGACGGGGACGGTGTGGTCGATCAGGTCGCGCAGGACACCGATGGCGACGGTTACGTCGATGCGGTGGCGACCGATGCCGATCAGGACGGTGCGATGGACACCTTCGCGGTGGACTCGAATGCCGATGGTCTGGTCGATGAGGTCGTGGTGGACTCTGATGAGGACGGGATCGCCGATGCGACCCTGACCGACACGAACCTTGATGGTGTCACCGACACGGTGACCTATGGCGACGCCGATGTCGCCGACGGCCCCGGCACCGTTCCGGGCACCCCCATCAACCCCTACGCCAGCTAAGGCACAGGGTAGGAACACGCGACCTCCCGCGGTCGCCGTGCCTTCAGGGCACGTTGCAGGGCCCTCCGACCACCAGGTCGGAGGGCCCTTTCCGTGCCCGAAGACGGCTACTCGACCGGCAGCGGCGTCCCGTCGTAGTCGACGACCGCGTACCGCCGCAGCTTCTCCAGCCGGTGGTAGGAGTCGATGACCCGCGTCGTACCCGACTTCGACCGCATCACGATCGACTGCGTGTACGCCCCGCCGCGCTGGTAGCGCACGCCCTTGACCAGGTCGCCGGAGGTCACGCCGGTCGCGCAGAAGAACATGTTGTCCCCGCCGACCAGGTCGTCGGTGTCCAGCACGCGGTCCAGGTCGTGCCCGGCGGCCAGGGCCTTCTCCCGCTCGGCGGCGTCCTGCGGCCACAGCTTGGCCTGCATCGCGCCGCCCATGCACTTGAGCGCGACGGCCGCGATGATGCCCTCGGGCGTGCCGCCGATGCCCATGAGGACGTCGGTCTCGCTGCCGTCGCGGGCTGCGCTGATCGCGCCGGCGACGTCGCCGTCGGAGATGAACCGGATCCGCGCGCCGGTCTGGCGCACCTTGCGGACCAGTCCGTCGTGCCGGGGCCGGTCCAGGATGCAGACCGTGACGTCGCTGATCTCGCTGTGCTTGGCCTTGGCGATCCGCCGGAGGTTCTCCTCGACGGGCGCCTCGATGTCGATCACGTCGGCGGCCTCGGGCCCGACGGCGAGCTTCTCCATGTAGAACACGGCCGACGGGTCGAACATCGCGCCCCGCTCGGCGACGGCGAGGACCGCAAGGGCGTTCGGCATCCCCTTCGCCATCAGGGTCGTGCCGTCGACCGGGTCGACCGCCACGTCCACGGCGGCGCCGGAACCGTCGCCGACCTCCTCCCCGTTGTAGAGCATCGGGGCGTTGTCCTTCTCGCCTTCGCCGATGACGACGGTGCCGCGCATCGGCACCGAGTTGATCAGCAGGCGCATGGCGTCGACGGCCGCGCCGTCCCCGCCTTCCTTGTCGCCCCTGCCGACCCACCGGCCTGCGGCCATCGCGGCGGCCTCGGTCACCCGGACCAGGTCGAGGGCGAGGTTGCGGTCGAGCTCTTCGGTACGTCGGTCGGACATGGGACCTCCTCGGCGCTGAGGGTCGAATCTATCCGCATCCTGACAGAGACCGCATCCGTACGGGGCGGTCGGGTCACGCGCTGTGGCATAGGCGAGGATGGATGGCGTGTCGAGCACCTACACCGCGCCCCGCCGCCCCAGGGACATGATCCTCTCCCTGGCGGTCATCCTCGTGCCGATCGCCCTGATCCTCGGCGGCTGGCGGCTGCTGACGTCCGGCACCGACGTCAACGCCATCGATCCGGCCCCCACCTACCAGGAGGCCGCCGACGCCGGCCTGGAAGTCCTGCGGCCGCAGGGCCTGTCGGGGGACTGGCTCGCGACGCAGGCCGTCGTCAGCCGCGCCGACGGCGTGACGCTTCGGGTGGCCTACCAGACGCCCGACGGCTCGGGCGTGCAGCTCGTCGAGAGCAGCAGCGAGTCGGCGACGCTCCTGGCCGCCGAACTCGGCGACGGGCCGCGGCTCGAAGGCAACGTCGAGGCCTCCGGCGTGGCGTGGATGTCGTATCTGACCCGCGACGGGAACGTCGCCCTCGTGCGGCTCGACGACACCCGCACCGTCATCGTGATCGGTGACGCCGACCAGACCGAGCTGCTGGAGCTGGCGGCCTCGCTGGCCTGAGAACGGTCGCACCTGGCGCCTACCCTGCCGGGATGACGTACCCCTTGTCGGACGAGGTCTTGGCCGAGGTCACGCGCCTCGGTGGGCGCCTGCCGGAGGACTTCGCGCCGTGCGACACGGTCGTGGAGACCCCGGTCGGGTCCCATGCCGTGCCGCCGTCGATCCAGGCGCTGCTGGCGATCGAGTGGCCGGCCGGGCAGGTGCTCGTGCACAGGGAGGACCTCAACTGGGAGCTGAGCCTCCCGGTGCCCGCCGAGGTGAAGGCCGGCTTCACCGCCACCGCGTTCGATCAGGTCTGGTACGCCGTCGGCCGGGACTCGCAGGGCTGCACGCTCATGGTCGACCTGGCGTACCCCGGCGAACCCGGCGACCCGACCGTGTACCGCTTCGCCTCCGACGGGCACTGGGAGACCTCTCGCCCGCTGTCGACGCGGCTGGCGCGCACGAAGATCCAGCGCCCGCCTACGGCCAAGACCGCCCTCGTCCGTGCCTGCGCTCGCGGCGACCTGGACACCGCCCGCGCGCTTGTGGCGGGCGGGGCCTCGCTCGGCCCGGTCAACAAGGCGGGCGTGACGCCGCTGCACATGGCCGCTTTCACGTCCGGCTCGCCGGAGCTCGTGCGCTTCCTGGTGGAGGCGGGCGCCGACGTCGACGCGCGGATCACCGGCGACAAGCCCCCGTCGCTGTACTCGCTGGTCGACTCCGGGCGGATCCACCGCCGCGAGCTGCGGCCCGGCTCGACGCCGCTGGGGGCGGCGGTGTTGGAGCTGTCCCGCTCGGTGCGGCGGATGAGGCCCCGCGCGGTGGAGGTCGTCGAGGCGCTCCTGGCCGCCGGGGTGGACCCGAACATCCCCGACGACCATGGCCATCCACCGCTCGTCGCGGCCACCGCGGTGGCCAGGGATGGCACACCCGAGGTCGTGCCGATGCTGCTCGCGGCCGGCGCCGGCCCCGACCCGGGCACGGGCGAGTGGAGCCCGCTGTACTACGCGGCCTTCGGAGATCTCGACCCGGCCGCGGCCCTCGTCGCGGCGGGCGCCGACCCGTGCCGTCCGACCGAGCGGGCCTACTGGAAGGCGACGCGGCTGACGCCGCTGCACATCGCCGCGGTGGGCGCGTTGCCCGAGGTGATGCGGCTGCTGGTCGATGCGGCGAAGGACGTCGACGTGCGTTCGGCCGAGGGGGTTACCCCGCTGCACATGGCGGTCGTCGGGAAGGACACGGGACGCGCCCGGATCCTGCTGGAGGCGGGCGCGGACATGAACGCCGCCACCGACGGTGAGACCGCCTTCGTCGGGCCGGGGGTCCGCACGCCGCTCGACATGGTCCGCCGCGCGAAGCGGCCCGAGATGACGGCGCTCCTTGCGGAGTTCGGGGCATGAGCACGAGGCCGTCGGCGAAGACGCTCTTCGCGAAGGCGTGCGCGAACGGGGACTTCGCCGCCGTCGAGGCAGGTCTGGCGGCGGGGGCGAGCCTCGGGCCGCTGAACCCGAAGGGTTTGACGCCGCTGCACCTCGCGGCCCTCACCGGCGGCTCGCCCGAGGTCGTGCGCGCACTGGTCGGCGCAGGTGCCGACGTGAACGCGGCGGTCACCGGTGAGATCTCGCGGTTCAGCGCCTACGTCGGCCGGTATCGGGCCGACGGCCGCTCCCTGAGTCCGCCGGACACGCCCCTGCACGCCGCCGTCCTGGCCGTCGGCCACCCGATGTGGCGCGACGGCACGGCGGTGGCCGAGATCGTCGGGATCCTGCTCGACGCCGGGGCCGATCCGAACGCGCCCGGCTGGCGGGGCAGGCCGCCGCTGGTGCGGGTTGCCTACGCGAAGGAGCCGCAGTCGCCGGAGATCGTCCGGCTGCTGCTCGCCGCCGGTGCCGACCGCGACGGCGGAGGCCATGGCACGAGCCCGCTGTTCGCGGCCGTGCGCTGGGGCCACGAGCGGGCGGTGGCGGTCCTGCTCGCGGCGGGCGCCGACCCGTGCGTCCGTGAGCTCGCGCCTTCCGGCGACGTTCCCGGCACGACCGTCCTGCACATGGCGGCCGCGGTCTCTCCGGGCAGCACGCTGAGGCTGGTGATCGACGCCGCCCGCGACATCGACGTCCGGGACGCACACGGGGCCACACCGCTGCACCGGGCCGCGCGGGTGGACGGGCCGGGGAACGTCCGCATGCTGCTGGTGGCGGGAGCGGACCCGCACGCCCGTCTCGGTGAACCGCTCGAACTGAGGGGGCGGCGGGTGGAGACGCCGCTGGAGATGGCGAAGGTCCTCGGGCTGGAAGGCGTGGCCGCCGAGCTGGAGGAGTTCGCCTAGAGGGGCAGCGGCCAGCGATGCTCGGAGTCGGGCTCGTCGAGCCAGATCCAGCCGCCCTCGCCCGTCGCGGTGACGCCGTAGCGGGTGCGGTGGGGGCGTCCGGCGGCGACGAACTCGCGCCAGGCGCGCGACAGCGACTCCGGCTCGATGGGCACGTCGGCGCGGCCGGTCGGGGCCGGTGGCGCGCCCGGGCGGTAGACGTACTGGACGTGCCGCATGGACAGGCCCAGCCACAGCCGGAAGTCGATGTCCCCCAAGGCTTCCGGGCCCGGTTCCACCGGCTCGACGGGCAGCTCGGGCGCCGCTTGTCGCCACATGTGGCGCTCGGTCTCCTCGCCGTCGAGGGACGCGCGCATGGGCATGAAAAAGGCGCATTCGGTGTCGATGCGCCCTTCCACACGGTCCGTCGCGGTCTTATCGCCGACGACGAGCGCGCCCCCTTCGACCAGCGGCGCCACGATCCGCCCGCCGGGCGCGAGCTGCTCGACCCAGGCCGGGTGGATCGTGTCGGCGGCGGCGGTGACGATGATCCGGTCGTAGGGCGCGCCTTCGGCGTAGCCGTAGGCGCCGTCCCCGGCGACCACCGTCGGGCGGAACCCGAGGGTCGCGAGCCGCGCGGTGGCCGCGACGACGAGCTCGGGATCGAGGTCGACCGACACGACCGCCTCCTCGCCGAGACGATGGCACAGCAGCGCGGCGTGATAGCCCGTCCCGGTGCCGATCTCCAGCACCCGCATGCCCTCCCGCACGTCGAGCAGCTCCAGCATGATCGCGATGACCGTCGGCTGCGAGGACGAACTCGTCGCGACGTACTCCTCGGCCCCGCCCGGACCGCGGACGCGCTTGCGGCGGGTCACCAGCGGCTCGTCGGTGTAGACGTCGCGCAGCCAGTCCGGATCGCCCGAGGCGACGACCCCGGTGAGGCGCTCGCCGTCGGCGTCGACGTAGAAGCGGGGGACGAAGACGTGCCGGGGCACCGAGAGGAAGGCCTCCCGCCACGCGGGGTCCATCGCGACACCGCGGCTCCTGACGACCTCGACCAGGGCGGCGGCGTGTGCGCGCCAGCGCGTCATGTGTCCCATTGTGGCGGAGTTGACCGGGTGTTGGGGCGGCGTCCTCCCACCCACCGCTCTCCCCTCCTTGCGCATAACGATTCGGTCTCGACTCGTGACAAGGATGTTCATTCATGTTGGAGTAGCCGTGGATTTCCCCTGAACTGATGTAGGAATCCATCACCCCTGCTTTGGAGGACACATGAGGCGACAGCGACGCAGCTGGGCGCTTGGGCTTGCGACGGCTTTAACCGCCGGGAGCGCGATCGGCGTTCTGCCGGCACTGCCCGCGGAGGCCGGCGAGACCGCGGTGATCGGGTCGGGCGCGCTGAGCGTCGAGGTCGCCAGGGACTTCCCGCAGATCGTCTCGTACACGCACACCGCGACCGGCGCGGTCGTGCACGGACGGACCGGCGCGCTGGACATGGTCCTGCTCAACGGCACCGCCTACAAGCCCGAGGTCACCAGCGACATCACCGACGCGGCGGCCTACACCCTGGCGTTCCCCGGGGGAGTGACGCTCGGCGCGAAGATCTCCGTCGCCGAGGCCGTCGTGACCTTCGAGGTCACGTCCATTGAGGACAACGACGCTTTCCGCGTCAACACCATCGCCATCCCGAACCACGACCTGGTCTCCGTGCGCAGCACGGATTCCGGGAACCAGGTCGCCGCGGCCCGCCTCGACATCGACAAGAGCAAGGTCGGCGACACGATCTACCAGGTCACCGACACCACACCGGTCGACCCGTCACCGGTCGGCGCGAACTACGTCCTGTCGTCGGCGAACGGTGCCGCCGTGGCGATCGAGACGAACTCGGTCTACGACAAGCCCAGCGGCGCCAACGCCGCCGCGAACGGCCGGATCCTGCGCCAGGCCCGCGCCACCGACGGCCACCGCGAGGTCGGCCTGTGGAGCGGCGAGTGGACCTACCGCGGCGCCGGCTCGGCGCCCGGGGACACCGAACCCCTTCCGCAGGTGCGGATCGCGCTCACCGGAGACGCCAACGACGACGGCAAGGCCGACTGGCAGGACGCCGCGATCGCGCTGCGCCCGCTGCAACCGTCCATTGTGGGTGCCGAGAACACGCCCTACCGCGTCGTGCCGCGCATCCCCTTCAACATCGCGTCGCTGGCCACGCACCCGTTCGGCAAGACCCTCGACGACACCAAGCGCATCAACCTGGCCACCGACGGACTCGGCCAGTTCGTGCTGCTCAAGGGATACGGCTCCGAAGGCCACGACGCCGCCCACCCCGACTACGGCGGCAACTACAACACCCGCGCCGGCGGCCTCGACGAGCTCAACGCCCTCCTCGAAGCCGGGCGCGAGTACAACGCCGAGTTCGGCGTCCACGTCAACGCCACCGAGTCCTACCCCGAGGCCAAGGCCTTCTCCGACGAGCTCATCGACGAGAACGCCAAAGGCTGGGCGTGGATGGACCAGTCCTACTACATGGACCAGCGCCACGACCTCACCAGCGGAAACATCATGAGCCGCTTCGACCAGCTCTTCAGCGAGACGAACCACAACCTGTCCTTTGTGTACATCGACGTGTACTACAGCCAGGGCTGGCTCGCCGACAGCCTCTCCCGCCGCCTCAACGACGCCGGCGTCGCCGTCGCCAGCGAATGGTCGCACCGGCTGCCCAGCAACCAGATCTGGTCGCACTGGGCCAACGACCCCGACTACGGGCCCGACACCTCGCGCGGCGTCAACTCGCAGATCCTGCGCTTCGTCGGCAACCACACCAAGGACGTCTACATCGAGAACGACCTCCTCGGCGGCTCCCGGATGAGCGACTTCGAGGGCTGGACCGGTGAGGTCGAGTTCGACCGGTTCCTGTCCAACGTCTTCACCTACAACCTGCCCACCAAGTACCTCCAGCGCTCGCCGATCACGTCGTGGAGCGCCGACGAGATCACCTTCGCCGACGGCGGAAGCGTCACCGACGCCGACGGCACGCGCCGGATCAACGCCCCCTACGGCGAGATCGCCGCCGGGGACGCGTATCTGCTGCCCTGGCCGGACGGTGACGAGGGCCAGAAGTTCTACCACTTCAACGCCGACGGCGGCGAGAGCACGTTCGCCGTCCCGGAGACCGTGACCGGTGACGCGACCCTCTACAAGCTCACCGACACCGGCCGCAAGAAGGTCGCCGAGCTGCCCGTCGTGGACGGCAAGGTCACCATCGACGCGGCGGCGAACACGCCCTACGTCCTCTACGCCGACCCGGTCGCGCCGACCGCCGTCGCCTACGGCGAGGGCACGCCGGTCGCCGACCCGGGCTTCAACGCGGGCCGCTTCAATCCATCGTGGACGGTCGACGGTTCGGCGAAGGTCGCGCGCAACGAGCGCGGCCAGTACGAGGCGATCGCGGGGAACGGCGGCACCTCGATCTCGCAGCGCGTCGACGGGCTCGCGCCCGGCACCTACGTCGCCACGGCGAACATCGAGGTGGAGCCGGGCAAGACCCGTCCGGCGAGCATCGCGGCGACCGTCGGCGGCCGCACGGTGAAGACCACGATCGAGCGCTCGACTCTGCGGAACAACAACAACTCCGACGAGAAGCACGAGACCAACGCCCAGCGCGTCCGCGTCTTCTTCGACGTCCCACCGGGCGGCGGGAAGGTCAAACTGTCGCTGTCGGCGGGCGCGGGATCGGCGCGCGTCATGTTCGACGACGTGCGGCTCGTCCCGGCGGTCCGGCCCTCGGCACCGGGATCCCTTGCGTACTGGGACTTCGAGCACGTCGACCAGGGCTGGGGGCCGTTCTACCGCGGCGGCGAGGGCAACTCCGGGGACGCGAACTCGCACCTGTCGGAGATCCACGCCCCCTACACGCAGGCCGGCTGGAACGGCAAGGTCATCGACGACGTCATCGCCGGGAACTGGTCGATGAAGTCCTTCGAGTACGGCCACAAACTCGCCTACCGCACGACCCCCGCGACCGTGGACTTCAAGCCCGGCCACCGCTACCGGGTCAGCTTCGACTACGAGAACGAGCTGGCCGGCGCCTACGGCTGGACCCTCGGCGTCGACGGCCCGGGCGGCACCCGCGACCTCGCGGTCACGCCGTTCGAGCAGGCGGCCACGCCGACGAGGCACGTCCAGGAGTTCACCGCCGGAGACTGCGGCGACTACTGGGTCGGGCTGCGGCGACTGCCGCCCAACGCCGACCAGGTCGAGTTCACCCTCGACGACTTCAAGGTCGAGGACCTCGGCAAGGCCGAGCCGGACGGCAACTGCGGTGCCGTGTCGGTGTCGACCGACCTCGCGAAACTGGTGCCGGGCAAGGCGAACGAGGTCACCACGACCTTTGTCAACGGCGAGTCCGGGACGGTCGCGGACGTGACCACGGCCCTCGCCGTGCCGGAGGGATGGACCGCGACCGCCGACAGCGCGACGGTCGCGCGCCTGCGGTCGGGGAAGTCGGCGACCGTCACCTGGCAGGTCACCCCACCGTCCGATGTGGAGGACGTGGACCACGCCCTGACCGCGACGGCGACCTACCGCTACGACGGGAAGCGCGAGACCGTGACCGGAAACGCCGTCGTGGGAACACTTCCACCGCCGCCGACCGGGACCGTCCAGGCATCCGACCACCCGTGGATCTCGGCCGAGAGCGGCTGGGGACCGGTCGAACGCGACCTGTCGAACGGCGGGCAGGGGACAGGTGACGGCACACCGCTGACGCTCAACGGCGTCGTCTTCGCCAAAGGGCTCGGGACGCACGCGCCCGCCGAGATCGTCTACTACCTGGGCGGGAACTGCACGACCTTCACCGCGCAGGTCGGCGTCGACGACGCCCAGCCGACGCGGGGGAGCGTGGTGTTCCAGGTGTTCGCCGACGAGACCGAAGCCGCCGAGACCCCTGTCATGCGCGCCGATTCGCCGACGGTCGCGCTGACCGCCGACGTGACCGGCGCGCAGTACGTCCGCCTCGTGGTCACCGACTCCGGTGACGGCAACGGCAACGACCACGCCGACTGGGCGGACGCGACGTTCACGTGTAGCTAGCTTTCCCCTTCCCTTGTGAGAAAAGGGCCGCCGTGACCAGGAGCTGTCACGGCGGCCCTTCACATCACAAGGCGCTCATCCAGTCGTCGGCGCGATTGCCGGCGGCGACCGCCTGCTTCCCCGCCGTCTCCAGATCCCCGAGAGCATCGACGAGAGCCGCCCGTGCCTGCCCGATGAGTCGATTGCCGCTCGTCTCGGTGAGCCGGGCGAACTCGGCGGCCAACCGGGCCGCACGCATGCGCGCGCTCTCCAACGCCCGCACGCCCGCGATGATGTCGCCGACGGCGCCGCGCGTACGCAGCCGCACGGCCGCCACGCTCCCGTCGCCGCCACCGGTCAAGGGGCTCGACTCGCGCACCCCGGCCCACTTCAGGCCCTTCGCGGTACCCCCGGCGGCGGCCTTGACGCCCATCGCGAGCGCCGTCCCGGCACCGACGGCGAGCAGGCTCGCGGCCGTTCTCCCGAGGCTCCCGGCGGCGCCGGTGGTGATCAGCGTGCTCGTGGTGCTGACCGCCAGACCCCCGCCCTTCTCCCAGAACGCGACCGCCCAGCCGTGTGCCGTCCGCCCTCGCCCATCGCGCTTGAGCCTGCGCGCCACCCGGCGGTGCTCGGGCGGCTCCTTGCGGTGGCGTCCACCGCGGAACCGCGTCACGGCAGCGGTTCCAGATAGCCGCAGCCCGAGGCCACGATGGCGGGCAGGTCGGCGGCGACCGCGCTGAGGATCTCCTCAAGCGTGAACGCGTCGGGGAAGTCGGGCTCGACCCCTTTCGGCGCCCGGTATTCCTCCGACCCTCGCCAGATCGAACCGTCCAGATAGGAGAACGCCCACACCGAATAGGCGACCTGGTCGACATCGAGGACGGTCTCGCCGTTCAGCGCCATCCATCGCCTCCCCGGTTCGCCGGCCCGCCCGCCGAGGCCCATCGCCGTCGGGATCAGCCGGTGCGTCTTCAGGAAATCGTCGCGGCGGGGTCCGTGCAGGTCCACCGACGCCAGCACCCGGCGCGCGACCAGGTCGTCGATCACCGCGTCGCCGCGCCCGCCGAGGCCGGCCTTGTCCTCGACGACGACCGACAACGCCATTCGCGTGAACCCGTGCAGCCGGTGCGCGTACAGGCGCTCGTGCGCCAGCGCCCAGACGGTCCACTCGTCACGCGTCAGATCCTCGACGTTCTCGCCCAGGTGGATCTCGTAGGACAGCGGTTCGTCACCCGTCTCGGCATCGGCGGCGAAGTTCGCGCCGAGGGACTTGCCGACCGGCATGATCACCGGGACGTCCTCGTCGAATGCGGATGGTTCGGACACGTCGCCTCCCTAGGTGGCCGCGAGATAGTCGTCGATGGCGGTACACGCCTGCGCGCACGCGTCAACGGCCTCGCCGAGCGCGTTCACAGAGGACTTCAGCAGCCGGATCGCCTCGTCGCACTCGGTGCGCTGCGAGCCCTCCGCGGCGACCGCTAAGGACGCCGCCTGGGCGTCGAAGCACGCGCTCGCCGTCGAGCACGCGCGGTTGAACTCCTCGTCGAGTTCTTCGCGGATCCTTTTGATCGCCGCGAGTTTCTCGTTCATCCCCGCTCCTTCGCCGGTATCACCCATCCCCCACCGACGGTGCACAAGTCGTGCGAGCCGAGGCTAACCGAACCAGTGCAAGAACAACAGGTCACGACGCGCCCGCGACCTCGATCCGACAGTTCCGGAGTGATCGTTCAGGCGTAACTCAGTGACTTTCTGTCGCCATGTCGACACGACACTTCTGCCTCGATCTACGACCGATTACGTCTACATGGGACATATAGGGTGGATTCGCGGAAAGGTCGCCTCCGTACACCCCCGTCGGTGCCCTCTTCGACGCGTTTCCCCACCTCACGGCCGCCCTCTCGCCCGCCGGGCCGCGACTGTCGGGCGGAACCGTCCCACGGGTACTGGAATCCCCGCCGGTCCGGTGGTGAAATGGACGCAGACAAGTCGTGGCACATCACCGTCGACGGCGGGCGATGGCTCGACTCATCACTGTGCGCGGGCCAGGCCCCCGGTCGCGTCGAACCCTCCGACGGCCGCCCCCGCTCGGTCGAGGAGACGACCTCACCCGGCGCGACAACGTGCGCGACACCGCCGACACGTGCCCGCCAAGGCGATCACCGCCGCGGACGAGGCACCGAAGGCAGGTTGCGCCTTTGGGCTGAGGCGTGACATGAACGGTGCGGGGTGGGGACGGGCGAGCGTCCCACCCCGCACTGTGCCCGCTAGACCTTGCGTCCCAGGTACGCCGCCACCCGGTCGGCGTTCGAGGCGTCGGCGGGCGGCGTCTGCTCCGTGCCGAAGTTGGCGCCCATCATCGCGCGCGGGTAGCCCTCGAAGAAGGCCTTCCAGCTCGCCAGCGTGTTCGCCGCGATGTCCGGCTCCAGGTCGGCCGAGACGCCCAGCCCGCGCGCGAGATCCCAGCCGTGCGCCATCATCTCGTTCACGACGTGCTGCACCGCCACCTTCCCCGGCTGGGGACCGATCGGCGTCGGCTTCACCGTCTCCAGGTAACCCGGTGCCGCGAAGGCGATCCGGGCGCGCTCGGCCTGCACGGGGAAGGCCGCCACCGGGTCGGCGTAGGTCGGGATGTCCGCCGGCATGCCGCCCGTCTCGGCGAGGGTCGCGTAGACGTCGTTGGTGTCCGCGAGATGCGAGACCACCTTCCGTACCGTCCAGTCCCCGCAGGGCGTCGGGTCGTCCAGCTGCTCCGGCCGCACGGAGGCGACAAGAACCTCCAGCGCCCCCACCATGCGCGCGTGCGCGGCGAGCGGATCGGATTCGGTCACGTAGTCCTCGACGAAGTCGCTCATGACGACAGCATGCCCGCCGCCTGCGACTCTTACTCCCCGTTCGCGCGTGCCTTCTCAAGTCGCTCGCGGGCGCCGTCGAGCCAGGCCTGGCAGGTGTCGGCCAGTTTCTCGCCGCGCTCCCAGAGGGCCAGGGACTCTTCGAGGGTGGCGCCGCCCGCTTCGAGCTTCTCCACCACGGCGACCAGCTCGGCGCGCGCCTGCTCGTAGCTCAGGCTTTCCTCGGACATGCGTTCACTCCTTGACACTGGCGTGGATCTCGCCTTCGGCGAGGCGGACCCGCAGGACTTCGCCGCTCTCGGCGTCGGCCGCCGCGCGGAGCACCGAACCGTCGGCGCGCTGGACGATCGCGTAACCGCGGTCGAGGGTGGCCTGCGGCGAGAGCGCCCGCAGGCGCGCCCGGACGTGGCTGAGGGCGTCGACGGCCGAACTGAGCCGGCCCGACAGGGAGTGCCTGGTCCGGCGCAGCATCTCGGTGACCTCGACCTGACGGCTGTCGACCATCGTCTGCGGCCGGGCGAGGACCGGGCGCGAGCGCACGGCGTCGAGGCGGTGCTGTTCGCGGTCCAGGAGGCCGTTCATCGCCAGGTCGAGGCGGCGGCGGGCCATGCCGAGGGCGCGCAGCTCCTCGGAGAAGTCCGGGACGACGCGCTTGGCGGCGTCGGTCGGGGTCGAGGCGCGCACGTCGGCGACGTAGTCGACGAGCGGGTTGTCCGTCTCATGCCCGATGGCCGCCACGATCGGCGTGAGGCACGCGAACACCGCGCGGCACAGGGCCTCGTCCGACCAGGGCAGCAGGTCCTCGACGCTCCCGCCGCCGCGCGCGAGGATGATCACCTCGACGTCCGGGTCGGCCTCCATCTTGGCCAGCGCGTCCAGGACCGCCGGGACGGCCGACCCGCCCTGCACGGGGACGTTGATGACACGGAAGTCGGCGGCCGGGAAGCGCAGCTTCGCGTTCTCCAGGACGTCCTTCTCGGCGGCGCTCGCGCGGCCGGTGATCAGCCCGATCCGGCGCGGCAGGAACGGCAGCGGACGCTTGCGGGCCGGGTCGAAAAGGCCCTCGGCGGCCAGCAGTTTCTTGAGGCGTTGCAGACGCGCGAGGAGCTCGCCCAACCCGACGGCGCGGATGTCGTCGGCGCTCAGCGAGAGCGTCCCGCGGGCGGCGTACCACTGGGGTTTGCCGTGCACGACGACCCTGCCGCCCTGCACGAGCGGCGGCTCGGCGGCCTCGACGTGCCTGCGGGGGACCATGACGGTCACGCTCACGTCGGCCGACATGTCCCGCAGCGTGATGAACACGACGGAGCTGCCCGGCCGCTTGGTGATCTGGGCGATCTCGCCCTCGGCCCAGATCCAGCCGAGGCGCCCGACCCACTCGCCGATCTTCTGGCTCACGACCCGCACGGGCCACGGGGCCTCCGGGCTGGGGGCCTTTCCGGCGCCCTCCCGCTGCTGCTGGGTCTCGGTCACCCGGTCAGCGTACGGGAGGGCTGTGACGGAACGGCGGAACGGAGCGCGGGGGTACCGAAAGCGGTTGATTCCGGGCGACGGGGCAGCCGCATGGGCATGGCGCCGACAGCCTGAATCGCGCCGAAGGTGTCACGGCGTCCAGTTCGGGTCGCGGCCCGACAGCGCCAGCGCCTTGTCCAGCGAGGACGCGTCGGCGGGGACCTCGACGGGCTCGCCGAAACCGTCGTGCTTGCGGTACATGGCCGCGTACTGCTCGACCACGGGCAGCACGAACTCCCCGACGGCCGGGTCGGGCGCGTAGTCCTGCCCGGTCGTCTTGGCGAAGTCCCAGCCGTGCAGCACGAACTCCAGCAGCAGCATCACCGCGATGTCGCGGGCGCCCATCGCGCCGTCGCCTTCGCCGATCGTGCCTTCGAAGGTCGCCGGGTCCGACCAGACCTCCAGGGCGTGGTCCATGGCCTCGGCGTAGCCGTTCTTCCAGTCGGGTTCGGCGACGAAGTCGCGGCCGGTCATGTCCTCGCCCAGCTCCTTGCGCTGCCCGCGGTAGTCAAGGGCGTAGGCGGTCCACAGCACGAAGTGGTTCGCGGTCTCCCGCGCGTCCCAGCTCGCCGACGGGGAGGGGGCGTCGAGGTCGAAGTCGGCGTCGCGGACGAGGCCGGAGGCGGCCGATGCGGCGAGTTTGAGGGTTTCGAGGATGGTCTTGTCGTCAGTCATGTCCCGACGATAGGCGGGGGCGCGCACGCCGGTCTTGAACAAAGACGACAAGCTCCTCCTGTGAGCGCCCGCACGTGCATGATCCCGCCTGGGGGCCGCCTGCGTACCATGGCAGGCGTGTCGACCAAACGCGTCCTGCTGGCCAAACCGCGCGGATACTGCGCGGGCGTAGACCGTGCCGTCGTGACGGTGGAGAAGGCCCTGGAGGTCTACGGTCCGCCGATCTACGTGCGCAAGGAGATCGTGCACAACAAGCACGTGGTCTCCACGCTTGAGGCGAAGGGCGCGATCTTCGTCGAGGAGAACGAGGAGGTCCCGGTCGGCGCGACCGTCATCTTCTCCGCGCACGGCGTCGCCCCCGTCGTCCACGACGAGGCCAAGGCGCGCAACCTGCGCGCGATCGACGCGACCTGCCCGCTGGTCACGAAGGTCCACAACGAGGCCCGGCGCTACGCCGCCGACGACTTCGACATCCTCCTCATCGGCCACGAAGGCCACGAGGAGGTCATCGGCACCTCCGGCGAGGCCCCCGAGCACATCCAGCTCGTCGACGGCCCCGACGACGTCGCCAACGTCAAGGTCCGCGACCCGGAGAAGGTCGTGTGGCTGTCCCAGACCACGCTCTCCGTCGACGAGACCATGGAGACCGTCGAGCGGCTGCGCGCGAAGCTCCCGCTGCTCCAGGCACCGCCGAGCGACGACATCTGCTACGCCACCCAGAACCGCCAGCTCGCCGTCAAGGAGATGGCGGGGGAGTGCGGACTGGTGATCGTGGTGGGGTCGCGCAACTCCTCCAACTCGGTGCGGCTGGTCGAGGTCGCGCTGGGCGCGGGAGCCGACGCTTCGTACCTGGTCGACTTCGCCCACGAGATCGACGAGGCATGGCTCGACGGGGTCGACACCGTCGGCGTGACCTCGGGTGCGTCGGTGCCCGACGAGCTCGTGCAGGACGTGCTCCGGTTCCTGGCCGAGCGCGGCTACGGCCAGGTCACCGAGATCGACTCGGCGGAGGAGAAGCTCGTGTTCTCCCTGCCGCAGGATCTGAAGCGGGACATGAAGAAGGCGGGCGTGGTCTAGCCGCTACCCCGCGGCCGCCAGCCGTCCCCGCTGCTCCTCGCTCAGCTTCACCTCGCGTGCCGCCAGGTTCTCCGTCAGCGTCGCCAGGCGGCTCGACCCGATGATCGGCACGATCCCGTCGGCCATGAGCCACGCC
>Ga0307515_10005746_pt1 | contig 25064 bp, 19 predicted proteins | sample 17_EM_MG_FD_194513 | JGI IMG/M metagenome (GOLD analysis project Ga0307515, IMG submission 194513) | Populus trichocarpa ectomycorrhiza microbial communities from riparian zone in the Pacific Northwest, United States - 17_EM | ecosystem: Host-associated > Plants > Roots > Unclassified | place... | reverse complement strand
AGGGTCGTCATCGCCACGGCGTCGTGATGTCTTGTTTCTGCCAGACTTTCAATCTCGATTTTGCTCCGCGGTTCCCGTCACCAACGCTCTTCTATCTACACCCACTATCATTATGTACTTTTGCTCATTTCATACAATCGTTACACTCGAGGAATGGACTCATTGGCACTTGTCGCTGGTGTGATGAACGGTGGGGTGACTCGGTCGCTGCGTCGCCGCGTGATTACGCTTATACCATCAACCTTGGATGCCAACGAAGTCGCGCACAGTTTGTTTGCACTCTCTCGCCCACCTACTGGATATACGCAATGAATCTCCGGAGGCTTTCAACGACATTACATTTTTTCCAGCATCTTCGCCCTCGTAGCCTACCTTCAATATGTTCTGGCTTGTGACTCTCGGATTGATCTCTTCCTAGCCACCTCCTGGTCTCTCTCGCGTTCCCGTGCTCGATACTCCCCCGTATCGATCGTCTGCAGGTAACATGGGACTCACTGTCTGAAACACGAGATTATCCCGATCGGGGCTCAGGTCCCCCCCTCCCCGTTTCCCGTTCCGTCCGTCGGAAGCTGATGGAAATAGGGGGTTCCACCGGTGACGAACCTCCCGCACAGCTCACACGGCGCAACATATATGAGTTACTTCCCGGACGGAATTTGGTCAATCGTGCACAGACGGAACGCTGACCGCCCTTGTTACTTTTTGAGTGGACCCTCCGAGTCGTCGCGGGGCGCGATGGGGATAACTTCGAGCCCACCAAGGTAAAACAAAATATCACTCCAAGGGGGTAATCTCCATGTGATGCATTTTATGCTCGCCAGTGAGGCATATTAGGTGTTTTGCAGGCCCCGGGATTCTATAGACATACAAAAGTATGGTCCCACCTTTTCTGCAGAGAGCAAGGCCTATATGAGGGCTCTCCTTGAACACACAGAACTTGAAGGCTCCCTGCCAACCACACTACTTCCCAGCTGCGTAAATCTCTTCAACACCATAATGTTGCTTCCTCCCCATGTCAAACTAATCAGGTACCTTGACTCTGTAAACAACCACTGGGATAATTTTTGGAGGTTTTCAGAATTTAATTCTGGACCCCTCCCATTCTGTAGTCTCATTATCCAATCAGCCTAGGTAGCCTTAACACAATGATTCCCCCTTCAGTGCCCTCTCTCCAGCAATGCTACATTAATATAAAAGTTTTTCTTGCACTTGAGAGGGCACTATCCTTGGGTCACTTCTTTCCAAGGCTTACCTTCAAATCACACTTTAATGCAGCAGATTCTCACAGCTCTTCTCTGAACACATTCACAGATATTCATTTTGCATAAGAGACATTCTTGTCTATAGAATTTCAATTACAGATGTAATACAGCACTAATCCTTACTGAGAACACATATGGTAAAAATCCAGAATCAAAACCTCTCCAGATTCATAACCAGCAACCAGATACCGACCATCCCACTGTACCTCTGTAGGTCTTGCATATCTCCCAGATAATTGAAAAACCTCATTTCCAGTGACTGTATCTTTTATCCTATAGCAAGTATCAGCCTGCCAGGAACCGCCACCAATGAGATCCAGGAGGGGTCTTGTGATGGATGCATCAGACAGTTGGATAGGGGGAGAGCCTGAAATGCCAAAATCCCACCCCTGGGTTGATGAGTCATTAAATTGAATACAGATTCTTGAATAATCCATCTGGAGTGGGTTTAAGTACCAGTCCCTTTCCAATTCCAACTTCACTTCACCCACAAGCTCTCCTGTATAGACAGACCATGCTTGGATTGATTCATTGGTTAGGCAAAAAACTTTGGACCCATCCCCTGATATCCTGATGCCCTTGAGTTTATATGGAGGTACATCTACTGTTTGGAGGAATTCATCATTGTTGATGTCCCAGATATGGATTTTTTTATCTTGGTACCAAACAGTTATCAGCTTGCTATATATCAGCTGGACATCTCTCCAGCAGTAGCCCTTATATGGGGTTTGGAAGGATGCCTTGCAGAGGCCAGTTGAGATATCCCAGGTCTTCACCACACCCTCTTCATCACTTGAGGTGGCAATCCCAGCCCTCACTTGTAGACTGACTGAACAGATTTTGGGTGGAGTGGATGGAGTTGATCCCAGATCAGCTGTAACTGAGTCTGTTGACAAGACACCAATTTTCCAGAACTTGACTAGTTTGCCTATGGATGCTGAGATCAGGGAGGAGGGAGAAGAAAACACAAGGGCAGTGATGTCACCAGTATGGCCAACAAAGGTCTCAACAAGGTGAGGGTCTGGGTTTGTGATATCCCAAACATAGGCAGTCCTATTAGCAGCAGCAGCAATAAGCCTGCCATCTGGAGAGAAACAGCAGTATCTGGCATAATTATTAGCCACATGAAATTCAGCCACAATTTCTCTGGAATCAGAGCTTTGAACTGTGATAGCCTGCCCATTACACAAAGCGAACTGAGTATGGTCTGGGGAGAAAGCAATGTAGGTGCCATCATATGTAGGAGGGATTTGGTGACCATTAACATCCCACTGCCAGATTTTTTTACAAGATATGGAGATGATATGATAAGGAGTTGTGGGAGAGAAGCAAACAGGATCTATGGGGCCCTGCTGTTCTATAACACAAAGGCACTCCTGTGTCTGAATGTCCCACAAGTGAATTGTCTTGTCCCTAGATCCTGAAGCAATCATAGTGCAGTCTGCTGAAACAGAAACAGACAAAACAGACTGAGTATGACCATGGAAGGTCTTGACAATACCACCAGTTTGCATATCCCAGAGCTTGACAGTATTGTCACCACTTCCAGATACAAGTGACTTCCCATCTGATGAGAAAGTGAGACACCAAACTACCCCAAAATGCCCAGAAAGAATAGCCTTCTGGCTACCAGTGATTGCATCAAGGATGATGATGTCCCCCTCCTCAGACCCAACTGTGATAGCACCATTCCAGTAGGAAAGGGCCCATGTGTGGCTACCCAATGGAACTGTGCGGGAGCATATTCCCCATCCACCTTCAAACCCCTTAATAACCTTAGGCCCATGTTGCAGTTCCACAGCATAGTATCTGTGAAGCCAAGAGGAAGGAGGGGAAAGGGGGAGGGCAGAGTAATATAGCTGGGAAGGGGAGTTGCAGATTGTATCAAAGTGTTCCAAGATAAGATGTTGACTGTCATCAGCCCACTTGCAGACACAGCCCCCCTGAACAACAGGTGAATATACATTTTAGTAAATAACATTTCCACAACTCACCAAAGTATACCATTGCTGGATATCATTGATAGAATAGACACTGACATCAAGGTTCCCCATAATGATGAGGACCTCAATCCAGAACAGCAAGTGTGTTGTAAAGAACTTGTCAATTGCCTTTTGCACTTCCTCAACATCAGGGCCACTGCTAGGACTCTTCACAAGGTGCCTTGTCCAGAATTTACAGGCATACTCCAATGCTTCTCCAATATACCCCTTCCTGGAAGCAGAAAGATCATTGGCATCACTGATGTTGGCATGGTCATCCAGGTCACAGATTCTCCCCTTTAACCTCTCTTCCATCAGGTGGAGGCATGAAAATAAAACTTCTGTGTGATGAACTGGAGGGTCCACAAAGAACCGTGTGTCTTGACATCTCTTGGGGTCCATGAGGAAGTCAGGAAATGATTTGTGGAGAATATGGATTGGGTCTTCTGCATCCTCTGGAACAAGAAGAAGGGAATGAAGAGGGTCCAGGGCGGTAGAGATGTCAGATGATGTGTTGAAATCTTGTAGGAGGTGTGAAAGGCTCTTCATTGAAAGTGGGTTGAAGGCTAACAATACTGCTCCAACCACAGACCTGAAGCGGCGATAGACTTCCTGGTTGTCTGGGTTCTGGTCATCTGGACCCAAGTCATGATACGCCTGCTTCAGGATCTCGGTATAGAGAGAGTTGATGCCGGACTCTCCTTCACGAGCGGTGTTCCGCGGAAGGGAGATGAGGATATTGAGCCTCTTTGGAGGCTGGTGATGACGAGATGCTACGAATTTGATGGCCGTCGATGCGTAGATGAACAGACCGGCCGCCTTCTCACAGAGGATATCAATATCGGATGAGAATGGCCAATCTTCTGTGACATCCAAGTGGGTTCGGTTCCTGACTACATTGGCTAAGCGTGTTCGAAGGTATAGTTTGATGTCGACATCGACCAACGGGCGTTTGACGTCGTGGAGTTTGAGCACTTCTGTGATGGGTCGCAGGGCCGCCAAACGAAACCCCGAGCGGATCCGTGGTTCAGGTCGTCCTGTGATAAAGAACTTGACATGGGGTATCTGCTCGACATAGCGGGAGAGTATCGATAGGAGGGTAGAGGCAGGCTCCTCATCCTTGCACTCGTCGAGGGCATCGATGATGATCAGGGTCGATATGTGGGCAACTTTGAGCGGACCAACGATGAGTCTCTCCATCTGCGAACAGAGGGTCTCTCTTCCAACGTCGGGGTTTGCCCTCAGGACAGAAAGCAGCTCCCCTCGAAAAGGTGGATAGCGGTAGGCGAGCTGGAAGGCGAGGGTCGGAAAGATCATCTGAAGGTTACTCCTGTCCTCGAAGTCTCGCGAGCAGAAGAAGCTGGCACCGAGCCTCCCGTCTGCAAAGCTCATCTCGGCGAACGTTTGGGCAATGGTTGATTTCCCCGTCCCTGCAAGGCCGTTCAACCAGAAGACCCGTTGATCCTGCTCATCCATCGACCAATTCTCAAGTTGGAGAAGGACCTCCCTCCTTGTTCCTTTCAGGCACCCTTGCCTGTTCCCAGAACGGTGACCAGCATCGGCGGCGTGGCGCATACCGTTGAGAAGGGTGAGGTCCACCGTTTCCTATTTGCCGGTCAATAGACGTGGACAGATGGCCAGAGAGTAAGACTCACGATCAACCGGCAGCTTTTCTCGTAGATATCCTGTTGCAAGGACGTCTAACGCGGACGTCAGCGAAAGGAAAAAGCGACCACTCTGAGCACGAGCCTGATAATCCATTATAACGTCGCGGATGCCCTCGACCATTCCGCCAAGCTCGGCCGCATCCTCGGTGCCGTTTAGGAACCGCGTGACCTTGCCTCGTTGTTCCAATTGGATGAGTTCTTGGAGAATATCATCCAGTTTTCTAACAAGTCATCGACGTCAGACTGGGCATCGTCCTTGGAGAGGGTGGATTACCCTTTGAGGATCGCCCTCCTCTGCTCTTCCTTGATCTCACCCTCTGGAACAGGCGCACTCAACGATTCTGCCAGTCGTTCAAATCGAGATATCAATAATTCGATCGTTTGGCGACACGCCGCTGTTTTCTGTGATAACTGTAAGCATCATGGGCGGTATGGTCTGGAAGAGATTAAATGTACTTCGCAGTGATCAAGGATAGCCCAGAGACCTCCCGCGACAGATTTGAGAGGGGGAAACACGTCCGAAGATTCTTTCACGAGGTGGATGGCTAACTTGGTTGTGGCATATGCGGTGGACGCGATGGACTTCCAATCGAATTTTCTCCCAGGTGCCGCTTTTGAGTCAGCGGTATGACCTGAGGTTTCTGGGTGGCTGTTTTGATCACTTCCAGGAATGGGTGGAGCCAAATTTGAAACGGCGTCGGGGTCTGCGTCACGCGAAAAGGTGTGCTTAGATAAATCGTCCGGGAATAAGTCGTTCACATACCGTTCGATTCCTGGTTATTCAGGACCAGGGGGCTAGGTGTTGGTAAAGCCGAGGTACCGATCCGAAGATCTGGAGTTGACTCCGCAGGACGAGGTGTAGCCAGGTCGGCTTCGCTTTGGCCTTCGATGGGACCGATCTCGCTCCTGGCCTTGCTTCGCGCTCGACGATGACTTTTTGGCAGACGGAGGAACTTTGGCAGCTTCATTTTGTCTCTGAGTCGGCGTAGATGGCGGTGTGATAGCGGAGAGCTGGCCTCGTGGCATTCGTTCCATTCTAGGCCAACGCTAAGCGCGGAGACATTTTGTCTTGTTGCAGAACATCCAAGACGATTTCCCTGGCTTCCTGTTCGCTTCGCCGCGTGAAGGGGCTCGCATCCTCCTGTAAATTCCTGCCTTTCCTTTTCTTCGAATTCTGGTATTTGTTCGCGCCGGCAGTACCGCCCAACATCAACTCCTTTTTCCCGGCCATCCGAAACTTCCACTAACAACCTCTGCACCGGACCGACACTCAGCGCGCGCATCATAGGCTCATGATATGTGATACGCGACCGCACACCACTCCCTTCCTCGACTTCCAGAGCTTCACGACGTCGAGCAACTAGTCATGTATCCACCAATCAAGGTATTCACGATCTCGCACCTAACGCATATAGCTGATTATGTCCGGGGTATCGTGGAGCTAGGTATAGCACGGACCGAGACTACCCTTCGAACGTGTCTGCATGCGTGATCCTTCCGTAGGATCTGAGGAGGAGCTGAGCCCGTGGGTCGGCGTAGCGGATTGCTGTGATGGCCCGGATGAGAACGGCATTTGGATCTCGTACAACGAGTCTCCGTGCACCCGCATGCAGTGGGCGCTTGGAGCTCTTGCCTAACATGTGTATAGGTATCCATATCGTGCAATGGATCCAGTATATGAATCGTCACAATTCGGAAGCAACGCAGCAGTGACTCCCAACCCTTGGTTCCGTGCCACTGTAAAACGCTTACTTTGATATTGCAGGAATGACGATAATCAAGGGCTTGTCGACAGGTATACATTCCATGAAGCCCAACGCGATAGCGAAATACTCGGTGACTGCCCGTAATGCTACAATGTACGGACAAGTATCTAGAACCTTTCAGAGTCGCCACGAACCCCCAGCAGCGATGGCGGCTTCGTGACCACGCACGTAAGGTCACCGATTCCGGTCGGCCGTGCCAATCGCAAAATTCGTTTCGAGATGATGAGGCGGTTATGATTCTTAGTTTATGTACAGAATCATCATAGCAGCGGAAGATACATTACTAAACAGAAGTAAGGAGAAAAAGACGGATATGCCAACGTGCGAAACTTCGAGAAAGAGAGGGATAATTGGACCGGGTGGTTGAATGCGGCTTGCATAATCGAGTTGATTTAGACAGTCGACAGAATGCTTTACGAGTACCGGTTTTCGGTCTCGGCTTCCACTTTTAATCAGGTTAGAGGAGATGGTTTCGATGCGGTTGATAAAAATACGGGAGGAGAGAGAATAGGAAAAAAGGCGGAGGGGAGGGCGAACGCAGAGGCGGGGTGGCGGGGAGCGGGTTGCAGTAAGGTGTTCGAATTTTGAATGGATCGGGGGGAGGGGGAAGGGGTGGTAGCATATAAGTATAAGAGTGATGACACAAGGACGAGGGAAAGAGAAAAGGGACACCCGATAGCATCTGCGACTAGTCTGTTAGGCGAATATGCTGCACAGAGAAGAAAGGAAGGAGCGCAAAGGATCCGCGCCGCCTTCGTTCCACACAGTATTCAGTGGCTATCGGGTAGAAAGAGGACGAACACAGGCGGATAGGATTACGCCCTCGGACCTTTATAACCAATCCCGTTTCTTCTACAGACCGTATGCACGCATGCGCTCAATCCCACATAAAACCCCAGAATAGAGCGTCTGATAAAAGATAACACGAACTGGGCAGGAGAGAGACGGAGGTTGGCGTTGGTATTCTCGGTGGTGACGGTTGCGGGTACAGTGGCCATAGCACTAGCGATATTCTCGGTCTGCGTTGCGCGTTCACGGATTTCACATCGGCCTAGGTATCGCGACCTCTGTAACGTACGGGTGGCCTCAAGGAGGGAGGTGCCGTGGTGGGCAGCGCAAGAATGGACCATCAGACTTGTTCAGGAACACGGATGAGCAGCAGGAAGGACGATGGGTTTTGCCGGAGCGCGCGGTGGTACTGATCGGGGATCGAGCCCACTGGTTGTTGAACCAAATCCCTCACACCACCAGCGCGTTCCTTCAAGGACGACAATCTGGGACCCTCGTCACTGTTCAACCCCTCGTCGCCGTCGTAGCCACTGCCACCGGCAGCAACAGCGTTATGGCGGGAGGCCAGTCTCAAAGGGTATGTCGTTCTCACAAACCTGGGAGTCCTAGTTCCGCAACCTTACACCGATTTCTAGCACTAAAGTCAGGATGCGAAACTCTCGAATGTATTCTATGATTCACTTAGAGGTCTTCTTGCTGACCCCCGCACTATGACTTTGGTACTCCGGCCCGACTGGTAGTGACACGGCCCGATCAGGTGTTAAAGCGACTATCATTCAGAAGGACACCCCACCGCGCGGAGATTCTTGAAATCAATCTCAAGAATTCATATCCCGGATCACCACGAGGGTGAGTGTGGTCAACTCCATTACTCGTTCGCCGGTCACGGCTGACGCTTACGAACGCAGTGATCTCGATCCAATGGGCTTTCAGACCATGCTCAAGCGGGTCAAGGCAAGAACTTACAAGTCCGAGCGAGAGTCCAAGGACTACTTCGATTTCATCCGTTCAAATTTCCCGACACAATACTGCTCCGGTTTGTCGCTTCCATCACGCCCATCGCGTTGATCACTTACATTTTTACGCGGAACTTCTAGGACCACCCCCTGCAACAACGCGTGGAACGCCTTCAACTCGAGACAGAGAGACTGTTATAGAACATCACGAATCGAGAAGAACGTTCGGACCCGCTCATCCCTGGCGACCTCCTTAGATCGATACCTTCGACGATCCTCATTAAACCCAATGGGATCAATGGTCATTCGAGATCGCTGTTTGGTGCTCTAATATCGCTACTCTCGCTCATGAGATCCACTATCCGCATATCGTCTGGGATTGTTTCGAAGACGAAGAAATGGAGGGATGTTTCCTTCCCAGATAGTTCTGGAATCATTCGCAACGGCGGGTGGGATGGGCTTTACAAGGCTGCCAACGAGGAACTGGAAGTTGAGGAGTCGAAAATCAAGAGTCGATTGAGGGAATTTACCCTCGAGGACCCGGACGAGTTTATAGACCTGGACTCGGAGGAAATCGCTTTCACGGGTGATAAACGGAAACTGTATGGTATTGTCCACCCATCCTGCATGAGACTAGCTGACGCAACTCACAGGAACGGTACGAATTGGGAATGGTCGCGAAAACGTTCTCGATGGTCGTCGTCCGCCGGGAAACGGAGGGTTGACCTGTGGTGGGAGGTCATGCAATGTGACCAGTTCGTCGGCAACGGTTATCCTACACTGCAGCGCTCTCCATCCGATCATGGCGCCCCTCCATTTGCCACCTTGGTCAGGCACAGTCAGGATCAATCGACATCGAGGCCTCGGCGGAAACGACGAAAGGAGCCCTCGAAGGAGAACTCTCATCCTTCCAACAAGATGATTCTTGGCCCGATCAACAAAAACATCACGATGCGACACTTCCGGGTGATACTCCAGATTCTCCAGCCCCAGGAGAGCAAATAAGCTGTGAATGAGGGAGGCGGGTTTCGTTACCTTGCCCATCTGTTATCTTTGATGGACCTCCTGAACCCCTCGATTCTCGATTCTCGGGGGTCCGGTTCCCACAAATCTTGAACCGTTGAACAACCTCAACCAGGGGTCGCGGCAGTTAGATGAAGGTTATGATGTTGGCCTACGAGAGACCGAAAAGAATTTACATTTGATGGGGGAGAAGGCATTGGAGCACGCCGGTTACCGAGGTCGGCATCTCATCTAGTGTGGTATTCGCCGATGCTCACACTTTCCATATAGGGACGTCGAAGGTAGCTTTAGATGTACCTACTGGCGTTGCTTCGGAATATCTATTGAACGTTGAGCGGATGATACAGCTCTTGTCGGACAAGTATGAGAACAAAATGTCCCCTGAGGTGGGTATAGAACGTGGCGTTAAGTTCCGTGGTTCGATCATATTGAATCCGCCCCTCAGGGAATTATCGAGAACGTGTATGGGAGTATCATGAGCCTGAGAGAAATCGGACGTATGAGGGAGCGGGGGATGAGAGACCAGAATGGGGGAACGATAGGATAGAAATAGGACTGTCCGTCAGACGAGACAAGCTCAGGACGTTGGGAAAAGAATGGATCCAAATACAGTCAGGGTGTAAAGAGGTCTGGGATGTGGGAATCCGGAATGAATGGAGGTTATGTGGGACAGCAGCGTGAGGGCGAAAAAAACAGCAAGGAAGGAAAATGGAAGACGGATAGCAAGGGTCAATGAAATACGCTAGGGATTGGAGTACGAGCGGGGCATGAGTCCTCCTCAGATTCGGTCCAAGACTCAAAGTTAAACATCAAGACAGCAAGTTTGACTACGACTCGGTGATCTTTTATCCGACACCAGATAGAGATCCCGTTGTTTAACGTTTAACTTCGGAATCCATCACCGCCTTCACGAAGCGTAGGCGAAGCTCTCCCTGACGGCGGTCACGGGGTCCTCACTATAGTAGATGAGGAAAACTGGAGGGTGGTGCTTACATATCTTCCGTCATGATATAGCTCGTCGTCACCTTAATCTGAGAGATACCAGCGGGTGAGTGCTGAACCACGAAATATTGGCGCGTTGATCGGTCGTGACTCACGCCTTGGAGTTTCCAGTTCCACACACATCTCCGCTGCAGGGGTCTTCAGGGGTATCATGAATATACAAGCGGCGATCGGGATGACAAAGGTGTCGTTGAGGAAACTGTGTGGGCACTCACTACAGTGGCCGCTGGGACGGTCTCGGCACTGCCACGGTGTTGGCATTAGTTTGATATCGGGCAGATCCCTGTACCGCTCCACTCACACATTCATAACAGCGTCGGGTTGGAGAACATTCATTGTCACCGGCACCGCATTGAACGAGAAGGTCACCAAAAAATACACCAGACCGTTATGGATCCAGAACGAATGGCAAGGATCAGACCGTGAGCCGGAATAAGAGGATTAGTATGGTGCAATCCCGTCGACAACAGGGTCGTGAAATAGAACGCCACCACAAGGATAGAGAACCAGAGCGGAACCTTCAAGTGCCGCGCGCTTGAAAAAGTAGTGACTTGAGAAAGGTTTGGTTATCGAGCCTCGCGATGAAGCACTCTTGGTGAACGATAGGAGACAAAGAAATGAGACCGGTCGGACGAGGTTTTCGAGGACGGCTGTAAGCCGGCACGAGTCCCATAGCAAGGGGTGCCGGTGAGGAAGGACTAGGGACGCGATCAGCACCCACGACGAAAGAATGACAGACCCATCAGAGGCCCTCGGGAGGTTCCGGTTCGACCCCATCGCCAACAACCAGATCCCTCCAAGGTCTCCATTACAGTAAGAACAACTCGGGATCCTCCTAGTCACGCGCCACCGCTCATCAACTCCCCAGTTCGTCGTTATAGTAACCACCGGCACCGGCAGTAGCGCCATCGCGGGGAGCTTAGCCAATAGCCAATCTCTAAACGGCGAAGGACACGGATCCTCGAAAACCCGCTTCTACATTCACAACATAGTAGTCTGCATCAGCAAAAAAAATCATGAAACTTTGACCCTTTTGGCACTTTAAAGTGCCAAAAAGGTCAAAGTTTCACGAATTGTTTTGCTGATGTGATGCGAAACTCTCGGATGCATTCTACGGAGATCTTCGACTGGCCTTCGCACTGTGGCTTTGGTAACCCAATCTAGCTGGTAGTGACACGGCACGACGTGACTAGCATCCAAAAGGGCAACCACGGCGCGGAGGCATCCTTGGAGCCGGTCTCGAGGAAGTGATGTCCCGGATTGCCATGAGGGTGAGTACGATCAATCCAGATAATTACTTGTTCGTTGGTCCAGATTTCTTCTCTCAGCTTGCAAATAGGCTTACAGTGATGCCCGATGTACGCCCGTGGACAAAATAGGGATTTCCGGCGACTCGAGAGAGGTCTTTCCTGTTGCAATTGTCCCAAATCGAGATATCTGAAAATTCGGGCTGCCAGATACGGCAGAATGGGTGGACAAAAGGCGTTAGACTCCACAGGGACTGTGCTCGACTCGGGAACTGGAGCATGGCAAAGGCTGTACCCTGTCCCGCTCATGTTGGCGAAGGGCGACCGAGATGAATACCGAAGACAGTAAGCTGCGAATTCGAGAGAACAGGAGAGTTAGAAGGATGTCGGGGGCTGGGGAAAGGGAAGGATATTTTAGATCGAGTCCGCCGTGCGTCCAGCATCTCGTTCGGTACAGATCTGTTCCCTGTCATAGGATAACAGAATAACTCAATCACACAAATTACGCATTTTAAATTAGAGGGACAAGCCATTCATTTGATACCTTGTCCCATCAGCTAGCGACTGAAGATAGAGTGAATTCACGCGAAAACTCGGCAAAGGGGCACGTTCCATCTATTCAAGCTCGCTGGACAATGCTTTATCTGAACCGATGTCAAAACGGGTTGGGGCAGGCGCGGGTGCGGGAAATCTTACACGCCCGTCATCGCAGCACATACCGGACAACGGGTGCCGATTGATGCTCCCAGCCTTCTGAGCATGCTCACTCAGTGCAAGGCCCCACATTCTGGGCAGGCACGTTCCATGCTTCCTAGACCATGCCTCATAACAGGCTCTACATACTGTTCCCGCGCAGCTGTGATCCCGCCGTGCCTCTGAAAAAACGAGGATTGAGTGCAGGGTGAGAGCGCACTGAGAGCAACAGTCCGCACCTCTTCTGGAAATACTGTTTCCCTCTCGAGGTCCCGTTCGTTCGCGTGGACGTATTCTGGGCCTCTGGTGCTAATGAATCTCGACCGGGACTTGGTTACACCCGTTGCCAATTGAGATGAGTCGGAAGCACCGGTTGCAGCGTTGGTAAGCTATAGTCTGTGTCGTTCGGGTTGACCGTATGTGTCTCTGGGTGTCACCTGGGAATGCAGTGACGGGTGGCCTGGCAGAAAGTCTGATTTGCGCGGGTTCGCGGGTGAGAATCTGGGGATGGGAGTGGCTGGCACAGCTCCATAGTATCCCGTGAATTGAAGCGCGACGCCGGAGGTCCGGGGTGTGGTTCATTTGCATCGTTCCCTCTGCGGGGTTGGGTATGGGTCAATTCGCGATCACCACGTCGTCGAGGGTGAAAGAAAAACACGTACGGGAGCCTGCCACAGCCCATGGTTGGTATCGTTGGGCTCGCGCCCAAGGCGAGCAAGCCACTAACGGCAGCCGTGGGAGGGGAGAAAGGGGATACAGACATACTGCCTTGCATGCCTCCTCGAATGAGAAGGTAGCATATACCCCCAACTGTTGCTATTAGACGCGAATGCGTCCGAAGAGACAGCGCCTCTGTGCTTCCAATCCAGATTAGCTTTTCGTTTTCCTTCAAGGTTGGGGGTTAATTTACAAAATGACGTCCGATATACGCACGTAGACAAAATAATCGTTCTCAGGCTGTAGAGGGATAAAAATGATATCCGGTTTCCCCTGCTACGCACATCCTCGTGATGTGGTGCAGTTGGGGTTCTCGATGGTGGGGAGGGGGGAGTGAAGTAGGCGGGTCTTGGACCCCGCAACGTGCCTCGTCGTCGGTAGACGGGAGGGCACAAAGACGGTCATAAAGAATGCTGTCAAACAGGTTGGGTGTTAAAAAGTGTTGAGAAGGCAGGGGAGGGATGCTTATGCCCTCTCGAGTTTCATACGCGTCACTTTCTTCCTGGCTTCGAGCACCTTGAAGTGCAACCTATCATTATCCTACGGGGGAGCGAAGATTAGCCAGAGGGATCGAAGACGAAGACTGAAGTCGTCAACACGTACTGCCTCGAGTTCCTTGACCTTTTTCTTAAGGTCTCTGTACTTGGCACGGTACTTTTTGTCTTCGGCACCTGCAGCGATGCCCTGGGTCAACTTCATTTTGGATTTGGGTGTTGGGACGAGTTATTGAATCTACGAGCGAGTTTGGGCAGAGGGTTGGGACATACGCCGGGTGGGTGATGTCTTTGAGGGTGTGACGGATGAAAACCACAAGGACGCGGGTGGTGAGGGTGATGACGCGGGTGGAGGAGGAGGCGTAGTCGTGGGAAACCGAGGTACGCCGGTCGAAGATGTGTTCGTGGGAAGATTCAGTGATTCATGGGCATGCAAAGGATGCGCTGGATCTCTCTGGAAAGCTGAATGAAGATGGCACTAGTGAACTCCTTGAATCGCTGACTTTTTGGTCTGCGGCAATATCTGCGAAACCGCATGGGCAGTCCATGTACTTCAGCGTCGTCCCGCCACGTCTGCGGGAAGAGGACACCGACTAACTGTGATTTTGACAGCGACATGCCACCAGTTGGTGGGTTCGAAAACGTGAAATACAGGCGAAACCTGCCATTTCGTGGCCCAAGCGGGCTGGCCATCCTCGGCGGCGTAACGGCCGTTCGCGCGTACGGTTTCTATCCCCTCCCGAAAAATTCGGGCTACCAGATAGGCGAAATTGGTGCACAAAAGGCGTTAGACTGCGTATTGACTGTCTCGATTAGGGAACTGGAGCGCGAAAAGGGTCAAGGTTGCACCTCGTCCCGCTCTTGTTGGCGGAAGGTGACTGAGATGCGTACATAAGACAGCAAGCTGCAAACGCGCGAGAACAGGAGATCATGAAGGACGTGGGGAGGGGATGGTGGGAAAATAAAAATAAAAATAAAAATAAAATAATTGATTAGATGTTGAGATGCTCACGTCGGAATTTACGGTACGGGCATAGCTTTCGAAGATCTGATAACTACATGTTTAGCTACTGACCGACTCCTGGCACCAACCTGGCACCCACAAAATTCGAGAGCGAGATGGCTCTCCTACATATAAGACCTCGTCTGGTGGCTTCCATCCTTTCTTCATCCCCCCGCATCCGACTTCCTCCCCCTCTGCCGCTCAGCCATGTGTTCAGCACACGACAGACTCTCAAAAGAAACAGACAACATCCTCCTCGATCTCAACGAGCAGTGTAAGCATTCCACCGTCTTCGACAACATCTTTGCAGATCGGCTCACCAACGACTTTACGTCACATCTTCAGTTGAACCGATATCCATTCCGTTCCCTCTCCCCATCACACTCCCCTCGCCCTCCGTTGCCTCCTCATCCTCGCTCGGTTCCCCGCTATCGACTTCTTCATCGACATCGCCTCATGGTCTTCCAGACCATGCTCAAGCGAGTCAAGGCAAGAACTCGCGGGCCCAAGCGAGAGCTCGAGGACGATTTCGACCTCGCCTAGTCAAATCGTTTGACTTATAATGCTGCTCTCCGGCTTGCCGCCTCATCACGCAAGCAACGTTAATCACCTCGTGTTCGCGTGAGACTCAGCGACGAGGTTAGGATTGTAAGCAATTGCTCATCGAGGGACCTGCCAGGCAGATGGCAGTTCAGGAGGGTTCCGCCGTGGTTTGTGGTCTGTGGCAATTGGCAAATGAAGAAAAAGCGTGTTTTTTTGGTCCAGTACACGTCTGATATATGTATTTCTCCTACTAGAAAATATCTGGTAGTCTCGTAAAATATCAGCAGGGTCCCAGGCCCCAGGTTGAATTGCTGGTTCCTCCCTCGCAGGTTGTGGTGCGACCCCTTTCCTTAAAACGCCAATCCCATCAAGATTGTACACCTCGTTCGGGGGAGGGGGAGTCGGCCAGGAAGCAGCGTTTGTATTTTGAGGATCGGGTGGCTTCAGCTGAAGCCAATCCGACTCTCTAAGTCCCGACTCCTCTTTGGGCTGCAGAACTCTCGAACCCGGAGAGTCCACGTCAAGCAACGAATCCTACAAACACCAACGACGGACTCCTCGTAAGTCACCAAAGCCGCTCGATACCAATGTCTCACATTTCAAAGACATCGCTTGACGTTACACAGCGACTATCCCCTTTTCGGGGCGGTCCCAGGGGTGGTAAGTTCATGATATACATCTACCCACCCTGAGGAAAATAGAAATGAGTGAAAAGAGTGAATGCAGCGAACAAGTTGAATGGGGGGACGCGGTGGGCGACGCCTCGGGCAACTAGTTTCGAGAACGTGTATGTACGTATCATGAACCTGTGAAAATGAGACGTACGGAGGAGCAGAGCACAGGAGAGATAAAAATGGGGGAGAAATAGGACAGGACTGTCCGTCAAACGAGACAGGCTCAGGACGGCAAAACAAGAACGAATTCAGATACAGTTAGGATGTGGGGGGGTCGGGAATGCAGGAACGAATAGAGATGGATAGGTTATATGGAGTAGTAGCGTGGAGGCAAAACGAACAGCGGGGAAGGAAAATGAAAGATGGGTAGTGAGGCTCAATGGAGTGCGCTAGGGTTTGAAGCACGAGCCGGGCATGAGTCCCCTCCTCAGATCCGGTCCGGGGTCGAAAGTTAAACATGAAACGGGAGACCTCTCTCTGGTGTGGGATAGGAGACCACTGATTCGTAGTCGAACTTGCTGTCCTGATGTTTAGCCCCGGATCCATCACCGCCTTCACGAAGTGTGAGCGAATCTCTCTATGGCGGCGGTCATGGATCCTCACTGTAACAAATGAGAGAACTGGAGACGGGGGAGTGCTTACATACCCTCCGTCACGATATGGCTCGTCGTCACTCTAATCTGAGGGATACTAGCGGGCGGGCGCTGAGCCACGAAACATTGACACGTTGATCGGTTGTGACCTGCGTCTTGAAGTTTCCGGTGCCGCACACATCTCCACTGCAGAAGTCTTCAGGGGTATCACAAAAGTACAAGCGGCGATCGGGATGGCGAAGGTGTCGTTGAAGAGACTGCGCAAGCACTCGCGCTACAGTGGCCGCTGGGATGGTCGCGACATCGCGTTGGTGTTAGTTTAATGTCAGGCGGATCCCCGCACCACTCCACTCACGTATTCATAACGGTATTGGTTGAAGAACGTTCACTATGACTGGCACCGCATTGAAAGAGAACGCCACCAAAAGGTGTCAGCGAACTCTGGAGACGCGATCAACACCGCAAAGCAGAGCGACGAAAGTCAGCTAAGAATGACAGACCCATCAGAAACCCTCGGGAGGTTCCGATTCCCCCCATCGCTGGCAGCCAGATCCTTCCATCACAGTAAGAACAACTCAGGGTCCTCCTCGTCACGCGCCATTGCTCACTATCCCCCTAGTTCGTCGTTATCGTAGCCACCGCCACCGACAGCAGCAGCATCGTAGCGGGAAGCCAGTCTCGAAGGGTATATGTCGTTCTCATAAATCTGTTCCTGATCTCACGACCTCATACCAATTTCTAGCGCCAAATTCAGGACGCGGAACTCTCGGATGTTTTCTATGAATCACTTGAAGGTCTTTTGGTCGACCCCACACTGTGGCTTTGGTACTCCAACCCGTGGCACGGCGCGGTTAAGTGCTAAAGCGGCTACCATTCAAAAGGACAATCACGAAGTGGAGGCATTCTTGAAACCGGTTTCGAGGAACGATGTCCCGGATTACCACGATGGTGAGTGCGATCAACTCCATCACTCGTTTATTGGTCATAGCTGATACTTACGAACACAGCGATTTCGACGTCAACGGACTTTCAGGCCGTGCTCAAATGGGTCAAGGAAAGAACTTACAAGTCAAGCGAGAGTTCAAGGACGACCTCAATCTCATCTGGTCAAACTGTCTGACTTATAACGCCGCTCCAGTTCGCCACTTCCATCATGCCCATCGCTTTTCGCTGCTCACAATTTTACGCAGAACTTCTAGGATCATCCTCGGCGACGATGCGCTCAACACCTTCAACTCAAGGCAGAGCAACTGCTAAAGAACATCGCGGGTCAGAAAGAACGGTCGGACTCATCCATCTCCAGCGACCTCCCTGGATGGACACCTTCGACGATCCTCATCAACATAATGGGATTAACGGTCATTCAAGATTGTTGTCTGGTACCAAAACGCCATTGCCATCGCCTGTGAAATCCACGATCCGCGTCCTGCCTGGCACGCTTTCGAAGGAGAAATCGAGGGATGTTTCCTTCCCAGATAGTCCTGCGACCGTTCACACGGTGGATGGGATGGGCTTGTTCAAGACTGCCGACGGGGAGCTGGATGTTGAGGAGTCGAACATCGAGAGTCGATTAGGGAATTTATCCTCGAGGACCTGGATGAGTTTGTGGACTCGGACTCAGAGGAGGAGACCGCTCTCACAGGTGAGATACGGAAACTGTATGTCATTGTTCACCTATCATACACGAGACTAGTTGACACGAGTCACAGGAATGGCGCGAATAGGGAAAGGTCGTGAAAACGTTCCCGGCGGTCGCCACCTGTCGGGAAACAGAGGATCGACCCGGGGTGGGAGGTCATGCAATGTGACCAGTTCGTCAGCAACGATTACCCTACACTGCAGCACTCTTCATCCAATCATGGCGCACCTCCGTTCGTCACCATTGGGCAGGGACAGCCACAGAATCTGACGACATCGAGGCCTCGGCGGAGACGACGGAAGAGGCTCCGAAGGAGGACTCTTATTCTGTCGACAATATCACGATGCGATACCTCTGGGTCACACACTCTAGGTTCTCCAGCCTCAAGGAGAGGAAAGGAGCTGTGAATGTTAGGGCGAACTTGGGTTACCTTGCCCGTTTGCCACCTGTGGTCGCGGCAGTTAGACAAAGATCGCGATGTCGGCCCGCGAGAAGCTGAGAAGTGCTTAGATTGGATAGGAGAGAAGGTGTTAGAGCATTCTTGTTTCCGAGGTTGGTAGCTGATCTAGCACGCTATCCGCCAATGCTCATACTTTTCACATAGGGACGCCGAAGACAACTTTAGATGTTCTTGCTGGCGTTGCTTCAGATTGTTTATTGAACGTCGGGCGGACGATACAGTTCCTGTCGGACGAGTATGGAAACAAGATGTCTCCCGAGGTGGGCATAGAATACGTGTCGTTGAGTTCCATGGTTCGATCGTACTGATTATGTTCCTCAGGAAGTTATCCTACGTGCACTGTTTGAGAGCAGTACCGCGGGAGTGGGGGATCTAGAACGGTACATTCGGGCGACGTCATCAGGCACGGCGGTAGGTTGTCCAAACTGGGGAAAAAGTTGGACAATGCATACCAAGAGATTGTGAGTCCCATCCAATCATGCCTCTCACGTTCGCCCGCTCACGACTTGACGGATGAACGAAGGCAGTGTTATCGACGACGATGCGCTGTTTGGCGACGAGGTCGAGGGTGATGAAAACCCGTTTGTGGGCAGGTTTGCTGATATGTTTAGAGAGGATTTTCTGGGCCTTCGCGAGTTTGGTATCGCCTCTGAGCTTGGAGTATCGAACCTTTCTGTGCCAGAGAGGCTCCTACGGCCGAAAGGAGTGAGAATGGGCGCAGGAAGCTCATTACCGTACGTGGAGATTTTTCTCGTGCTTTACCTGCTCGCCCGCTCATCTGTGGTACCTTCTTTTGCGTCACGCAGAAGCAAGCTAATGGAACCTCCGCCACCTCCGTTTGTCCCACTCGAGCCAACGAGGGTGAAAGACGGGGTCGTCTGTCTCTTGCGGCGTTTCTACAAGTCTCGTTTCGATGCCCTTGCAGTCTCAAGTTAATACCCCAAAACCTCCACCCCCACTGCGGATGGCATCACAGCGGTCGGAGGCCCTTCAGGATCCCAAACGATACGGTCCATCCCAGGACAGCTTTCACTGCCGTCTCTCTCCTTACCAACGCTGCCGCAACCGATTGTGCAGCAGCCTGCTCAGTTCCGATCGTCACCAGCACCCACCCTTCCAGACGATGTGCCAAACGAAGCTCGAACGAAGATGGGACCGCTCGGGCAGATCGCCGGTGAGAAGTCGACGGGCGCCGCCACAAAGAAGAAACAGAAAGAAAAGGCTCCCGTATCACCTACAATCAGCAGCGATAGTGTCCCTGGTACCGTGAGTGAGTGTGTGGGGATTTGTTGGAGACGGAACGAATGGAGCTACCACCACGAACGCCGAGACCGGTACGAGTGTTCAGCAGGATCTCAGCCAGGGGACGTTGGAGGAACCATCGGGATGATGCAGATGTCGACCATGGCTCAGGCAGGAATACTTGGACAGACCGGTACCACGGGCGATGCCTCCGTTGTGGTGAAGCAGGGGAAGCTGGATCTGGCTTCGAGGGTCGTCATCACCGCGGGGTCGTGACGTCTTGTTTCTTCGACTTTCAATCTCGATTTTACTCCGCGATCTCCGTCACCGATTCTCTCCTACCTAAACTTACTATCATTATGCACTTTTGCTCATTTCATCGATTGTTACACTCGGGGAATGGACTTATTGGCACTCGTCGCTGGTGTGAATGATGAAGTAACTCGATCGCTGCATCACCGCGTGGTTACACTTATGCCATCAACCTTGGACGCCAACGAGGCAGCTCATAACTTGTTTGCACTCTCTCGGCCATCTGCTTAATGTACTTAGCGAATCCCCGGAGGTTCTCAACAACATTACTTCCGGTATCTTTGTGCTCATAGCCTACCTTCAATGTGTTCTGGCTTGTGGCTCTCGGACTGGTCTCTTCCTAGCCACCTCTTAGTCTCTCGCATTTCCGTATTCAATGCTCTGCCGTATCAATTGTCACATGGGAATCATTGTCTGCAACATGAGATCATCCGACTCAAGACCCAGGTCCCCCCCTCCGTCTCCCGTTCCGTTCGTCGAAAACCGATGGAAATAGAGGGCTACATCAGCGGATGACCTCCCGCACGGCTCACACACAACATACGGGCAGGGGTCTGACTGGTCCGTCGTGCACAAACGGAACGCCCAGCGCCTTTGTTATTCTTGGGGTGGAGCTTTGTTGCGCCGGGGTGCCATGGGGGTAACACAAAGCCTACAAGAGTAAAACACATCGCTCCAAGGGGTGAATCTCCATGCAATGAATTCCATGCTCACCTGTGAGGCATATTGGGTGTTTTGCAGGCGACGGGATTCCATAGACATATAAAAGCACGGCCCCACTTTTGCCTCGCAGAGAGCAAGATCTACATGAGGGCTCTCCTCGAGCACACAAAAGGCCCCCGCTAACTGCACTACTTCTCAGTTGCATGAATCCCTTCAGAACTGTAATGTTACTTCCTCCCCATGTCAAAAAAACAGGTACCTTGACTTTGTAAACAACCACTAGACAAACATTTGGAGGTTTTCAGAAGTTAATTATGGACCCCTCTCACTCCCCTATAGCTTCATTATCAGTCCATTCTGGGGATCAACCCTAAACAACCCCAACATGATGGTCCCCCCTTCAATTCCCTCCTGTTAGCAATGCTACATCAGTATAGAAGAGTCCCACTTGAACTTAGACAGGGTACCATCCTTGGGTCACATCATTCCAAGCCTTACCTTTAAATCACACCCAAATACAGCAGATTCTCAGAATTTTTTTCTGAATGCATCTGTAAGTATTTATATTACAATAGCTATTCTTGCCCATAGAATTTCAACTACAGATGTAACACAGCACTAATCCCTACTGAGGACATACATGGTGAAAATCCAAAATCAAAACCTCTCCAGATTGATAACCAGCAACTAGATATTGTCCATCCCACCGTACCCTATTGGGATCTGCATATCTCCCAGATAATTGGAATACCTTTTTTCCAGTAACTGTATCTGTAATCCAATATGGCTCCCCAATCTCCCAGGAAATACCACGAGTCAAGTTCAGGGGGGGTCTTGTTGTAGACATATCAGATAGCTGGATAGGGGGAGAGCCTAAAATACCAAAATCCCACCCATGAGTTGATGATCCCCAACATTGAATACAGATCCTTGAACCATCCATCTGGAGGGGGTCAAAATACCAATAGCCTTCTAACTTCACTTCACCCACAAGCTCTCCTGTATAGATAGACCATGCTTGGATTGATTCATCGACCAGGCAAAAAACTTTGGACCCATCCCCTGATATCCTGAGGCCACAGTATCTGGATAGAGGTACATCTACTGTTTGGAGAAATTCACCATTGTTGATGTCCCAGATATAGATTTTCTTATTTTTCTCCCAAACCATTATTAGCTTGCCATCTATCAGCTGGACATCTCTCCAGGAACAGTCCTTAGCTGGAGTTTGGAAGGATTCCTTGTAGAGGCCAGTTGAGATATCCCAGATCTTCACCACACCCTCATTATCACATGAGATGGCAACCTCAGCCCTTGCTTGTAGACTGACTGAGCAGATTGAAAGTGAAGTGGATAGTATTGATCCTAGATCAGCTATAACTGGATCTATTGACAAGGCACCAATTCTCCAGAACTTGACTGTATAGTCCCAAGATGCTGAGATTAGAGAAGAGGGTGAGGAAAACACAAGGGCAGTGATTTTATCAGTATGGCCAATGAAGGTCTCGACAAGGTGAGGGTCTGGGTTGGTGACATCCCAAACATAGGCAGTCCTATCAGCAGCAGCAGCAATAAGCCTGCCATCTGGAGAGAAACAGCAGTAGCTAGTATTATCATTGGCCACATAGAATTCAGCCACAATTGCTCCAGAATCAGAGCTTTGAACTGTGACAACCTGCCCATTACACAAAGCAAACTGAGTATGGTCTGGGGAGAAAGCAATGTGGGTTCCATCATATGTAGGAGGGATTTGGTGACCATTGACATCCCACTGCCTGACTTCTCCACAAGATATAGAGATGACATGCTGAGGATCTGTGGGAGAGAAGCTAACAGATTCTATGTGGCCCTGTTGCTCTATAATCCAAAGGCACTCCTGTGTCTGAATGTCCCATAAGCGAATTGTATTATCCACAGACCCTGATGCAATCATGGTGCAGTCTGCTGAAATGGAAACAGACAAAACAAACTTGGTATGACCATAAAAGGTCTTGACAATACCACCAGTCTGCACATCCCAGAGCTTGACAGTCTTTTCACCACTTCCAGATACAAGCAACTCCCCATCTGCTGAGAAGACAAGACAGCCCACTTCAGTGAGGTCTCCAGAAAGAACACCCATCTGGCTTCCAGTGATTGCATCAATGATGGTGATGTTCCCCTCCACAGATCCAAATGCAATAGTATTGTTCCAGTAGGAGAGGACCCATGTATGACTATCCAATATAACTGTACGGGAGCATTTTCCCCACCCAGCTTCAGCTCCCTTAATCATTACAGCCACTCTTAACAGTTCTGCAGGATAGTATTTGTGTAGCCAAGAGGAAGGAGGGGAAAGAGGGAGCGCAGAATAATATAGTTGGGAAGGGGAGTTGCAGATTGTATCAAAGTGTTCCAAGATGAGACGCTGGCTGTCATCTGCCCATTTACAGACAGAGCCCCCCTTAATAAGAGATGAATATATGTTCTGGCAAGTAGCATATTCATAACTCACCAAAGTATACCATTGCTGGATATCATTGATAGAATAGACACTGGCATCAAGGTTCCCCATGATAGTGAGGACCTCAATCCAGAATAGTAGGTGTGTTGTAAAGAACCTGTCAATTGCCTCATGGACTTTCTCAGCATCAGGGCCACTGCTAGGGCTCTTTGCAAGGTGTCTTGTCCAGAATTGACAGGCATACTCTAATGCTTCTCCAATATGCTCCTTCCTGCAAGCAGAAAGATCATCAACATCACTGAGCTCAGCATATTCATCCAAGTTACAGATATCCCTCTTTAACCTCTCTTCCATCAAATTGAGGCACAAGAGCAGGATCTCTTGATGATGAACTGATGGGTTGATGAAGAATCTGTTATCTTTGCATCATCTTGGGTCCATCAGGAAATCAGGGAATGATTTGTGAAAAGCCCAAACAGGATCACATTTGTTATTTGGAAATAGGAGGACAGAGTGGAGAGAGTGGAGAGTAGTAGAAATATCAGGTCTTCTGAGGATAGTAGAGAGTACTTTCATTGGGAGGGGGTTGAATACCAGCAAGACCATCCCCACCACAGATCTGAAATGAGAGTAGAGTTCTATCTCATCTGAATCCACATCAAAGAAAGCTTGATCCAAGATTTGAGTGTAGAGGGGGTCAATCCCTGACTTTCCTTCATGGGTTGTGCTCTGTGAGAGGGAGATGATGAGGGCAAGCCTCTCAGTGGGGTTGTGGTGCCTAGATGCAACAAATTTGACAACTGTTGAGGCATAGATGAAAAGTCCTGCTGCCTTCTTGCAGAGAATATCAATGTCAGATGGACTTGGCCAATGCCCCATCAGGTCACAATCACTTCGGGTTTTGGAAATGTCCCCCAACAGGGTCCTGAAAAATAACTTGATATCGCCATCCACCGAGGAACGTTCGACATCGTGGAGTCTGAACACTTCTGTGACGGGCCGAAGTGATTCCAACCGAAATCCAGACCGGATCCGAGGTTCCGGACGACCAGTGATGAAGAACTTGACCTGTGGGATTTTGTCCACATAACGTGAGAGTACAGAAAGAAGTGCGGATGCGGGCTCTTCGTCCTCACATTCGTCGAGGGCATCAATGATGATGAGGGTTCGAATGCGAGTGGCTTTTAACGGCCCGACGATAACCCTCTCCATCTGGGAACAAAGAGTCTCCCGTCCAACACCAGGTGTGGCCTTCAAGACTTGGAGTAACTCCTCTCGAAATAGGGGGTACCGGTATGCGAGTTGGAATGCAATTGTCAGGAAGATCGCTTGAAGCTTGCTCCTGTCTTCGAAATCTCGGGAGCAGAAGAAGCTCGCGCCAAGTTTCCCGTTCGCGAAACTATTCTCGGCAAACGTCTGGGCAATTGTTGACTTTCCAGTCCCCGCGAGACCGTTCAGCCAGAACACGCGGTGGTCTTGCTCGTCCTTCAGCCAGCGTTCGAGTTGCAGGAGGACATCCCCCCTCGTTCCCCTCAAGCACCCCTGCCTGTTCCCAGAACGGTACCCGGCCTCAACAGTGTGGGGCATGCTGTCCAGAAGAACGCGATCCTCGCATTCCTGTTCTCAGGTTACTATATGGGGTGAGACCGTGAGGGAATGATACTCACAATCAGCTGACAGCTTTTGTCATAGATTTCTTGCTGCAACGAAGTCTGAGGAAGATGTCAGATGTATTGAGAGTGAGCCTATGGGGGGTGCAAACCTGGTAGTCCATGAAGGCACAGCGGATGTCTTCCACCAAGCCGTTAAGCCTCTGTGCATTCTCGGGGTCTTCGAGGAAACCCATGAGTTCTTCTTGAATTGCGATCAAATTCATAGCTTGGTCAATCTCCTT